>OGRP01002327.1_pt1 | contig 9797 bp, 8 predicted proteins | sample 1553531 | NCBI WGS metagenome assembly OGRP01 (sample SAMEA2580045, study PRJEB22360) | human gut metagenome | biome: human gut; feature: human-associated habitat; material: faeces | place: Denmark | collected 2008/2010 | reverse complement strand
TGCAGGGCGTTTTTTTGATGGAGAAATGTGAAATGAAAGGATTAATAAAAACAGATTCGGTGATTGTCATTTTGTATTTTGTTAAAATTTATGCAGGAAAAGAGCTTCAAGAATATTTATTATAAAATACAGAGTTAAAATTAAACATAAAGTGTGATATAATTATACATATAATTATGATTAAGTTGGTTATTGTTTAAGGGAGGTTTTTCATGAAAAAAAGATACGTACTGTTACTTTGCGCGGCTGCTTTGTCTATTGGCGCGGCTTGCTCTTCCGTGTCTGCCCACGGCGTGTTTATCGCAAACCGTTTTGACCAGAAAGCCCTTGCCCTTGGGGAAGGACCGACAGACAACGCGTACAATCCGTCCTGTGTAAAGTCGGTGGAAGCTTATGATAAGAATTTCAGCTCTATGGATGTGGAAACTGTAAGTTATAAAGATCATATTTCTATCATTCCTACAGATGAGTTGGGTGTAACGGTGACTTTCTTTGACTATGGCTTCTTCACGAAAGATAGCGCCGGCAAGATGCATCAGGCTCCGTTTGCGGAAGTGGCGGACGCGGTGAAGACGACCCACGCGATCAAATGGAACGTTAACTACTGGAGCCCTGATGTAAAGCCGGGCGGCATTTATAATGTGCCAATCCAGATCGTTCCCCAGGTGAATCCGCTGACGCTCCGCAAGGGCGATACGTATAGAATCCGTGTGTACAAAGATGGCAAGCCCTATGCGAACGCGCCTCTCATCAAGGACGTCATCAATGACCTGACTAATGAGTCCACAGCCGACGCGGACGGTTACGCTACAGTTACTGTCAGCGCAAACGGTCTGAACGTAGTAGGTGTGGAAGTGGCAGGAGAGAAAGAGGATGAACATACCACGCCGAAGTATTTCTCTTCTCTCTCTTTCATTATTGATCCGGAATAAGAAAATAAAACCCATTTAAAAATACCGCCTCAATGAGTGGGCGGTATTTTTAAATGGGGAGAGAAAGTCCGATGCCGGAGAGCAGCGGTTCGAAATTGACAGCGTATGTTTTTCTTTCCGTATTGTGAAGATATGGATATATTCCCACCTCGCTGCCGATTTCCCGCTTATGGACGGTTACAGTGAGGCAGTGGCCGGCTTACTTCACGATCTGTTTATAGAGCAGCTCTTCTTCCGAATTTTCTTTCACCTTTTTCCATCCGAATTCCGATTCATGGAAAGTTTCAATTTTTTTGACGTTTCCGTTTCGGTCATATTCGATTTTGGAAGCAAGGGTGTATTTTTTCCGGTGGGTGTCAAAAAGATAATTGTACTCTTCTACCTCGTCGTCCATTTCTCGTTCCTGCATGGTGACGGCAACCAGGTTGCCCTGGCGGGAAACGGAATCGGTATCATAATAGATCCGGTCGTTTCCGTCTTGTCCGAGGTAGACCCAATTTATGGCGTAGGAAGTCATACCTGCGGCGGTGAGGGTCAGGGCGAGTGCTGCGGAAGTCAGTAATTTTTTCATGAGGGTCTCCTTTACTGTCATAACTATTTTGTCCAGTCGTGATTGTAAATATCCCAGTCTTTCATTTGGGACAGGTAGTCGATGCTTTCCTCTATGTCCTCCATCAGCTGATCTTTCTGGGCAGGGAGTGTTGCTGCCAGACGGATATAGTTGGACACATGATTGCTTCTGAAAATCATACGTTCGCTATCAGGGAGATGCACGTTCTCCATGATCAGTTTGAGTTCTTTCATAAGTCCCGCTGGCGGCAGGGGATGGAATTCGCCTCGTTCAAACTGGTCTTTCAGTTCGCTGCCGCGATAGAGCATGAGGGACAGCGCGGAAAGCATGGTCGGCTTGATTTCATTGATGGCATGGGCGGTGGCAAGAGCGTGGCGCTCCGATCCTTCTGCGCCTGCGATGCCGAGGATGACCATGATGGAGAGCTGCATTCCCGCGGCGATGGCGCGCTTGCCTACTTCAATGGACTGCTCGCCGGTTACTCCTTTGCGGATTTCTTTCAATGTCTGGGAATCGCCGCTTTCCATACCGTAGTAGAGCAGGGTGAGACCTGCTTTTCTGAGGGAGGTGAGTTCTTCCACGGATTTGCGGAGAATGTCTCCCGGCGCGGCGTAAGACGCTACTCTTTCTAAGTTGGGGAAATATTCTTTCAATACTGCCAGGATTTTCAGCAAACGGTCAGTTGGCAGTACGAGGGCGTCGCCGTCAGCAAGAAATACGCGGCGCACGCCTTCCGCGTCAGTGACACGGGCAAGCTCAATCTGGTGCATGATCTGTTCGTCAGAAAGTTTTTCAAATTTGACACCGCGGTACATGTTGCAGTAGGTACAGTTGTTGTGCGCACAGCCGCGGGTCACGCGGAGAATAAAACTGGCCGCTTCACTTGGCGGGCGGTACACAGGGGTATCATAGGTATCAAAAAACATGCCGTACATAAAATTCATCCTTTCAATTTCGGGTTCTTCACGAAAGATTTTGTTTACAATTCAATATATTTACAATGTTCTATATATTGAATTATACGGGAAAGGAAGTCAAATGACAACAAATAATTTCGATATAGAAGTATTTCATATCTATTATGCCGCTGGCGGAATGATATAATAGAGCCATCAATAACGAATGGGGATCATGATGATTACAGAAAAAGCTTATGCGAAAATCAACCTGACTTTATCAGTAGGGGAAAGGAGAGAAGACGGGTATCATGAGATTGACAGCGTGATACACAGTATATCTCTTTGCGATGAAATGACACTTACGGAAGCGGGAGGGATTTCTCTTTCCATTAAAGAAGGGCTTGCGCCGGGGGGAAAAGCAAATCTCATGTGGGAAGCGGCGGAATTATTTTTCAGAGAAACAGGATTTTCCGGCGGTGTCCACATGGAACTGGTGAAACAGATTCCGTCGGAAGCGGGCATGGGCGGCGGCTCCTCTGACGCGGCGGCTGTCCTCCGTGGATTAAACAGAATGACAGGGCAGCGGCTTCTCTTGCGGCGTTGGCGGATATGGGGGCGAGGCTGGGGGCTGATGTTCCCTTCTGCGTGGCAGGCGGGTGCCGGCGTTGTGAAGGGATCGGTGAAAAACTTACTCCTCTTGCCGGTTGGGCGGGACTGCCCGTAGTTATCGTCCGGCCCGGTGTTTCTATCTCCACAGGGAAAGCCTACGGACTGCTGGACGGTTTTTCCCGCCGCAGGGCAGGTACGGCAGAAAGCTGTATAAAGGCTTTGAAAAATAAAGACCGCGCTGTGCTGCTGGCATCTCTTTCCAATGATTTTGAAGACGTCCTGTTTAAGGCGGAGCCCGTTCTTGGGGAAACGTTTTCCTATCTGTCCTCTCTTTGCAAAAAAGCGATGATGACAGGGTCAGGATCCGCTTTTTTCCTGATGGTGGAAAATGAAGTACAGCAAAGAAAGCTGGCGGCCAAAATAAAAGAGGAACGGCCGCAGTGGTATGTGGGCACGGCGGAAACGATTTTGTGAGCGAGAGTATGAATAAGTCGAAACAGAAAAGCGGTGAGGATGATGTCAGGCGTCTTCCCCTAAAGTGTCATTCTGAACGGGGGTAAGGATACTGTGTGGGCAAAACGATAAACAGAACAGTAAATAGAACAGTGAAACGGAGTGAAGAATCTATGACCCCGATGATATTTTACGGCTTTCCTCACCACGGCAATAGATCCTTCGCTGTCGCTTCAGGATGACGCTTTACCGGTTCCCTCATTACGGGTACATATTCTTCGCTGGCACTCAGAATGACGTTTTACCGTACGTGGTCATTCAGCACTTTTAGCTGACAGCTGACAGCTGATAGCTTTTATCTTCTTACCGTCTTCCTCACCACGGCAATAGATTCTTCGCTATCGCTTCAGGATGACGCTTTACCGGCTCCCTCATTACGGGTACAGATTCTTCGCTGGCACTCCGGATGGAGCCTTGCCATCAGTGTTGCTTTCGCCGGTAAATCAAAACAGAAGGCTATGATGGGCTTTTTAGAATCCGAGGTGCAGTTTCATTAGAATAGGAGAGCATAAAGAGTCAATTTCTTTGTGCTTTTTTTGAAGAGATAAAGGCAGATGGTTGGTTTCGTCAGAGAAGGAAACATGGCTGCTGCCATTTTCTTACAGCCAGGTAAAAACCCGTGACAGAATTATCATCACGGGTTAAGTATTTCTTTTATTCCATTATTTGATGTAAGCGGTCGCTTTCAGCATGAACATATTATCCATTTTTTTGCCGCCCATATCTTTAGCGTTAAAGCCGTAATCAGCTTCCACGATAAGGCCTTTCATGGGAACATAAGATGCTTTGGCGAGGAAGAACTTGGCGCCGCCGAAGTTCTTGTGGTCGTTGGCGGGGTTGCCGTCAGTCAGGGCGTCCATCTTGTCGGCAAAGTAGGCAGGGACATTTTTCATGCCGTGCCAGTTTTTATAGACATGTCCCATGTATTGGTCGGCGATATCATTGCCGGAGCCGCCGAAGTATGTGCCGGCCTGGCTGTAAATATAATCTATGCCGATGGAGTAAGACCTGGGTTTGAGAACGTCTGCTGTTCCGTAGGAAAGACCGTAATTGAAGCTGTGCGGCTTCTCGTTATTCAAAGGAAGGACACGGAGATTCTTGACGAATTCGCCGTGGATATTCCATTTTGGTGTGACGTAGTAAGAACCGGCAAAGCCGTAGGCCTCGCAGATGTGTCCGACAGGACCGTTTGCTTTCATGGCATACGCATGGAATTCCCATTGATCCGGAACCTTGTAAATATAGGAGGCGTAAGTGACAGGCACGTCTTCATCTTCGCCCCAGTCCATTACGACATCTTTTCCCATAGGATAGAGGGTGTCATTAGCGGGATTGTAGTACATGGTGCTGGCGGAAACGAGGGAGTTCAGATTGAGAGTCCCCAGCTTGGCAGCGACCGCCTGTGCTAGCTGCGGATTCTGCGTCTTGATGAGATTGACGATCTTTCCTAAATTATTTTGCAGCTCTGGCAAATTATTGCTGCTGTTGATCAGGCCGGTGGCTTTTCCCAGTACGCTTTTGAGCGCCGGGTTGGCGGCAACGGCAGCGGCCACCACTTTGTTGGTGGAAAGCTCGACAATCAGCTTGCTCTTGGCAATCGGCGTGACTTTTATTCCGTGCATCATGGGACCGGTATAATTATAGTTGATATTGGTGGCGCGGCCATAAGCGATTGTCAGACGGCCTCCCTTTATGTAGTCGCCGAAAGTGATGAAGGCGCCTTTAAATTCACCGTCATAGGTATAGCCGGTAACCCCCATTTTGACGGGGAACTGTCCGATACCGATGAGGTTCTTTGACGGTCCGAAAGGAAGGTTCGTGGTGTCCTGTTTCTTACCGAACTGGAATGTGGTCCAAAGACGGTTCAGATGAAGCTCACCATCGCTGTGTCCGGCGCGGACGCTTTCGTTTCCGTTTTTATCGTATGTGTATTTATTGATATCGTAAGGGTCTCTGCCGTTCATGCCCATGTAAGTCTCAAGCTGCCCGTACAGGGTGCTTCTGTCATTGATCCTGGTCATGGTATTTAAACGGACGCGGGCGCCCAGTTCATAGTGTTTTTCTTTTGTGTCTTTGAAAATATCATCGTAACGGTCGATGCCCTGTACACGGAGTTCCGTGAGAAGCGATGTTTTTCCCGTTTTTTTCTCCAGTTCGGAAATACGGACGCCGAGGCTGGAGAGATCATTGGCATACTCTCTTGAAAGCTTGTCTACGACGGACTGCTGATCAGCGGAAAGAGAGTCTCTTTTTGCCAGCAGGCGGGCGGTAATCTGCGCCATTTCGTAACGGGTGATGTGCTTGTCGCCTTTGAATGTGCCGTCAGGATAGCCTTCGACAATGTTCTGGTCTGACAGGGAAGCGACGGCTTCGTATGCCCAGGAATCGCTTTCTACATCAGAAAATGGGTTGGCCGCGGAGGCGGTCATCGCTGCACCGGCAAAAAATGCGCAGACGGCGGCTCTCAGTATGGTATGTCTCATTGAATAAATCCCCTTGTTGTCCTTGGTTCTCATTTAGATAGCAAGACTTAAACGAAATATAAAAAATGAATGAAATATGTCTCAAAACAGACTTATTATATCTGATGGAAATAAAAACTGTCAATGGTTTTAACGCCTGATGTTAATTGTACATATAAATCGTATATGATAAGCGTGCAGCCGTCATTTTTGTGCAAAAAGAAAGAGGCCTGAAGGCCTCGGAAAGTCAATTTTAAAAGAAATATTATTTTTCTTTTATCGTATTTGTTTGAAAGATATGGATCCCTTTGAGGACGATGAAAGCAATGAGGCACCCGGCGCCGCAGGAAACGGAGAAGAGAGAAATATAGAAAAAAGCTCCTTTTGACGACCCCATAAAGAGAGCGGCCACCGGATAAGAGACAAGGCCGCCGATGAGCGATGTGCCTGTGAATTCTCCAAGGACGGCTGCCCAAAGTTTTTTCGTGCGGCTGTACAGGTATCCCGACAGGAAGGCGCCGATCATCGAGCCGGGGAAAGCGAGGAGCGAACCGGAGCCGATGATATTCCTGATCACCGATGTGGTAAAGGCGGCGGAAATACCGTACCGCGTGCCGCAGAGAACCGCAAGAAAGATATTGATCATGTGCTGGAGCGGGAAAGCACGGGAAAAGAAAAGACCGGTGAAAGAAGGACGCCTGCCGCGGCGAGGAGAGCGGCAAAAATCCATTTTCGCAAAGAAGAACGGCTGTCATTTTCAAACATAATAATCCCCTTTGTAAGAAAATATATTTTCCATAGATGTTTTTTCCATCATAGCACAAATAAAGATAGAATTTATACAGAACGGTATAATTTAAGCAGGCAATAGTCATCGAGGAGGTTATGATGAGAAGAAACGACAGAGAAGTTACGGAAGAAACGGAAATCAGAAAAGTTCTGGACGAGTGCAAAATCGTCCATCTGGGTTTTCAGGACAGCGGCCGTGTTTTTGTGGTGCCGGTCAACTACGGATACTCTTATGAAGGGGGAAAGCTTACGGTGTATTTCCATGGTGCTGATGCCGGACTGAAACGGGAACTGGCGGAATCAAATCCTGTTATCGGTTTTGAAATCGACAACGGCGGTGCCATGGGACGGGCGGAGAAAGCCTGCGATTACACGGAGTACTACCACAGCATCATCGGGAGCGGGCCGGTGTCGGTGGTAAAAGACAGGGAAGAGAAGAAAAAGATCCTTACGATTTTCATGGAATGCCAGGATAAAAAGCATTTCGAGTTTACCGACCGCATGGCAGCGCATGTGGCGGTGTATAAAATCGAGGCGGACGAATTTGCCTGCAAGGAGCATAACATGTAAAATACCCTCTTTACCGCTGTTTGATAAGGAGGGTACATAGTATGTCCGAAACCTGTTGGTTGATTTGTAGGAAATACTTCGATCAGAGGAAGATATATTTCCCGATGAAGAGGATGGTCAGAATATACATCAGGGCACTGATCTTTTTCCCGTTTCCTGTGAGGGCGTTCATGACAGTGTAAGTGATGATGCCGAACGAGATGCCTTCGGCGATGCTGTATGTGAAGGGCATGGCAAGGATGGCGATATATGCGGGAATGGCTTCGGTGGAGTCGCTGAAGTTGATGCCCGTGACGGCGGTGAACATGAGGAAGCCCACGATGATGAGGGCGGGCGCGGTGGCAAAGGCGGGAATTGCCAGGAAGAAGGGGGAAAGGAACAGGGAGAGGGCAAAGAGAACGGCTACGGTGACGGCGGTAAGACCGGTCCGTCCGCCTTCAGAAACGCCTGCCGCACTTTCTACGAAGGTGGTTGTCGTGGAAACGCCGAGGCCCGCGCCGATGGTGGTGGCGACAGCGTCAGCCATGAGAGCGCCTTTGATGCGGGGCAGCTTCCCTTCCTCATCGAGCATGTTTGCTTTGGAAGAAACGCCGACCAGGGTGCCGAGGGTATCAAAAATATCCACGAAAAGGAACGCGAAGAGGACGACGAAGAAATCAGGGCTCATCACCTTCGAGAAATCAAGCTGCATGAAAATGGGGGACAGGCTTACAGGGGTAAAAGAAGCAATGCCTGCGGAAAGGTTCGGCAGAGTACTGAACGCGCCTTTTGCGGGATCGGGGATGTAGAGCCCCGTGAGTTCGCATAGAATGCCGAGTCCCCATGTGAAGAGGATGCCCCAGAGAATATTTCCTCTCACTTTTTTCACCATGAGGATGCCTGTGAAAAGCACACCCAGGATGGCGAGGAGAACCGGAACTCCCACGGTGTGGAATGTGCCTGCGGCAATTGCGCCTTTAAAGGAGAAAAGAGAAACTTTCGTAGCGGGATTGGCGACGATGATATTGGCGGAAACCAGTCCGATGAAGGCAATGAACAGGCCGATGCCTGCCGACACTGCCCGTTTCAGGTTGATGGGGATCGCGTTGAAAATCGCTTCGCGTACATTGGTGAGAGACAGAATAATGAAAATCACGCCTTCCAGACAAACAGCGGCAAGGGCGGTCTGCCAGGAATAGCCCATCTGTCCGACGACGGTGAAAGCGAAAAACGCATTCAGCCCCATGCCTGGAGCGAGGGCGAAAGGGTAATTGGCAAAGAGTGCCATGAGAATGGTGCCGATGAATGCGGCAAGGGCGGTCGCCGTAAGAAGCGCGCCTTTATCCATGCCGGCGGCGCTCATGATGCCGGGATTGACTGCCAGGATATACGCCATCGTCATGAAAGTCGTGATGCCCGCCATGATTTCTGTCCTGACGGACGTGTGATTTTCCTTCAGGTGAAAAATTCTGTCCAAAAAACCGGATTGCTGTTCCATAAAATTTCTCCTTTCAGCTTTATCCACAATATGTATCATTATAAGATTTTTACAGGGCGGGGGCAATGGATTTTCTTCTCTCGGTGTATAATCAGGTAGTGGAAATTCTGCGGGAAAGCCCGCTTTATATAAAGGACATATAATGAGTATCTGTAATATCTGCCCGCGGGGATGCCGTGTGCCGCGGCGTGAGTCCATTCACGGACAGGGCGCTGTCGGTTACTGCCGGACAGGCATGCTTCCCATCGTATCCCGGGCGGCGCTCCATCATTGGGAAGAACCGTGCATCAGCGGGACAAGAGGCGCGGGAACGGTTTTCTTTGCGGGGTGCAACTTGTCCTGCGTCTATTGCCAGAATTATGAAATATCCGAACTGCGCCGGGGGATAGAAATATCCGTGGAGCGGCTGGCGGAGAGCTACCGTGAACTCATCGCCCGGGGCGCGCACAATATCGACCTTGTGACGCCGACCCATTTTACCCATGCCGTTTTTCAAAGTCTGAGAGAACCGCTTCCCGTACCGGTGGTGTATAACTGCGGCGGCTATGAAAGCGTTCATACCGTGGCGTTCCTACGGAAGAAAATACAGTGCTGGCTTCCTGATTTGAAGTACAGCGACGCTGTGGCGGCGGAAAGGTACAGCAGTGCGTCGGACTACTTTGAAAAGGCGGTGTCTGCCATTGAGCAGATGTTCCGGCAGACAGGTCCCTATGAAATCGGTGCCGACGGTATATTAAAAAAAGGTGTTCTTATCCGCCATCTTATTTTGCCGGGGCAGATGAAAAACACGAAGGGCGTTTTGGAATATGTGGCGGAAACGTTTCGTAAAGGGGATGTCCTTTTCAGTCTTATGCGGCAGTACACGCCTCACGGAAGAGCGGAAGAGTTTCCGGAAATCAACCGCCGGATTACCGATGAAGAATACGAAGAGGCGGAAGCGTACATGGAAGCGCTCGGCATTGAAGACGGCTATGT
>OGRP01002320.1_pt1 | contig 9821 bp, 9 predicted proteins | sample 1553531 | NCBI WGS metagenome assembly OGRP01 (sample SAMEA2580045, study PRJEB22360) | human gut metagenome | biome: human gut; feature: human-associated habitat; material: faeces | place: Denmark | collected 2008/2010 | reverse complement strand
TGCAAGCGGTTAAGCGAACATTCAACCTGCAGCGACTAAAGTCACAAATATAGGGGATCGGCTCTCTTTGGAAGCGTCTATTTTGCCCGCGGCAAATCAGAAGTTAAACTATTCTTCTTCCCAGTTATGGTATACTGCCTGTACATCATCATCTTCATCGAGTAAGTCTAATGTACGGTTTAAGTTCTTAATATCTTCTGGGTCTGTTAATGTTACATAGTTGTCTGGAATCATTGTTACTTCTGCAGATGCCATTGGTACGCCTTCTTTTTCAAGGGCTTCTCTTACTTCACCAAATGCGTCTGGATCTGTAGTGATTTCGTAGCTGTCATCTTCTTCCACGAAGTCTTCTGCTCCGGCATCTAATGCAATCATCATAAATTCATCTGGATCTGTTTCGTATTCTTCTTTAGATACAATAATCTGTCCTTTTTTCTGGAACATGAAAGATACACAGCCGGATGTACCGATATTTCCACGTCCTTTGGAGAATGCGGAACGTACGTTAGCTGCTGTACGGTTCTTATTATCTGTTAATGTTTCTACGATAATAGCGATTCCGTTAGGGCCGTATCCTTCGTATGTATTCTGTACATAATTTACGGAGTTGGCATCTCCGGCAGCTTTTTTGATACCTCTTTCGATAGTATCGTTAGGCATGTTGTTAGATTTTGCTTTAGCGATTACATCACGAAGCTTACTGTTATTCGCTGGATCTGGACCGCCTTCTTTTACTGCTACTGCAATTTCACGACCGATTACAGTAAAGATTTTACCTTTTGCAGCATCATTTTTTTCTTTTTTGTGTTTAATGTTCGCAAACTTGGAATGTCCTGACATTTTATCTTCTCCTCACTTCTCTATGATATTTAAATACTCTTATAGGCATAACTTTTTTAAGTTTATCACCGTTTTATTATGTAGTCAAGTATTCTGGCTTTATCTTTCTGATTTACCTTTCCACAAAAATTTTCGATTTACACCCATTTTTTTATTTTTTATATTTTCATAAAAAGGCTACTGTGCTGGCATATTGACAAACATGCTATTTTATAATCTGTACAATATTCTCCAAAATCAGCTACTGTACCAGAGCGTGTTAATGAATATACCGAAATCTTTTTTCAATTATTTTAATATTCCAGACTCTTTTATGCTCGCAATTGCTTTCTTAATCTCTTCTGGCGGAAGTACGAGAGCAAAACGGACATAACCTTCACCAAGGCTTCCAAAACTGCTTCCTGGTGTACAGATCACGCCAGTTTTCTCCATAAGTTCCATAACAAATTCATTGGAATTCGTATAGCCGTCCGGCAGTGGCCCCCATGCAAACATAGTTCCCTCGCTGTCTGGAATGTTCCACCCAATCTCTCGAAGTCCTCCGCACAGTGCATCTCTTCTTTCCTGATATTTTTTGCACTGTTCCTGTACGGCAGCATCATCGGATTTTAATGCCGCTACTGCACCTGCCTGTACAGGAAGAAATATACCATAGTCAATCTGGGAACGGAAACGTTTGAACACTTCAATGACCTGTGCATTTCCAATGACAAATGACATACGCGCACCTGTATAATTATAGCTCTTTGACAGGGAATAAAATTCTACGCCGACTTCCTTTGCTCCCTTGAAAGAAAGGAAAGACTTGCCTTCTCTTCCGTCATAAATAATATCTGAGTATGCATTATCATGAATGATTAAAATATTATTTTCCCTGGCAAATGTAATTAACTTTTCGTAGAATTCGTCTGGTGCTGTCTTACAGATTGGATTGGCTGGATAGGATACTACCATCACTTTTGCTGCCTTTTTTACATCCGCAGGAATGGCATCAAAGTCTGGAAGATAGTTATTCTCCTCTGTCAGCGGATAAAACCACTGATTACTCTGTGCGATAAATGCGCCTGTTGAAAAGATTGGATATCCTGGGTTTGGTAAAAGCACGATATCTCCCGGATTAATGAGTGGCAGGAAAATGTGTGCCATTCCTTCCTGAGAGCCGTATACAGACATAATCTCATTCTTCGCAATGTCCGTATTATATCTATTTTTGTAACGTGCTGCTAACGCATCTAAAAGCTCATCGGTCTCGCCTAAAGAATAATGATAATTCTCCGGGTGAAGGCAGGCTTCGGATACCGCTTTCATCACACATTCCGGTGTTTCAAAATCTGGTGTTCCTACAGAAAAGTTGTAAATCTTCTTTCCCTGTTTTTGCAATTCTTTCTTTTTCTCATCTAAAATCTGAAAAATTCCTGCTTCAAAATTCTTCATTTTCTCTGCTGGTTCAAAATTCATATTTTTATTACTCCTTTGTGTTGTCCTTTATGTAATCAGCTCCAGACTGATTTTTAAGGCATAGTTTACTCTCTTTAAGGTGTTTGTGTCAAGATGGCATACCCGTTCTTTTAGACGCTGTTTGTCAATTGTACGAATCTGTTCTAATAGTACAACCGAATCCTTTGTAATATCACACTCCGTCGTAGACAGTTCCACATGAGTCGGCAGTTTTGCTTTATTCATCCGGCTTGTGATTGCCGCACAGATTACGGTAGGGCTGTGACGGTTGCCTGCATCATTTTGAATAATAAGCACCGGACGGACACCTCCCTGCTCGGAACCTACGACCGGGCGAAGGTCTGCATAATAAATATCTCCACGTTTTATCATCATTTTCACTCACTCCATTTTACTTTTCTTTCTAAATGAAGTATTTCCAGCAAACGTCATGAGTATTCTGATGATTTCCTTTGTTTTTTATATTTCTTCTGGAAAATGTTTCCGCTTCAAAATAGTTTCGAGATAATTCGGTAAATCTCCGGCAAGAACACTATAATATCCCTTTTCTTTTGCGGCAGCATCTCCGGCAAGACCGTGACAGTACACACCAAGTCGTGCCGCTGTCAAAATGTCAAGTCCTCCGGCAAGAAAACCGCAGATAATTCCTGTTAATACATCGCCGCTTCCACCAGTTGCCATTCCATTGTTTCCGCTCATATTAATGTATGAAGGTACGCTTCCATCGGACACAATGGTTCTTGCATCTTTTAGCACGATAACATGTCCCTTATCTGCAGTACTTGCAGCCGCTTTTGGCAGATTGCTGCGAATTTCTGCAATTTCTTCTCCAGTTAATCTGGACATTTCTTTCAAATGCGGGGTAAGAATCATCCCGCCTTCATATTCATGAAATAGCTGCCTTAATTCTGTATCTTCTTGTAACAAAGCCGCCAGATTATTAAGCCCATCTGCGTCAATAACAAGCGGTGCCTTTCCTAATGTAAGAACCTGTTTTACTAACTTACTTGCAAATGCACTCTGTCCAATTCCCGGTCCGATTCCGATAACAGATGCCCACGAAAGAGATTCCGGTAATAGTTCCCATGCCTTTTCTTCCGAATCATAAGTCGTAAGAATCGCCTCTGGAAGCTTTTCCTGCAAAATCACACGATTCTCCTCACAGGAAAAAATGCGTACCAGACCGCTTCCGCTCTTATAGGCCGCTGTTCCACTCAAAAGGGCGGCTCCTGCCATATTTTTGGAGCCGGCAATCAGAAGAACCTTCCCGTAACTTCCTTTATTCGTCCATGCCTTTCTTTCCGGCAAAAGTTCCAGGTCATCTGTTGTGAAAGAAACCATCTGCGGTGCGATTTCTTCAACCGCCTTATTCGGAAAACCGATTTCCTTTACAATGACTTCGCCGCTGACATCTGCCCCTGGATAAAGAAGCAGTCCCACCTTAGGAAGCCCAAAAGTGACCGTTATATCCGCCTCAAATGCAATACCAAGAATCTGTCCGGCAGAGGCATCGACTCCAGACGGAACATCTACCGCAACCTTCAGTGCTTCCATCTGATTCAGGCGCTCAATAACCTCCCTGTGCCGTCCTGCCACTTCTCGCTTTAATCCAACGCCAAAAATAGCATCTACGATAACATCATACTCCTCATCGGGAAACTTCATCAAAAAATCTGCTTCCATCTGCTCTAAAATGTGTTTCTGAATCTGATGGGAATCTGAATCATGTGGAATGACTCCGATTTCATAAAAATCTACGGTATAGCCTGCTTCTAACAGAAGTCTTCCCAGCGCCAGTCCATCACCTCCATTATTCCCTTTTTCTGTAACAATCAGCACCCTGCTATCTGTCGGTATTCTCTCCAAAAAGACTTCCTCTAATGCAAGTGCTGCCTTTTCCATCAAAACGATACCTGGAATCCCTACGTTATTTATACTATACGCATCAATATTTTGCATTTCTTCCCTTGAAGCAACGTAACGCATTATTTAACCTCCTACTTTCTAACAACTATCCCTTTCTTATTCTAAGATACAGAATGCAGCATATTGTTGAACTGCATCGTTCCAGAACATGTTTGAAAAATACTTTCAGCAAGCTTTGCATCACCATCTGTATGCAAACACCCTTTAGCAAAAAGAGATGAAAATCTGTTTCTTACAACACAGCTTCTCATCTCTTCGTTCTCTTCTGCAATATAAACTTTATACTTACTGATTGTGACTGTGGATTCGATAAGACAATGTCATAATACTCTCTGCAAGATGTACATTCTCTACCAGAATCTCTTCTGGAAAATGCAAATCTACCGGCGCAAAGTTCCATAATGCCTTGATTCCCAAATCAACTAACTGTTCTGCAACCTTCGTTGCCTTCGACTTCGGCAATGTCAATGCGGCAATCATTACCTCATGTTCTTTTAAGAATGTTTCCAGCATGTCGATATCATATACTTCCACGCCCCGCACTGTCATACCAATTAATCTTGGATTCACATCGAAAAGCCCGATAATCTTAAATCCATTACTGTCAAAATCCTGATTGTTCGCCAACGCCTGTCCAAGATTACCTGCACCTACGATAATGATATTATTCGTCTTATCCAGTCCAAGAATCTTGCCCATCTCATTATAAAGATACTCTACATTATAACCATATCCCTGTTGACCAAACCCGCCAAAATTATTTAAATCCTGACGAATCTGGGAAGCAGTGACGTTCATTCTCTGACTCAGTTCCTTAGAGGAAATACGAACAACATTATTCTTCAGTAAATCTCCAAGATACCGATAGTACCGGGGCAATCTTTTTATCACTGCCGGAGAAATAGACTTTTCACTTCCTGATTTTACAACTGTTTTACTATCTGGCATAAGTTCCTCCCTTTGATAAAAAATTCCCATTCTTAAGCTCTAATGAATCAATTATATACAAAAATTCTTTTAATGTCAAATAAGATTGTTAAAAATTATAACACTTATTTACTTATTTTTTCTTTCATGATAAAATACATCAGAAATATTTCTACTTTATAATAATGCAACAACAATATAACTAATTTGGAGGTTATTATGATTTTAGCCTGTCAGAAAATCGAAAAAGCATTCGGCGGCAAATCCGTATTAAATAATGTTAATTTTTTAATTAATGAAGGGGAAAAAGCAGCAGTTATCGGTATTAACGGTGCCGGAAAAACTACCCTTTTTAAAATCATTACTGGAGAATATGAGGCAGACAACGGAGAAGTTATTTTCCAGAAAGGCTCTACCTACGGTTATTTATCTCAGGTTATTGATGTAAGCTCTCATCGCAGTATTTATGAAGAGATGCTCGATGCCAAAAAAGAGATTATCGAGATGGAAAAAAAGATTCGCCAGCTTGAAAAGGACATCAGTACCTTATCCGGTGAAGCATTAGAAAGTGCAATGGAAAGCTATTCCCGCCTGACAGACCGTTTTGAAAAAGCAAACGGCTATGCCTGGAAAAGTGAAATCACTGGCGTATTAAAGGGACTTGGATTTGATGAAAGCCAGTTTGCCACACCAATCCATACACTTTCCGGTGGTCAGAAAACCCGTGTCGCATTAAGCCGTATTCTCTTAATGCACCCGGATCTGATTTTACTCGATGAGCCGACCAACCACCTTGATATGGAATCCATTCGCTGGTTAGAGACTTTCCTTTCTAACTACCGTGGTGCCGTTTTAATCGTTTCCCACGACCGTTATTTTCTTGATAAAGTTGTGGATAAGGTTATCGAAATTGAGCGCGGAACCAGTCAGGTATTTAACGGCAATTACAGTGCTTACGCCGAAAAGAAAAAGGCTCAGCGTGACGCACAGATGAAGCTTTATATGAACCAGCAGCAGGAAATCCACCATCAGGAAGAAGTAATCACAAAACTCCGCTCCTTTAACCGTGAGAAATCCATCAAACGTGCGGAAAGCCGTGAGAAAATGCTCAGTAAACTTGAACTCGTGGACAAACCCGTTGTCTTAAACAGCAAGATGCGTATCACTTTAGAACCAGAAGTCCTCAGCGGTAATGATGTACTTACAATTGAGGGACTGTCCAAATCTTTTGGTGACAAAGTCTTATTCCGCAATTTAAATGTGCAGATTAAACGAGGGGAAGTTGTCGGCCTTCTCGGAGCAAACGGTACCGGAAAGACTACCCTCTTAAAAATCATCAACCGCCAGCTTCGCGCCGACTCTGGTAAAATCCGGTATGGCTCTAAAGTTTCCATCGGCTACTACGATCAGGAACAGCACGTATTAGATGATAGCAAAACGATTTTTGATGAGATTTCCGATGCGTATCCAAAGCTCACAAACACCCGCATCCGTAACGTACTCGCCGCCTTCCTTTTTACTGGCGAAGACGTATTTCAGGTGATCGGAACCTTAAGTGGTGGAGAAAAAGGACGAGTTTCCCTTGCAAAGCTGATGCTTTCTAATGCCAACTTCATTATTCTTGATGAGCCGACCAACCACTTAGATATCCAATCCCGCGAGATTTTGGAAGAAGCTATCAACAATTACGAAGGAACCGTATTCTACGTTTCCCACGACCGTTACTTCATCAACCAGACTGCCACGAGAATCCTGGATTTATCCCCAGAAGGCATCGTAAACTATAAAGGCAACTATAACTATTACTTAGAACAAAAAGAGGCTGGAAACATCTCAGCGGACAGCGATAACATCACGCTCACTTCCGCCACAGATGCCGCTCTGGCTCCTTCTCCTGAAAAAGCGAAAGAAGACTGGAAGCGTTCCCGCGAGGAAGCTGCCAGACAGCGTAAACGTGCTAACGACTTAAAGAAAACAGAAAAGGAAATCAGCCGTTTAGAAGAAGAAAACGACCAGTTAAAAGAAGAAATGGCACTTCCGGAGAATGCTACTAATGTGGCGAAGCTTATGGAGCTGAATACAAAGTTTGAGGAAAATGAGGCTGCACTCCTGGAGCTCTACGACAAATGGGAAGAGCTTTCTGAATAAATTCTGGGTTATAAAGTAAAACTGACGCCGCCCTGAAGAAATCTGCAGATAGCTTATCACAGATAACTGCAAAAAGAAGAGGGGATTATAAACTTGATTTTGTTCTGTTGCGCTAAACGTTCCGTTCTATCTGATAAAATATGATAAAATATAAAAAACCCGGCTGCATTTGCAGCCGGGAAATAAGCCCTATTATCTTTATGTAGTTACTTTTAAATTCTATGCTGGTCCAAGATCAATCCATTTTTTGTCAACCCATTCGCCCTGTGTAAGATTCCAACGGCGTTTCTGTCTTCTTCCATTATGAACACGATACACAATTGTAATCTGATCTGCACAGGTACTAATGTTATCATCATCCACAATTTCTACAATTCCTGGTCCAAAGTCAACTTCCTCTGCCTGAATATCCGCTGCCGGAAATACCATCCCAAGGCTCATAAGAATCGCACCTGCCGCTACTACTCTTTTCCATTTCGTTTTTTTCATGATTATCTCTCCTTCTATTTATAAACTTTATAATAGGGGTTACTTCTATAAACTTGTATTACTTCAATAACTTTCTATCGAATTTATCGTAATGTGTATTTATATTCATAACCGGAGAGAAATATAAAAGCGTATGTGCAGTATTCCTTATCAGTCTTTTCGAATCTGGCTTCTTCTAGAATCAACCATATCTGCAAGTTCCTTTAATAAGTCATCATCTTCCTCGTCCTTTAACAATGCGTTAAATAATCTGGATAATGTACGGCTCGTATTTCTCTGCTCCTGACGGAGCTGATTAATTGAATATTCTTCTCTTGTCATCGTTGGCTGGAACGTTCTGGCATAATTCTTGGTCGTCTTCTTAAAACCGGCAACCTCCACTAAATCTTTATTTAAAAGAGAATTTAGTAATAAGTGGACAGAACTCGCCTTCCATGTTCTATCATCGGAAACTCCTACAATCTCTGAAGATGTAAGAGGCTTCTCCTCATCCCATAATACTTCTAATATTTGTTTCTCACTATTGGTAATCTTTGGAATCTTTCTCTTCATGATATACCCCTTTTCTTCATTGTTTAATACTAAGTATATCATATAATAAAATACGAAAAAATTCAACAATTACACTCTGAATTTATTGCCCTATAAATGCATTTATTACTAACAAATTTTACTTCTCATTATATTTAATAATCAGATATCTATCATAGACACCACTTTCTGCTTCTTCTTTAGATAATTTTTCTGAATATTTTCCATAATAAAATATGTAAGTTCCATCTTTTTGTTCTTCCAGATAAGAATTTTCATCATCTGCTACAAATGGCGTATCACCTTGATGTACATCTACCTGTGGTATATTATATTTAGGCTGTAAGATAAAATAATAAGATGCCATAAACCAAACAACACTCACACACAAGATAAACAAATTCATCTTTCTCTGTATCTTCTTATCGTCTTTCTTAAACATTACATAATGAAATCTCTGCTTTAATGGTCTTACCTCAAGCTCTTTTACAAAACCTAATGTATCCGACGAAACTTCATCAAAGTTCGCTCTTCTTCCGCCTGCCATATAAGTCAGGGTATCCAGATAATACAGGGTATCCATCTCACTGTATTTCTTCGACATCGCATTATCACAGTTTAATTCTATAATCTGGTCTAAATCTTTACAAAGTAAATATGCCAATGGATTCCACCAGAATATCATTCCTATAATATTAATTATAAACTTCTTCCACAAATCTTTTCTCTTCCAATGAAGATATTCATGCATGAGAATAAATTCCAATTCTTTCTCATTACATTCCTTCTCTGGAAGATAGATAACCGGATGACGTAAACCTCTAATAAATGGTTCTGCAATTGCCAGATTATATTCAATCGTGATTGGACATTCGGGATCAATTCTTTCTAAAATCCGTTCCGCCACTCCATCCCCTTTAGAAGCTCCTTTCATCAGATATCCCTTTACCTTATTCCACTCTCTGTTTTTGCGAAGGAAAGCGATTATACTTCCAAGAATCCAGATACCCACTATAACATATAGTGCTTTCCTTCTTCCCGATGGTCCTAAATCTGCATAAACTTTCATGATAAATGAAAATAAATACGGATCACATATCACCTTCTGATGACTCGGAAATTCTATCGGAAATAGCATTCTTACCGTACAAAATATGTAAAGAATCGAAATAAACGTAACTCCATACTTTGTTAAATAATCTGATCGCCTTCTCAGAATAAATATGAGGAGTAACATCGGACAACTAATTAAAAACGTCCATATTAAAGAATATAATGATAACATAACTTTTCCCCCTGCTTATTCTGATATTACTTTTCGTATTTTCTACATTATACACTACACTTGAATAAAAATAAATAGTTTTTTGTCGTTTTACTACATTTATTTTTTTATTTTTTGTTTAATTTTTATTTTGTATCATATTCAGAGACATTTTGTATTTCAAACTTAATCATTATATATATAGTTCTTAGTATATTAGAATTTTTATTAAAAATTA
>OGRP01002314.1_pt1 | contig 9847 bp, 8 predicted proteins | sample 1553531 | NCBI WGS metagenome assembly OGRP01 (sample SAMEA2580045, study PRJEB22360) | human gut metagenome | biome: human gut; feature: human-associated habitat; material: faeces | place: Denmark | collected 2008/2010 | reverse complement strand
AGGGGATACACTAATCCCTCCGCCGCTGTCTTGAAAAAGATATCGGAATATTTCCATGTTCCTTCAGATTATTTATTAGGAAAATCGAAATCCCAATGGCTTGCATTGGATCCAGAAACAACGATGCCGTATATCGGTGCCCGGATTTCAGATCTGCTCAATCAGGCATCCGTCCGGATAGAGTCGTTCGCCGAGGCGGTAGATATCACGCCGGAAGAAGCGGCCGACATCCTGGATGGATCCGTTACGCCGAACATCGGAACATTGGCCCGGATTTCAAGATTCCTGAATACTTCCATAGACTTCCTGATAGGAAGCGTCCCGTATCCGACGATCATCTCCTCCGAAGATGAAGAGGACATTGTTCTATACTATAGAACAATGTCAAAGACCGGGCGGCGTTTGCTGATGGGCGCCTTGGAAGATTTCAAAGACAGATAACCTCTGAAAATATAATGTACTTAACCGGGGAACCGTTGAGGTGCTATGCAGCCGCCGGACGAAAGGAAGGAGGCTGGTGCTTATGGTTACATACAGTGACTTGTTTACTTTTGTCATCATGCTTTGTGCTGTAATTACCCTTGTCGTAACGATAATGAAGCACAAAAAATAGCGCCCCTGCTCTGGTAAAGTAAGGCGCTATTTTTATAGAACTTATTTTCCCGGCGGTCAGGTGTACACTGACCAACGGTTCCCTTGTTAAGTACATTATATCCATTTGGGGGCTGTTTGTCAAATCTTATGCGACAAGGAGATTGATTATGCCCGCATACAAATATCAGACAGCGGACGGGAAGACGCATTGGTATGCAAATTTTTACTACACCGACTGGCTCGGCCAGAAAAAGCACAAATGCAAGCGGGGCTTTGATACCAAAGGCGCCGCCAGGGAATATGAGCACAGCTTTTTGGACCGTTTTTCTAAAGAGCCTACCATACAGTTTGCTTCTCTTGCAGAAAATTATCTCGAAGACATGGGGAGCCGGCTGAAACTCACAACGCTCAAAGGGAAACGGTATATCATAGAGAAGAAACTGATTCCTTTCTTCGGATCCCGGCAGATATGTGATATTGATGCCGATCTGGTCCGGCGGTGGCAGAACTCGCTCATAGATCACAGGGATGAAAACGGAAAGCCCTATGCCGAAACATATCTGCATACAATCAATTCGCAGCTCTCGTCCATATTCAATTATGCGGTAAAATACTACCGTCTAAGGATAAACCCCTGTTATGTTGCCGGGAGCATCGGTGAGAGCCGCGCATCGGAAATGAATTTCTGGACGCAGGATCAGTTCGAGCACGCCCTGCAGTTTGAGCAAAAGCCTTCATATCGTGTTGCTTTTAAGATACTCTTCTATGCGGGCGTGAGAGAAGGAGAAGTTCTGGCTATCACTCCGGAGGATGTGCCACGGAATGATTCCGTCATTGATATCAATAAGAACTATGCTGTTGTGGATGGCGTAGAGTATTTCCTGACACCAAAGACAAAAAGGAGTATCCGGAAAGTTACCATACCGGAATCACTGCACAAAGAGGTGCTTGACTTCATTGACAGCATGCAGCTTAACCCGGACGAGCGGATCTTCTATTTCAAGAAAGGCGGGCTGTACAGTGAATTTAAACGGATGATCAAACGGTCCGGGGATGTGGATATCCGTGTGCATGATTTGAGGCACAGCCACGTTGCGATGCTCATTAACATGGGAAAACCAATCGAAGAGATCTCCCGCAGGCTCGGCCATGAGTCCATCAAAACAACATGGGATACCTATTCCCACCTTTATCCCGGATCAGACAAAGAACTGGCAAAGGATATTGAGTTGCTAATGCAGAAAGAGGAAGAGGATAGAGAAGACGAATTCTTTATACCAGAGGCGCAGCATGCCACCCCTGTTCCCGGCTCCCCATTGGGATCTGTAAGCATGGGAATACTGGCTGCGGCTGAAGCGCACGGCAATGAACATATCCGAAAAAATAATCAGTCCATCTTTCAGAAATACGGTGTCGATATAGCAAGAGACTTGATCTATGGATACAAGCTCGAAACATACCTTGACTGGATTGCTTTCGGAGACACGATTGTAAAGATTATATCCACATTTAAGCCAGCGGAAGATCTTCGTGATTTTCTTCTGGCCATGTTCTCAGATGCTATTTCATCATGCGAGCTTCAGAATGGCAACCTGAAAGATCTTGATGTTTTTATCGTCAAAACCACCATTCCGAAGTACGAAAGAATATACGGAATATCTGGAAAATAGAAGTTTTAACATCACGTTAACATCACGGAGGCATAAAAAATCCCGGGAGCCCAGTATTTACAAGGCTTCTCGGGATTTGCTAATTATTCGAACTCGATGGTTGCCGGTGGTTTTCCTGTGCAATCATACATAACGCGATTGATGTGTTTTACTTCGTTTACAATTCTGCTCGTTGTTTTTCCGATGACATCCCACGGAATTTCTGCGCTTTCGGCTGTCATGAAATCGGTAGTGGTTACGGCACGGAGGGCAATGGCATAATCATACGTTCTTTCATCTCCCATGACTCCAACGGAACGCATGTTGGTCAGTGCTGCGAAGTACTGGCCGATTTCGTGGGCGATTCCGGCTTTGTCGATTTCTTCGCGCCAGATCGCGTCGGCGTCCTGTACCATTTTGACTTTCTCGGCGGTTACTTCGCCGATGATACGGATGCCAAGTCCCGGGCCCGGGAATGGCTGACGGAATACGAGGTATTCCGGGATGCCGAGCTCAAGGCCGGCTTTTCTTACTTCGTCTTTGAAGAGGTTGCGCAGCGGCTCGATGATTTCTTTGAAATCTACGTAGTCCGGCAGTCCTCCGACGTTATGATGGGATTTGATGACGGTGGATTCTCCGCCGACGCCGCTCTCTACAACGTCTGGGTAGATGGTTCCCTGTACCAGGAAGTCTACAGCACCAATTTTCTTTGCTTCTTCTTCGAATACGCGGATGAACTCTTCGCCGATGATTTTACGTTTTCTCTCCGGCTCTTCTACGCCTTTTAATTTTGCATAGAAACGCTCCTGTGCGTTGACGCGGATGAAATTCAGGTCGTATGGGCCGTCCGGTCCGAAGACTGCTTCTACTTCATCGCCCTCGTTTTTACGCAACAGGCCGTGATCTACGAATACGCAGGTCAGCTGGTTTCCGACTGCTTTGGAAAGCATAACAGCTGCTACGGAGGAATCGACTCCGCCGGACAGTGCGCAGAGGACTTTTCCGTCGCCTACTTTTTCGCGGATAGCTTTGATGGATTCTTCTACGAAGGAGTCCATGTGCCAGTCGCCGGCGCAGTGGCAGACATTGTATACAAAGTTGGAAAGCATTTTCTTTCCTTCTTTGGTGTGCAGAACTTCTGGATGGAACTGGGTTGCATAGAGGTTTTTCTCTACGTTTGCAACGGCTGCTACCGGACAGTCATCCGTATGGGCGATGATTTCGAATCCCGGAGCTACTTTGGAGATGTAGTCGTTGTGGCTCATCCAGCAGATGGTTTTTTCGGATACGTTCTCAAACAGTGCGGAACTGGTATCTACGGTTACCTCAATTTTTCCATATTCTCTGACCGGTGCTACTTCTACTTTTCCGCCGAGCAGATGCATCATCAGCTGTGATCCGTAGCAGATGCCGAGGATCGGGATTCCAAGTTCAAAAATTTCTTTTGTATAAGTCGGGGAATCCGGCAGATATGCGCTGTTCGGGCCGCCGGTGAAGATAATACCTTTCGGCTGAATTTCTTTGATCTTTTCGATGTCTGTTTTGTAAGAATAAATCTCACAGTAAACGTTGCACTCACGTACACGTCTTGCAATTAACTGATTGTACTGACCGCCAAAATCAAGTACGATAACCGTTTCTCTTTTCAAGAACGTTCCCTCCTGTTTTTTCTTCTGTGCATGATGAACTACATGCGTTTTTTGGGTTTGATGCTAATTATAGTAAAGAAACCGTAAAATTTCAACCCCTGAAGTACAGGAATCGTGTTCTTTTCGCTGTACTTCGGAGGTTTTTCTTTTTTTCGGGTCCTTATTCTCCGATGGTGATGGTGTAGCCTGCCTGGAAGGTTTCCCCGGCTTTCAGGTGCTGTTCGCCGTATTTGTCTTTTAATTCGCCGTCAAAGCCGACGTTGTCGCAGCGGCCGATCCATGGCTCGAGGCACACGAACGGGGCATCTGCTTTTGGCTTGGACCATACGCCGACGCTCGGGAAGCCTTTGCAGGTGAGAGTGACATACGGTTTTCCATCAACTTCTACGCCGACGCGCTCGACCTGGGTGTTGTCGAAGATCAGGGCGTCCTCGTCGAAAAGGGTTCTGGTGTACGGGATTCTGCCGTCCTGAAGTTTCAGTTTTCTCGGATGTGCGACATCGACGCCTGCTGTTTCCGGGTCGATCAGGACGTATTCGAGTTCGGTCTCGGTGTGGTTTTCCAGGCCTTTGTTGAAGACGATGTCATACTGTTCCGGAATCATGAATGCAGGATGTCCGCCGACGGAGAAGTACATGTCATCATCACCGGTGTTTTCTACTTTCCAGGTTATGGTCAGGGTTCTGCCGGAGAGTTCCTGGGTTACGGTGAAGGCAAAATCGAACGGGTAGACTTTTTTGGTTTCTTCGGTCGATACCAGGCGGTGTACTGTTTTGTTTTCGGTGTTTTCGATGCACTCGAATTCGTTGTCGCGGGCGAAACCGTGCTGGCCCATCGGATATTTGACTCCTTTATGGGTGTAGAAGCCGCCGTTTACTTTTCCGACGAACGGGAACAGGACCGGTGCGTGGCGGTTCCAGAAGGCCGGATCGCCGATCCAGACTGCCTCACGGTCAGCCGCTTTATCGTAGATGCTGCTAAGTTCTGCGCCGTGATCGCTGATCTGCACGCGCAGGTTTTCGTTTTCCATGGTTCTCATACTCTGTTTCCCCCTGTTTTCTTTCATTTTTTGTAACTATTCAGAGCCATGCGAAATTGCATGGCGCTGAATAGTTACCATTTTTAGAATTTATTCCGGATAGACGAGACGGGATTCATCAATTCCGTACAAAACCTCATCCAGGTATTTTTTGCCAAGGTAGTTTGCCATGGACAGATTCATATCCAGATAGTTTCCGCAGTCTTTCGGGGATGCACCCGGGACTTCGCCCTTGAAATCGCGGATAAATTCATACATTTCTATTACGAGTGAAACGATATCTTTCGAGCTGTAATCACCGGCCAGCAGCAGGTAAAATCCTGTACGGCAGCCCATTGGACCGAAATATACGGTTTTATCTTTCCATTCTTCGTGATTGCGAAGGAACGTTGCGCCAAGATGCTCGATGGTGTGGACCTCAGCGGTATTCATAACAGGCTCATCGTTTGGAGATGTCATACGCAGGTCGAAGGTTGTGATGACACTGTCACCTATGTGATCTTTTCTTGAAACGTAGACTCCTGGTTTAAGTTTGATATGGTCGATTGTAAAGCTTGCAATTTTTTCCATGACTGGTATTTTCCTTTCTTTCTGTCCTTTAATAGCTGCGGAGTTCATCATCGGTATCCGCAGTGTTTTCGATGGATTTGATGATGAGATCATAACTATAGGCATCGCTTACTTTTACAGTGACGCGGTCGCCGACTTTATGACCCAGAATGGCTTTTCCTAATGGCGAGTCGATACTGACGTATCCTTTGAGAGAATTACCACGAACGGTGGTGACAAGTTTGTAGGTTTCTGTCTCATCATCTTCTTCGATGTAAACCTGGACGGTATTGTTGATGCCGACTTCGTCGTCCTTTGAGGTATCTGAAATAACGTGGGCGGTTTTGATCATTTTTTCCAGATAGCGGATGCGGCTTTCGTTGCGGTTTTTGTCCTGTTTGGCAGCTTTGTATTCAAAATTTTCGCTGAGATCGCCCTGGGCACGGGCTTCTTTTACAGCCTCGAGTTCTTTTGGACGGACAACCAGTTTTCGGTAGTCGATTTCTTCCTGCATTTTTTTAATGTCGTTTTCGGTCAGTTTATCATACATGATTTTTCTACCTCTTTTCTTGTGAGGTTATTTTAGCACAGAATACGGCAAATTGGAAGTAGGAAGACAGCCACGGTAGAATCATGAATAGAATCACTTTCTTACGCACCGGAACAGCAAATGTTCCGGTGCTGAATGAACTATAACGGTTCACTCAGCCGTGTCGCTTGGTTTTGAAGGCGGAGTTCCTTTGTTGTCGCTGTTATTTGGCATTTTTCCACCTTCGGGATCGCTCATTGTTTTAACAGACCGGGTTCCGGCGGTGGTGATGATGTCCGTGAGGGTGATCTCTTCGTTGTCGGTACCGGCAGCCAGAGTATACGTTGCGTCCAGTTTCATTTCTGGGCAGGTCAAAACGATGCTGGCGTAGGCTTTTTCGGGTGTGACCGTGAAGAGGGCACTTCCATCGCTGTCTGTCAGTGTGATGGTAGTGTCAGCGGACTGGGTTTCCGTACAGTAATAGGTGATAACGGGCTGGGTGGAAGCTTCGTCGAAGCTTTCCGTCATGCCGGCACTGCCGATAGCAGCTAAGGTTCCGCCGGTCACAATTGCACTTCCGTCGTAATCGAGGGCACTGTCACCATCGCTGGTCGGCCCGTACACGATCGTAGTTCCGCCGGTCACGAGAAGACCGCCGTTGGAATCAAGACCATCACCATCGGCGGATACGGTCAGGGTTCCGCCGGTAATTTTAATATAAAGCTCAGAGTTGCCTCCGCCGCCGGGGCCTCTCTGCATCATCTGTGGAGCATCGCCGTCAGACGGAGCGTTCCCCGGATCGAAGTCCTGCGGCGCATTTCCGCCAGACGGAGCGTTCTCCGGATCGAAGTCCTGCGATGGCTGCATATCGCTGCCGTTTTCTGTATCAGGCGGCATTTGCGGAGGTTCCTTTCCGTCTGCCGCACCGGATATGCTGCCATCATCACCGGAGTTTACGGCAGCACTGCTATCGTCGTTTGAGCTTGCGGCATTGCTGTCATCGTCACCGGAACCGGCATCATTGGCGCCAGGATTTATGGCGTTGGCGCCATCGTCGCCGGAATTTGTGGCATTGATGCCATCGTCGCTGGCGTTTATGGTAATGTCACCGCCGTTGACCACGACGCGTTTTCCTTCCAGGCCTTCGTTGCTTTTTTCAACAAGGATCGTTCCGCCATGAATGACGGTGTCGAGCTCCGCATGGAAACCGTCATCACCGGAGTTTACGGTGATGGTTCCGTCATCGACAACAATGCTGCCGGTTGCATGGAAGCCGTCCTGTTCTGCCTCGATCGTAAAAATTCCACCGGCAATATAGATATTTCCAAGCTCTGCGTTATCCGCATTTTTCGCTTTGACTGCACTATTTGCAGCATCAATGTCAAAGCTTCCATCCAGAATTTTAAGCTGATCTTTGGCTGTGATCCCGTTGTCCGCAGCGGCGATTTTGTAGGTTCCGCCGGTAATCACAAGGTCATCTTTGGATACAATCCCGTGCTTGTAGTCTGCCTCGATGGTCAGACTTCCTGTCCCGTTGCAGACAAGATCTGATTTGGAGAAGATAACGCCGTCTACCGTGTTGTCATCAATCTGACTGTACTCATTTCCACCGCCAAGCGTGTTGCTGCTGTTTTCAGCAAGCGTGATGAAAACTTTGTCCGCTTCGCGAACGTAGATGGCAGCATTCGTCTCACAGTTGATATGGACTCCATCAAGTACGATCTGAACCTTGTCGGAATCGGATGCGTCTACGATAATCTGGCCATCCTCAAGTGTTCCGCTTACGATGTAAACGCCTTCTTCCGTAATGGTAATTGTGCTGCCGTCTGCTTTGACTCCGCTGCCGGAGACGGTAGCTGTCGTCTTATTAAGTGTAATTTTTACGGCTTCTGATGCTTTATAGCTTCCGCTCTTCTCACGGTCTGTGAATTCGGTGTCGATAGTGGATTCGGTCAGTTCCAGGTCAAAATTAATATCGGAAGCACTTTCCATTGCATTTTCCGAAGCTGTGCTCTCTGATGTGGCCGCCGCGTTGTCGGCAGATGTTTCGCCGGTTGACTCTGTACTGGTGGATTCGGTATTGACAGAGCTGGAAGATGTCACTGCTGTGCCGCATCCGCCGAAGGCCAGCGATGATACAAGAAACAGACTGACGACCGCGCCGGTCTCTTTTTTTCTGTTTTTATTTCTGTTTCGATTCATTATAATTCCTCCCTTCCGGTCTGCGCACGACTGCACAGGATTTCAAGGTTTCCGTTTCTGCAGCGGAGCTGGTCAATCATGTTTTTCTCTTCGCCTTCCTCGCGGAATACGATGCGATACTCCAGCTTGAAAAGACTTCCCATATTCGTGGTTTTTACCTGTACAAGCTCGCAACGGTTCAGATACCTGGCAAAGATATCGTCAAAAACACTGGTATAATCAAGGGACTCCGGAATGGTAATGCGGAGTTCTTTTTCTTTCTCTTTTTTTTCTCCAAAGTTGGTCTGCACGAGAATAAACCATACAGCCTCTACAATAATTGCAAATGCTGCTGCGGTTCCAAGAAAGCCCATACCGGTTGCAAGGCCCACTGCCATAGCAAGAAAGATGCTGCTGATTTCTTTGGCACTTCCCGGTGCAGAACGGAATCTGACGAGAGAGAAGGCTCCGGCAACGGCGACTCCGGTTCCAAGATTTCCATTGACGAGCATGATCACCATCTGTACGATCACAGGCATCAGAACAAGCGTGACAGCAAAGCTTTTGGTGCATTCGCTTTTGTACCTGTAAACAGCAGCGATCAACAGTCCCAGAATCAGAGACACTGCTGTGCAGGCAAGGAACTGACCAAAGGTGAAGGCGGCGGTTGTTTCTGTAAAAACAGAACTGAATATTGTGTTAAGCATAGCAAATTCCTCCCAGAATTTTTTTATTTTCTTGTCTATTCAGAGCCCCATCTCGATTCCGCTTACGCTACATCGCGATGTTGCTTCTCGCCATATGAAGTTCCAGAAAAACCGCTTATTCATGCAAGCATGATTCGCGATTTTTCTTCTATTTTGCATGGCTCTGAATAGTTACATTTTCTTTTTTGTGAAGCAGATTATGTTTGAAAAAGGCTTTTCGCAAGCTGTGAGTCCACCCACTGCTTCTTGCTTTTCGCAATGGCCGCAGAGGACTTACCTGATTCAGCTAACGGAATGCTGTTTTTGATACGGTTTGCCGGATATCTGTGAATGGTATGAAAGCTTTTTCTTCTGATGCTTTCTGATTTTCGATCTGATAGGCAAAGCCGTATTTAGAAAATGATGCCGGATAGACTGCAAGATCATCCAGAATTTTGCTGAACCATAGGGGCACAGCACCTGGTGTTTTCACCTCCATGAGATACCAGCCTGGTTCTAAAAGCCTGGTTCCTTCCGTTGGACCGTCAAGACACAGATTGTCGGTACGCCATCGGATATTGGTGTCGAAGGTAACACGAAAGTTCCTGTCTTCCGTGCCGAAGCAGGCGATGCGGTCGTAGGCGATGTACATAGCGGGAGCAAGCCCCCGGTAGTAGTTGCGAAACCAGGTGATTTCGTGGAGAATCTGGCTGTCGAAGCCCGGTTCTGATTTTCCTGCAAGATAGGGAACCGCTTCTGATAATATCATGCGCTCGCGGCGTTTGTAGACGATTCCTTCATATTTTTTCTTTAGTTCTACGTATATGGGGCTGGTCTCTTTGGCCGGACCATAACTGCGGAGTCGCAGTTTTTCTTTGTAGACGGGTTTTTCCAGCGAACGGCGGATGAGCTGGTGATCCGGGGTATCGTAATAGAGGCTGCAGATGGTATCAAGGCCGTATTCATCCATC
>OGRP01002309.1_pt1 | contig 9871 bp, 9 predicted proteins | sample 1553531 | NCBI WGS metagenome assembly OGRP01 (sample SAMEA2580045, study PRJEB22360) | human gut metagenome | biome: human gut; feature: human-associated habitat; material: faeces | place: Denmark | collected 2008/2010 | reverse complement strand
TGGCGGCGGAAGTACTTCCTACCGGATATAGCTATGCTTTTGTGGAAAGCTCGGCACAGGAGAAAGAAGCCGGCGGGAAGACGATTTATGCCTTGGCACTGGGGATGCTCTTTGTATTCCTCTCTCTGGCGGCATTATATGAAAGTTGGAAAGTTCCTTTTGTCGTACTCTTTGGTATGCCGACCGGCTTCTTCGGAGCCTGTCTTGGCGCCTGGATGTTTAATGTATATAATGACATTTATTTCCAAATCGGTTTGTTAACCATCATAGGGCTTGCCGCCAAGAATGCGATTCTCATTGTAGAGTATGCGAAGGTTCGTACAGATGCGGGCATGGCGCCGCTTAAGGCTGCAGTGGAAGCATCTAAGATCCGTCTGCGTCCTATTCTGATGACTTCCCTTGCTTTTATTTTGGGAAACGTTCCGCTGGCCCTGTCAACAGGTGCGGGTGCGAATTCTCGTTCCGAAATGGGGATTGCCGTGGTATTCGGTGTTCTTTCTGCGACAGCATTTCAAATTTTTATCGTACCAATGCTGTTTATTGTTATTGAAAAGTTCCATTTTGGAGGCTTTCGTAAGAAAAAACTGGTGACTGAAGAAGACTGAGGTTTATTAAATATGAAATACCTTTCCACAGAGAAAATGATTTTCCTGGAGAAAGGTATTTTTGCTTATAAAGCGAGGATAGAAAATATGATATAATGATTGGGTAAAATTTTATTATTTGGGGTATGAGTAAGAAAGGGAATATATGATGAGCCAAGTATTTGTAAGCGGACATAAGTCGCCTGATACGGACAGCATTGCCGCTGCCCTCAGCTATTCTTATTTAAAACGCCGGTTAGGCATGGATGCTGTAGCCGTTCGTGCGGGAGAAATCAATAAAGAATCCAGATTTGCTTTGGATTATTTCAATCTGGAAGAGCCGATACTTGTGACTTCCGTAGCAAGAAAAAATCCGGAAGATGAAAAACAGAAAGTGATTTTAGTGGATCACAATGAATCCAAACAGACAATCGATGGTATGGATGACGCGGAAGTCCTGGAAATTATTGACCATCATCGTTTCGGGGATTTCGAATCGGAGAATCCGATTTTCATTCTTGTTCGTCCTGTCGGTTGTGTGAATACGGTCATCTATGGATTATATAAAACAAATCATATAAAGCCGTCCCGTGAAATCGCGGGAATCATGCTCTCCGCCATTATATCCGATACAGTCCTTTTCCGTTCGCCGACAACGACAGAAGAAGATAAAGAAACGGCGAAAGAACTGGCTGAAATTGCGGGAGTGGATTATGAGGCTTATGGTATGGAAATGCTGAAAGCCGGTGCGGATATTTCCGATTATCCTGCTGAAAAATTGGCACGGAACGATACAAAGGAATTTAGCGCGTCAGGAAATGTATTTACTGTCGGACAGATTTCCGTTATGAATGTGGATCCGATTAATGAAAAGAAGGCAGAAATCATGAAAGTGCTGGAGGCGATCAAAGCTGAAAAGGGCTATGCAGCTTCTTATCTCATGGTGACAGATATCTTGGCGGAGGATACATTCCTGTGGTTCACTGAAGGTGCGGAAAGCATTGTAGAAAAAGCATTTGCCGGTAAGCCTGAAAATGGAGTTGCCTATCTTAAATACATTATGTTATGTCAAAAAAAAAACATGTCCCCCCGCCACTTCTGAAAGCATACGGCGAATAATTTTGAGCGGAACGAAGAACTCATACATGGCATTCGTCATATATGAGTTTTTCTTTTATAAGGGGCGTTTGGATGAGTTATCTTGATACTTTAAACGAAAGACAGCGTCAGGCTGTTGAACAGATTGAAGGACCCGTGTTGATTATGGCAGGTGCCGGTTCGGGTAAAACAACTGTTCTTGTTAACAGAATAGCCTACATTTTGCAGTGTGAGCTTTGTAAACCATGGCAGATACTTGCCATTACTTTTACCAATAAAGCGTGAACGTGTCCATCATCTGGTAGGGGCGGAAGCGAATAAACTGTGGATGTATACATTCCATTCTTTTGGTGCGCGTTTTTTGCGGCGGGAAATCAATAACCATCCGCCGTTTACTGATAAATTTACGATTTATGATTCTGATGATTCCAAACAGATGATTAAGAATATTCTGAAGGAATTAAATTTGGATGATAAACAGTATCCGCCAAGAAATATACAGGCTCGTATTTCTGCCGCAAAGAATGCACTCCAGGGGCCGGAATCATTTCGCGCGGAAGCCAGCGGTAATTTTTACAACGAAAAGATTGCTGATGTCTATGATTTGTACGATAAATATATGAAACAGAACAATGCACTCGATTTTGATGACCTTCTTTTTGCGACAACAAAACTCTTAGCTGATGAAACGATACGCAGACGTTGGCAGGATCATTTCCACTATATTTTAATTGATGAATATCAGGATACCAATCATGCGCAGTACCTTATGGCAAAGTATATCGCAGGCAAATCTCAAAATATTTGTGCCGTAGGTGATGCGGATCAGAGTATCTATTCCTGGCGTGGAGCCGATCTGCGGAATATCATGGATTTCCGTGAAGATTATCCTTCGGCTCAAATTATTAAGTTGGAGCAGAATTACCGTTCGACACAAACAATTTTAAATGCGGCCAATGCGGTTATTAAAAATAATGTGGAACGCTTGGAGAAACGGTTGTGGACAGAAAATAATCCGGGGGTCCATCTGCAGAAATATGCTGCTTCTGATGAACATAATGAGGCGGATTTTATTGTAGAGTCCATGATGAAAGAACACGGGGAAAATCATGTCCCGTATGGGAAAATGGCGGTTCTTTATCGTATGAATGCCCAGTCCCGTGTGATTGAAGAAAGCATGGTAAAGCGCGGTATTGCTTATACCATGGTCGGCGGAACAAGATTTTATGACCGTGCGGAAATAAGGGATATGCTGGCGTATCTTAAATTGGTGGCCAATTTTCGTGATGATATCAGCTTGATGCGTATTATTAATGTGCCCCGACGTGGTATCGGACAAACAACCATACAGAAGTTAAGTGAATTTTCCAAACAGGGAAATATGTCCATGTTTGAGGGAATCATGTCACTGGAAGAGTCTGATATCCCCGTGCCAGCAAGAACCAAACTCCAAATTCAGCGCCTTGATTTTTAGTTTCTTGAATGCTTCCACGGAAGGCGATGTATTTACACTTATTCAGAAAATTATGACTGATACGGAATATCTGTCGGTTCTCCAGCAGAGCAGTGATCCTCAGGCACAGAGCAGAGAAGAAAATTTGGGTGAACTGCTGAACGTGGCAAAGGATTTTACACAGGAGCAGCCGGAAGGAGGACTTCCGGAATTTTTGGAAAAGGTCGCTCTTGTAAATGACGTAGATTCCTTTGAAGAACAGGATGATAAAGTGACTTTAATGACTATCCATAGTGCCAAGGGATTGGAGTTTCCTATAGTTTATATGGCAGGTATGGACGAAGGCATCTTTCCGGGGGTACGTTCTTTGATGGATGAGACGGCTTTAGAGGAGGAGCGTCGCCTTTGTTATGTGGCGATTACAAGGGCAAAGGAAAAGTTATATCTTACCACATCTGCTGTACGAACGATGTACGGGCAGGTGAAACCTTATGTAGAAAGCCGCTTCCTTAAAGAAATCCCTGTCGATTTGTTGGATGAAATCCGCGGGAATAGCAGTGAGGCAAAGAGACGTACTCTAATCAGGAGTAATAATGAGCAGAAGAGCAAATGGGCATTGTCCTCTGCGGGAATAATGAATAAGCCGGTGGCGAAAAAGAGTGTAAAAGCAAGGTTCGACTGGCAGGTCGGAGATAAAGTGTCTCATCGTATGTGGGGAAAAGGACAAGTTGCAGAGGTAACAGGGAGCGGAAAGCATATGATGTTAAAACTCATCTTCCCCAATGATCAGATTCGTCAGGTTATGGTAGCTTTTGCGCCAATCGAAAAAGAGGAATAATATGGTAACGGCAGAAATTATAAAAAAAGCGGAAGAATTACGAAAAAAGCTGCGCTATCACAGTTATTTATATTATGTACTGGATAAGCCTGAAATTACAGATTTTGAATTTGACCGCCTGTATCGGTCACTTGTGGATCTGGAAAAAGAACACCCTGAAATAGTAACGCCTGATTCGCCAACCCAAAGAGTCGGAGGGAAAGCATCGGATGATTTCAGGAAGATTCCTTTTAAAAAGCCGATGTTGAGTCTGGCAAATGCTTTTAGTGCGGAAGAACTTCGTGATTTTGACCGGCGTGTCCATGGCGGCATAGGTGCAATGCCTGTGGAATATATCACAGAACTTAAAATTGACGGACTTTCTATGAATCTCATTTACGAGAATGGATCATTAATGCAGGGACTGACGCGGGGAGATGGGAAAGTAGGCGAAGACGTAACATCAAATGTAAAGACAATTAAAACAATTCCTCTATATATTGAAAACGCGCCTGCCTATATGGAAGTTCGCGGTGAGGTATATATGCCTCGTAAAAGTTTTATTGCGTTAAATGAAGAACGTGATGAGGCGGGAATGATGCCTTTTGCTAACTGCAGAAATGCAGCGGCAGGATCACTTCGCCAATTGGATCCCAAAGTAACGGCTGCGCGGAACCTGGATTTTTTTGCTTATGCGCTGGGGGCAGAAGAGGGATTGGATATTTCCTCACAGGATGATCTGCTTCTGCAGTTGAAGAAATTTCATTTCCGTGTAAATCCCCATTATCGAAAATGGGATTCCATAGAGGGGGTTATCACAGGAGTCCGGGAATGGGAAAAGAAGCGTCGTGAACTGGACTATGATACTGACGGAATGGTCATTAAAGTAAATGATTTCCGGCAGCAGGAATTATTGGGTGCTACGGGGAAAGATCCGAAGTGGGCTATAGCATATAAGTATCCACCGGAGGAAGCGGTTACAAAAATAGAAAAGATTGTTGTTTCTATGGGGCGGACCGGCGTACTGACACCGTCGGCTGATTTGACACCTGTCCGCTTGGCCGGCACAACGGTAAAAAGGGCAACACTTCATAACCTGGATTTTATTCGGGAAAAAGATATTCGCGAAGGAGATACCGTTATCATTTACAAAGCCGGTGAAATTATTCCTGAAATAGCAGCTGTCTTAAAAGAAAAGAGAAATGGCAGTGAAAAGGAATTTGAGATGCCCGAAAATTGTCCGGTATGTGGAAATCCCATACGAAGAATCGAGACGGAAGCGGCATTCCGTGGTATAAATCCTGCCTGTGGCGGTGTGGTTCGTGAAAAGCTCATTCACTTCGCTTCTCGTGATGCGATGGACATAGAAGGCTTGGGCCCTGCGGTGGTAGACAGTTTGCTTGCATATCGGCTGGTTGCGGATGCGGCGGATTTCTATGCGTTAAAAGAAGATGATTTGCGGCAGATTGAGCGAATGGGTGAAAAAAGTGCAGCTAATCTAATTACTGCTATTCGTGCCAGTAAAGAACGAGGACTTGCCAAATTGCTTTTCGGTCTTGGGATACGTTTCCTTGGAGAAAAAGGCAGTGAGCTGGCAGCTCATTATTTTCATACGATAGATGCTATTATGGCTGCTGATGTGGAAACGATTGAAGAAACGGAAGGGATCGGTAAAATAACGGCAAAAAGTTTATATGACTATTTTCATGATGAGAAAAACATAGAAATGATTAATAAATTAAAAAATGCCGGCGTCTTAATGGATGAAATTAAAGAAGAATCGGAAAGCGGGATGTTTTCCGGGGAATCTGTTGTACTTACAGGAAAACTTGCAGTTATGGGAAGGCGTGAGGCATCAGAATTGATCAAGCGTCTTGGGGGAACGACACAAAGTTCTGTGACGAATACCACTACTCTCGTTGTGGCGGGGGAAGATGCAGGAAGTAAGTTGGAAAAAGCAAGAGCGAAGGGCATTCCGGTGATAGATGAACAAGAGTTTCTGAAACGTGCGGGGGTGGGAATAAAAGAATAAACGGTATCAGAACTTGTATGTTATAATTATGGCGTATTTATAGTTATTAATAGTAAGGGAGTGGATCTATGAAAATCACGATAGAGGAAGCGCGGAAAATAGCACTTCTTTCCCGTCTGGAGTTCAGTGCAGAAGATCTGGAAAAAATGCGTGAATCTATGAACAGTATTCTCACCCATATGGAAGAATTGAATCAACATGATACGTATGGCGTAGAACCGACGGCTCATGCGGTAGAACAGTATAATGTCATGCGTGAAGATGAACCGCATCAGTCTTTATCAAATGAGGAAGCACTTTTTAATGCGCCGGAAAAAGAAGGCGGTTATTTTAAAGTGCCTAAAATTATATAGGAGGTACAGTGGTGGAGTATACAATTCATGGTCTTCATGAAAAACTTGTCAATAAAGATATATCTTCTGTAGAATTAACAAAAAAGATTATTGCCCATCGGAATCTTGTGGAAGGGGAGATCCATGCATTTTTGTCGATGAGCGATGAAACGGCGTTGGAGAGGGCGGCAGAAGTAGATAAAAAAATTGCTTCAGGAGAAAGGATTTCTGAACTGGCAGGGATTCCCGGGGCAATTAAAGATAATATGTGCATTAAGGGACAGCCCTGTACAGCTGCATCGAAAATGCTGGAGAATTTTATAGCTCCTTATCATGCTACAGTCATTGAAAAATTAGAAAGCTGTGACTATATTTCTCTCGGTAAATTGAATATGGATGAATTTGCTATGGGGAGCAGTACGGAGTGTTCTTATTTCGGGCCTACCCATAACCCCTGGAACCTGGAAAGTGTTCCAGGCGGTTCCTCCGGCGGCAGTGCGGCGGCAGTAGCTGCTAATGAAGCAATTTGGACTCTTGGTTCTGATACCGGCGGATCCATCCGGCAGCCTGCTTCTTTTACCGGGATTGTAGGTCTTAAGCCAACATATGGTCTTGTTTCCCGCTATGGGCTTTTGGCATTTGCTTCGTCACTGGACCAGATCGGCCCGTTGACCAAGGACGTGACTGACGCAGCTATCGTTTTAAATGCTATTGCGGGTTACGACCATCGGGATTCCACGTCTATCCGTATGGAAAAGAAGGATTACAAGAAAGCTCTTATAAAAGATGTAAAAGGATTTCGTATCGGTGTGCCCCGAGAATTCTTCGGTGAAGGAATCGGGGAAGAAACAAAAGAAGCAATTAAATCGGCCCTTGCTTATTATGAAAAAGAGGGGGCTGAAATCGTGGATGTTTCTATCCCCCATATTACCAGCGGTGTAGATGTGTATTATATCATTGCTCCTGCGGAAGCAAGTTCCAATCTGGCGCGTTATGACGGCGTCGGATTTGGTTACCGTGCTTCAGGAAAAGATATTGTGGATATGTATATTAAGAGCAGAAGTACGGGATTTGGCGAAGAAGTCAAGCGTCGCATCATGATTGGCAACTATGTGCTTTCTGCAGGTTATTATGATGCATACTACCTGACTGCGCTGAAAGTCCGCACTCTTTTGAAGCGGGAGTTTGAAAAAGCTTTTGAGCGGTGTGATATTCTTGCAGCACCTTCTGCATCAGGAACTGCTTTCAAATTTGGTGCTTTTTCGGATCCGCTGGCGCTGTATATGGAAGATATCTGTACGGTCCCGGTTAATTTGATTGGCGCACCCTCCATCAGCATTCCTGTCGGATTTAAAGATGGGATGCCTCTTGGTATGCAGCTTATCGGACCGACGCTTGGAGAAGAAAAGATTCTGCAGGCTGCCTATACGTTTGAACAGGATCATCCTGAATTTACGAAGACAGCGCCGAAAGGAGAGTTTGAATGAAATACGAAGTTGTCATTGGTCTTGAAGTCCACACGGAGTTGAGAACAAAAACAAAAATTTTCTGCGGCTGTAAAACTTCTTTTGGCGCAGATCCCAATACAAATGTATGTCCTGTATGTCTTGGGCTTCCCGGTGTGCTTCCTGTCTTAAACAGAAAAGTGTTGGAATTCGGTGTAAGAGCGGGATTAGCTTTGAATTGTGAAATTGCCCGATTCAGTAAATTTGACAGAAAAAATTATTATTATCCGGATCTGCCAAAAAATTTCCAGACGTCTCAATTTGATTTGCCGATTTGTGGTCCTGGATTCCTTGATGTGGAAGTAGAAGGGGAAAAGAAGCATATCCGCATTACTCGTGCCCATATGGAAGAGGATGCCGGCAAGCTGGTGCATCATGGCAATTCCATTACGGATTCTGACTATTCTTTGGTGGATTATAACCGCACGGGAACACCGCTGCTGGAGATCGTTTCTGAACCGGATATGCGTTCTGCGAAAGAAGCAGTGGCCTACATGGAGAAATTGCGTGCGATTCTCCAATATGTGGAAATCTCCGACTGCCGTATGGAAGAAGGCAGTCTCCGTTGTGATGCCAATGTTTCAGTTCGTCCTATTGGACAGAAAGAATTGGGGACAAAAACGGAAATTAAAAATATCAACTCTTTCAGAGGTGTTGAAAGGGCTATTGAATATGAAGCGCTTCGTCAGGCGGAACTTTTGGAAGAAGGCGGGAAGATTATTCAGGAAACAAGAACATGGGATGAAAAAGAAGGTATAACCAAAAGTATGCGTTCCAAGGAAGAAGCCAATGACTATCGTTATTTTCCTGAACCGGATCTTGTACCGTTTACAGTAAGCAAAGAGTATATTGAAGAAATACGGAAAACGCTTCCTGAACTTCCCGATGCAAGAAAAGAAAGATATATGAGATGTTTCGGGCTTTCTTCCGAAGATGCGGTTATGATGACAAATGACAAGGATCGGTCGGATTATTTCGAAGCAGTTGTTAAGGCGGGAGCCGATCCCAAAGCCGCTGTAAACTGGTTGATGGGAGAATTTGCGAGTCAGCTGTCCACTGATGGCATTGAAATCGCGGCGGCTCCTGTTACTACTGAAAATTTGGCAGAATTGCTAAAGTTGATTAGTAAAGGGACTATTTCCGGTAAAATTGCAAAGAAGGTCTTTGCGGATATGTGGAAAGATGGCGGTGGCGCGGAAGAAATCGTCAGAGTAAAAGGTCTTACCCAGATTAGTGATACAGGAGAATTGGAGGGGCTGGTTGCAAACGTTATTGCCGAGCATCCCCAGGCTGTTGCCGACTTCAAGGCAGGGAAGAAGAAAGCTGTGGGGGCTCTTGTAGGGCAGATTATGAAAGTAACGAAAGGACAGGCCAATCCGCAGGTGGTTAATCAGCTTCTTGCCAAGAAATTATCTGAATTATGAGTGAAAACAATCAGAATGAGGTAAGGAAAGAACCGCATGTCATGTCCAGAGATGATGTGAATGACTATGACGGACTGACGTTGAATGAGCAAGGGGAGCAGGAAGAACGGTCTGCAGAAGACTCTTTCATCCATATATATATGATTCATATTCATGAATTGCCATGGTGGAAGAAACTGTTAGGAGGGTTAGGTATCGCCGTTTTTATACTGCTGGGATTGGTATTGGTGTGGCTGTTCTTTATCTATGGAGCTATTGTTTTAGCCACAGTTGCAATAATCTATTTCATAAGGAAATATCTTTTAAAATAATCGAGAAACGGGTGTCAGGCAGGCATCCGTTTTCATTTTCTTATATACAGTATCGATAAAAAACGATATAATGATATAGGAAATACATTTTATATCATGGTAAAGAATAGGGTTTAGAAGGAGAATTTGTATGGGAAATGCCAAAATTGAAAGACAATATATGGGAAAGATGACGCCTTTCAGGCTGGCAGCTCCTTTTCAGCCTATGGGGGATCAGCCTGAAGCAGTGAAGTCGCTGACAGATGGTTTGAGAGATGGACATTGGGCTCAGGTTTTGCTGGGGGCTACGGGTACGGGAAAAACTTTCACGATGGC
>OGRP01002295.1_pt1 | contig 9913 bp, 7 predicted proteins | sample 1553531 | NCBI WGS metagenome assembly OGRP01 (sample SAMEA2580045, study PRJEB22360) | human gut metagenome | biome: human gut; feature: human-associated habitat; material: faeces | place: Denmark | collected 2008/2010 | reverse complement strand
ATATTATTTGGCTGATTTGCGGCGGATTTCTGATCTGCGTGGAATATATTGTTTCTAGCCTGTTGCTGATGATCACTATCGTCGGCATTCCTTTCGGTTTCCAAACTTTGAAGTTGTCTATGCTGGCTCTTTGCCCTTTTGGGCGGGAAATACGCAGTTGTCCCGGTGATGGCGGATGTCTTAGTGTGTTGATGAATATCATCTGGATACTTGTAGGTGGAATCTGGATCAGCCTCTCTCATCTGGCATTCGGGGTGTTGCTTTGCATCACTGTCATCGGCATTCCATTCGGACTGCAACATTTCAAGCTGGCGGGCTTGGCACTTACTCCTTTCGGAAAGGAGATTGTATAAATATTGTATACCGATATGATCGTGTTGTCACTTTGGATAAAATGCAGCGTCCTACGTGCGTTTGTCACCGCTTGATACCGTTTCTAATTTTCAGGTAAGAAGAACAAAAGGACAAAAGAGAGAAAATCCGTTCTTTTGTCCTCGAATAAATCAATGCAAATCCTGCGTGATTGGTGGTAATCCTGTCTTTATCAAGTCCTTTTCATACTTAAAAATGGTATTATTTCATGATGAACTTCACAGCTGCCCAGTTGTTCTTTTCCCGATGGTGTACGAACTCCATTCCCAGACTTTCCGCTTTTTCGCGGATAAAAGGAATATCCTGCATATAAAATCCACTCATAAATATTTCCGAACCCGGATGCATACAGGCGGCATAATGAGGCAGGTCTGCCAGAAGAATATTCCGGTTGATATTGGCAATAATTACATCAAACGGCTTGCGGCCTTTCAACAAGTTGGCATCCCCCAGTTCCACTGTAATGTTATGGATATGGTTCAGTGCAATGTTGTCTTTTGAATTATTGACGCACCAGTCGTCAATGTCGATGGCTGTCACAGGATTGGCTCCGCACATGGAGGCAAGGATGGCAAGAATAGAAGTGCCGCATCCCATATCCAAGACTGATTTTCCTTTCAGATCAGCTTCTAACAGCTCGCTGATTATAGAGCTGGTCGTTTCATGGTGCCCTGTGCCGAAAGCCATTTGCGGGTTAATCAGAATTTCATACTCAGTCTTCGGGGTGTCTTTATGGAACGTGCTGTGAATGCAGCAACGGTCACCGATGACGATGGGTTGAAAGAAGTTCTTCTCCCATTCTTCGTTCCAGTTCTTGTCTTCGGCTTCTTTAATGGTATATTTCACAGTAGTGTCGGGCAGGGGGAAGCTCGCAATCATTTCTTTTAATGCTTCCTCATCGAACAAAGTCTGCTGGATATAAGCCTGTACTCCTGCTTCACATTCTACAAAACTTTCAAATCCTATTTCTCCGGCCAGTGCAGATACTACATCATTCACTGTTTCATTACAGGGATGTGTTGTAAAGGTTACTTCTAAATATTTCATACGTTTTCGTTTATTCTATCACTTTACGGAGCAATGCCTCCATCTCATTTTTGAAAATACCCGCTTCATGTACTTTCACACCGTCCACATAAAACGTGGGAACGTAATAATAGTCGTATTGGTCGGCTATATCAGGATGTTGGGTTTCTTCTATCATTTCTATTTCTATAGGTTGGAATTCAGGATATTCTGCTTTCAGTTCTTCAATATAGCGCAGTGCTTTTTTGCAGAACGGGCATCTTTCCTGATAAAATAATTTCACTGGTTTCATGTGGCTGTTTATTTTAGGTTTATATACTCTTAAAAAGGGTAGTGGCAAAGATAGGGAGAAAAAATGAGAATAAGAGCAGAATCGGTATTAATTGCTTCTCTCTTTATACCCGTTCAGCATCTATTTATTTTCTTCATTCCGGTAGGATATCAACAGGAAGTTACTCTCAATAATGCTCTCATACTCTCATTAGTGGTATAATTCGCTTATAATGAGTGTGCTATTGATGATGGTAACATAAATGAGTATGAGGGCATTGACCTCATACTCATTTCTTGAAAAATAAATTATTCCAACTTGACCACGTGGTATAAAGTACCTCTGATACTGGCTCTTTTGGGTACATTCAGTTTATGTAGAATACGTCCAAACCAATTTATTTTATTGACGGATAGCTTATCACGTGTGTTTTCTTGGAGATAATTGAAAATCTCCATGGCAGTCAGCCATTCTCCCTCTTCATCAGTGGTAGCAGGAGAAAAATTACAATGGAATAAATGTTCCAAAGGCGAAATTTGCTCAAATTCGCTGTTGCTTTGCCGCAAAACAGCCTCATCTTCATCATTCAGCCAGTAACGTTCCTGCTGATAAAGCAATGTCATGGCTTGTGCATAGAGCTGGCGGTAGTCTATGGTGACATGGGTATCAATGGGAGCGGTCACCTCGATACAGATAAAGCGACGGCTTCCCGTGGGGTCGGTGAGCAAATCCTTCTGATTGCTGGTGCCGATGAATGAGGCATAGCGGCGTAATTCGCGCACGCTGGTTCCGTAAGGCTTGCGCAGATTGGCTGTCGGTTTTTGTAACAGATGTTTCAGAAAGCCTTGTTGATTTACGGTAATCTGGTCGAATTCGTCCAGGTTGATAAGGAAAAATCGTCCCAAGGCACGCTCCGCTTCCTGTTTGCTGCTGAAGTCCAGGCTGTCGGCATAGCCGAAACGCAGTTCGGGCGGCAGCAGGATGCGGCAGTAAGTGGATTTCCGGAATCCTTGTGAACCCACCAGCAAAGGCGAAGTACTGTTGCCATGCTGGCGGTCCATCCCCCTCCAATGCGCCACCATGCCCAGAAACCAACGGTAAAAGAGTTCTTCCCAATGCGGATTGCCACAGGGAACGAGCCGGGCAAGTGCGCGGATGCGGTCAGTACCGTCCCATCGGGGAAGGTCACACAAGTATTCTTCTACAGGATTGTAAAGAGGGACGAAATCGGAAGTGAGAAAGCGGTCGATATCGCGATCCCACACTTGCAGTCCCTCTTTCAAAGCGTAAAGGGCGATGCTGTTTCGGGTACGTTTTTCCAAGGGTTTGAAATAGAAATGAACAGAGTCCCGCTGGCGGTATTCCACCTCGTCCAGTACGGTGTTGAAACGGAATTCGTACCGTCGTTTCAAAAATTCCTCCAGCCGGAAGGTGGCTTCCTGCTCTTTGTTGAGGCCACCTTTCTCGCCAAAGCCTTTCATCTCCCGATATCCGTTGCCGAAAGCCATGCGGATGGCTTCCGTGTTCGTTTCGTGGAAATAGTGCATTAGTGTACGCCGCACGGCTTCTTCTTCGGGGATGCCTGCTTTGAAGCATTGTTCTACCAGATGGGGCAGCAAGGGTTCCAGTCCGTCATCACGTTTCCAGTTTTCCATTTCGGCCAATGCTCTTTTTCGTGCCGATTGGTACATCAGTGTCAAAGTCTGTAAACTTTCACATCCGGGCGTCATTCGTTCCAGTGCGGTTTCGCTGTTTTGTTTGCGTTGGCGGAAAGACTCTTCATCGGGCAGGGCAAGCGGTTGCTCTATGCAGAAGGGGACGGACGAAGGGTTATAGTAAGGTTGTTCATCCACGGTCATGCGGCAGCTTTGCATCAGGTCCGGTTCCTTCAGTGTGATGCCGAAAGGAAGCATGGGCTGGTAGCAGGTCACCGCCAGCCGGTTCACTTCCAGCTGCACTAGTCCGTTGTAATGTTTCATGCGTTTCTCGCCATTTTGCTTACGGGTATATTCTACAGCAGGATAGACACGCGGCAGTTTGTCGATATGGGCGTAGTGGGCGGACGATCCTGTCAGCCGGGGCAGTATTTCACGCAGTTCCGATATGTGTCCTGCTTTGTTCTCTGTCTTTATTTTCTCGAAGAATGCGTCCGAATTGCATAGTGACAAGGCTTCTGTCCCCTGTTCTTCATCTTTCCTGATGAGTGTAATTTTCATATTTGTCTTTCGTTTAAATGTTTTTTGGCTTTATGTACCTCCCATGGAAAAAGATGATGTTCTGTCGTGTGGAGAAGACCGCGTTTGGCGAGTGTCTATGTGTGCATATTTTTAGTAAAGGTAAGGTTTCTTTCCGGATTCTGCAAGTGCTTTCCGGATTAAATGCCGCCTTTTTCTTTTTCCTTTCTTTCCTGTGTTTTTATTCTTAGTCTCAGTGCGTATTTCCCTGTTCCTTATTTGTTTTCTACCTTTTCTTTTCTTATTTTTGTATGTTTATAATTAGTTAGCCACCCTTGTGATTAAGTCTAGTCACAAGGGTGATTAAAATTAATCACAAAGGTAGTTAAACTTAATCACGTCCGTGATTAACAGATATTGAAAGTTCATTAATAAAAGAAGAACAGTATGGCAATACTATTTGATTGGTACGAGAATCCCAAATCCCCTGAGCAACAAGGGGAAGAGAATACGTTGCACCCGCGTCTCCGGCTGAACGGAAAGGTGAGTACGGCCCAGCTCCGTGCCCGTATTCAGAAACATTGTACGTTGACTGAAACGGATGTGGTAGCCGTGCTCGATGCGCTGTCACGTGCCATGGGCGAGGAGTTGGCGGAAGGCAAACAGGTGCATCTGGACGGCATCGGTTTCTTCCGTCCCAACCTGGTGAGTACCGGGCCGGTAACGGAAAAGACGAAACGTAAGAATACGAAGGTGAGGCTCAAGGGGATTGTTTACCGTCCCGATCAACTATTGATGGATGAGGTGGGAAAGGTAAAGGTGCAGCGTACCCGGTTCTCGTTTCATTCCAGTAAACTGACCGATGAGGAAATTGACGCATTGCTGACGGAGTACTTCACAACCTGTGATTTTGTGCAGCGGAAAAGTTTCCAGCTTCTTTGCGGTATGACACAAAGCACGGCCAGCCGCCATTTACGCCGCTTGTGCGAGGAAGGAAAGCTGAAAAATGTGGGACTTCCCAAACAACCGGTTTATAAGCCTGTGGATGGGCATTATATTGTGAATGAATGATTTAAGTGCGTAATGTGGGGGATAAGGAGTGAGGGCATATTAAAAAGTGAGGGTAATGCCCTCACTTTTTAGTATGCCCTCACTATGGGTAATGGTTTTATAATGAGTGGGTTATGGCTGATAGTGAGGGCATGAGGGCATAAGTGGGTGCAACTTATTATAGGAAAAGTTGTTTTTACCACCAGATTTGTTTACCGTCAACGTACGTGAACGGACGTTCTTCCGCTCCCCGTGTATAGTCTTTTAGATAAAGCAAAGCATGGTCGGGGACATTTATTTCTTCTATTTCTGTATATGAAAAAATACGATTTTTCTTTTTTATGTAACTGGTAATAGCTTCATCCATGTTTTTTTCCTCCTGCAAACAGAGGAGAAGTTCAACTACGGGTGCGCTGGCTTCATAGTACAGTCCGTTGTAAATCAGCAGATAGCGATCTTTTACAGTGGATGTTTCTAATTTTTGAATGTATATTTGTTCGTAAATTTCCATTTGTTTTATCAGTTTGTTTTCATGATAGCACTATTGATGTTTCTATCCATATCGCTCTTTTCGCGTGAGGTCTTTTGGCCGAAGTCAAAGGTATACGCTATTTTGATATATCCGGTACGTTGATTGATTCGACTGGTCTGTATCCGGCTGTAGTTGTATATACTAAAATTGGCATATTCCCTATAACGGTTATGCTTGGTGAACGGGTTTTCTGTACCGGTTTCTACGTGCCAGCCTTTGTGACTCCAACTGATGGAAGTTCCATAAATGGCGGGATTTTTTTCTATCGCAAGAGAGAAACGGTTTATACGGCTTGTCGCTGTACTTCCATATACATTTATTGCAAGATTTTTCCAGTAATAGTTTATGTCCAATGATGCTATCACACTATTGTCTGTAATGTTGTATTCTCCGGGAATGATTGTATGATAGTATCTGGCATTGAACTTGGCGCGTAAATTGTCGGAGAAGCGATAGGAAAGATCCAAAGCTGCGTTCCAATGTTCCACATCCATGTCCGACCGGAAGCTGGAGACAAGTTTGTCATTCTCTAGGTAGTAATCGGTGGATATATTATTCTGAATCTTCTGATAAACACCTAAAATTTGAAAATTCAGTCGATTTAGCTGTGCTTTATAGGCGATGCCGACAACATATAATTTGGTATTATCCAGATGGGGATTACCACGTTTGATTTGTAGAAAGTCTACTGTTTGATCCATGCTGTTGATATAGCTGATGTCCGGTTGGTCGTTACCGATATCGACAGAGGCCATTAACTGCTGTGATTTATTGATAGTATAAATAAAAGTGGAATTCATTCTAAGTGACCAATGCTGCTGCCGGGCATCTGTATGAAGTTTGTAATTCAACCATGAAAAACCCGGTAAGAAATTCATAGAGAACTTTTTGGCTATACGCTGGTTATAGTTTAAGAAGAACATCGTTTCTCCCATCCATAGATGTTGCCAAGAGTCGTAATCACCCGTATAGGATGAAGACGTGACTTTATGATGGTGCTGCAGGTTTGCTCCAAGTGAATTGTTGTGCTCCAATTTTATATTATATCTGGTAGAAAAGTCGAATGCATATAATTCTTCATCAACATCCGTCAGGGATATATCTTCTCCTTCTGTATAGGTTCTGGTGTAATCGTTTTGTGTATAAGCGGTTTTGGCCGTTACCTCCAGTGTCTGTTTAGGGGTTATGTTGAAATTGCCATATAGTTTGACAGAGGGACTTAGTCCGTCTTCTTTTTTTTGGTTGGCTGAAGATATGCTGTATGTATGATGACCGGAATAATCCAGTAATTCGCTATTGTTATTTTTGGGAGTTTCATTGTGGACTAATGAAAGTTGTGCCGAGATATTATGTTTCTCTGTACGATTGTTGGCTTTCAATTGTAGATATTGCTGGTTGTTTTGATAATCAGCTTGGGTCGTTTGTGTGTTTCGATGGGTGGTATATTCCGGGAATAATATCTCTTCGTTTTTTGAGGTTTTTACTCCGTCATATTTTTGGGTAATATAGCCTCCTAACCCTGAATAGCTGTTGTTTCCATGCATCAGTTTAGTCCCTATATTATAATTACCCATCAGATAACCGATGGTTTGTTTGCCGTCTAATGATACATATCCACCTGATGTTCGTTCCTTGGTTATATAATTGATGGAAGCTACATCACCGGCATATTTTCCTGTCGGGGTGTCATAATATTCTATATTCTTGATATCGCGTGGGCGTAGGTTTTGCACTTCCTCATATTCAGCTTTTTCTCCGTTTATATATAGTGCCACTTCACCACCAAAAGTGCTTACTTTCCCTGTCCGTTTGTTCACTTCCAAGCTGGGAATCATCAAGTTGTACAAAAGGTCATAGCCTGTACCGGCATGTTTCACCTGTTGCTTGTCGGGAATGACCAATACATGATCAGTCTTTCTGACATAGGAACTTCCTTTTACCACGACTTCATTCAGTATTACATTGTCACTTTCCAAGGTAATTACAGGTAGTTGTGTATCTTGGTTTGAAACACTTGCCGGTATTATTTGCGGTTTGTATCCTATTGTACTGAATGCTAACAAATACTTGTCCGGCTGTACATTTGTGAACTGGTAATATCCTAATGTGTCTGTTGTTGTACCCGAGATGAAGGCTGAGTCTGTTTTTAATAACCGGACTGTGCTATAAGCTAAAGGCTGATTGTCTAAGTCGGTTACTTTACCATGTATGCGAACTTGAGCGTAAAGTGAAAAACCGGGCATCAGGCATACGCATAAAAATAATTTTAAAGTATTCATAGTAATCATACTGTTGGGTAATAAAGGAATGTGTTTGTACATATTATATATTGTTTAATCATAAATTTAGACGGAGGTATGATTCTAAAAGTTGTAATCAATATTACGTTATACTATAACACAAGTTTGTAGTCAACGTATTATTTTTACGATAGTAAAGGTATAGCTATTGGAGAAAAGAAATGAAAAAATACATTTTACTTTTTCTATACTTTTATATAACAGGCTGATATACAAGTAATATATGCTTGTGCATTCTTGAGAAAATACCAATTTTTACCCATTGGCAGATGAATTTTTCCATATGGGTCGTTACAATTCTTGGATAATTCCTTCCATTTGTTGTGCCGTTCCCTTCTCGCTATAGATTTTTTGGTAGAGGCGGGAAAGAGAATTTGTAATGGCAGAGACAGAACGGTTGAGTAATTCTGCGATAATGCTTCTCTTGAGTTCGATCTTAATTAAATAGCAGATATGTAGTTCGTGTTCGGATAATTGAGGATAGAGTGCATACAGCTGTCGCAGAAAGTTAGGAAAAGTGCTATTTGTAGCTTCACTTAATTGTTTCCAATCCCTTTCCGTTATTTCGGAACTTTGGGTGGCATGATGGAAATGAAGATAGATGTCCGAATGTCGGAAGGCGAGTAAACGCATTTCCTGTTCGTTCCGGATGGCACGTATTTGTTCGTTGGTTGCTCCCAGTCTTTTTGTTTGAGCTTCCAGTAGGGAATGTTTGAATGTGTCATTTTCCAACATGGCCGATTGCAGTTGTTCATTCAATAGGGTTATCTGTTGCTCGTTTTCTAGAATGCGCCGGCTGCTTTGGGCTTCCTGTTCTGCAAAAATCTGTTGTAGTTGTTGTTCTCTGATTGTATATTTGCGGCGGCGTTCGCGTAAACGGTGAAGCAGGTAAATTACAATACCAATCAGGAGACTTGCTACAAACAATAACTGGAACAGTAAAAGTTTCTGTCGTTCTGTCTTCGATTGCAGCCGCTGATTTTCTTGTTCAGATAGATTATAATTATATAAGGAATGGATTTTATTTACCTCTTCGGTTTTTGTGATCTGAAAAAGAGAATCGAATGCATTAATGCAAAGAGAGGCGTATTGATGGGCTTCCGGATATTGCTTTTTTTCCCTTGTAATCAGATGTAACAGACGATATGCAGTACGTTGGTGATAAAGGTTGTTTCCAGAAATTACCTTTTGAAGATAAATTGATGCGGAATCGAACATTTGCCTTTGATAATACACTTCGCCGAGTACTAAATAACTAAGTGAACTGGGGTGGTGGACTTGTACTTGCTTTGCTATAATTTCAGCAGAGTCTGTTTTCCCTTGGTTGTAATAAAAACCGGCCATTTCATCGCCGATGCTGCAAGCTTTAACCAGAGAAACTTTTTCTTTCATCAATGTGTATGCTTTCCGGTAATAGATTTCCGCACTGTCTTTTTGGTTGTTTGTATCGTATATGCGTGCCATGTCCCTCAGACCGAAAGCCATGCCTTTATAATTATGGCAAGCTAAATTATATTTATAAGCTTGTTGAGTAGCTTCCATACTTTCATGATACAATCTTTGAAAGGCAAAAAGGCTGGCAAGCTGCCCGTATATGCGTCCATTCAGCGTATCATTAAAACATCTTTTCCCAATTTCGGCTGCACGCAAGAAAGCATCAACGGCTCGTGGCGCATCTTTCATATCCCGATAGGCGCTACCTTTATAATAATAAGCTTCCATCAGGTGTGGGTCATCCTGTTTGTCTTCATAAAAACTAATTATACGGTTAATCAAAGTATCGGAAGTAACCGGAATATAGAGCTTGTCTTTGGCTTTGACAGTGAGCAATAAGTAATATATATGAAGCTCTTCAGGCCATTCGGTGGTGGATATACTGAGAGAATCCAAACAGGCTAGCGCGCTGTCCGGGTGCGTTTCCATTAATTGAACTGCCCGCTCCATCAGTGGCGGGTAACTTTGCTGTTCATAGCGGCAAGAGATGCAGAGCAATAGAAACAGCAGCAGTATATGTATCCTCCCACTTTTCATAGCAATTGCAAAAATAAACAAAATCTTTGAACTCAGCTACTGAAATAGGGGAATCCCTACCAACTAATAGGGATTTTCTTTGTTATGAAGTAAAACCTCTGACTATCTTTGCACTAGAAAAAGTAGATAGAATAACAAATAAAACAGGTACGAGTAT
>OGRP01002260.1_pt1 | contig 10052 bp, 10 predicted proteins | sample 1553531 | NCBI WGS metagenome assembly OGRP01 (sample SAMEA2580045, study PRJEB22360) | human gut metagenome | biome: human gut; feature: human-associated habitat; material: faeces | place: Denmark | collected 2008/2010 | reverse complement strand
ATTAAAATTATTCTTCATGGATTTTCGAGAAATCATAAATACACATAAAAATCACGAATACCCTATTGTATAGGAGAACGCGTCATACTGAATAAGACCGATCGAAAACTATATGCAAGAAAACAAAAAGCAACACCAAAGGTAAGGAATCCGTGATCCCATCAGCGTAATAGATTCTTCACTCTGTGTCACTATTCCGTTTCCTGTCTTTCTCACAAAGTATTCTTGCCCCGTACAGAACGACAGTATACGGTAAGGTGTCATCCTGAACAAATGTGAAGGATCTATACCCGTGGTGAGGAAACCGGTAAGCTGTCATTAAAGTAATAGATTCTTCACTCCGTGTCACATGACCGCTTGCCTGCTTTCTCACAAAGTATTCTTACCACTGTGCAGAATGACAGGAGACGGTAAATTGTCATCCTGCACCGTGAGAATAATCTGCTGCTGTGGTGCAGAAAGCATGCTGCCCCCTTTCTCCTCTGCGCAAAATTTAATTCCTTTATATCCTATGCTAAAATAAAAATAAAAGATTATCCTATACGGTCAAGAATGAGGTGAATCCATGAAGTACAGAAAAACAATCCTGCTCATTGCCGCCATGGCGCTGTCCGCATCCGTTTACGCATCGGATACCGCTTTTTCCGATTCTTATGAGCCGGCAGGAAGCGGCATTTCCCAAAATACAGAGTTCCCTTTCACTGCCGCCGTAAAGCAGAACGGCAAGTGGGGTGCCGTCAATGGTGAGGGAAAAACAGTCATTCCCATTACTTATGACAAGATCGCTCTTTCTCTTTCCGATGAGGAAATCAGGGCAGCGGATCTGGCAAGCGAAGATGACCGAGCCGATCTGATTGAAGTGAAGCAGAAAAATCTCCGCGGTTTTTACGACAGAAGCGGTAAAAGAATCATCCCCGTTTCTTATGAAACACGTTCTTTCTGGAAGGAAGGATTTCTTGCTGTAGAGGGCCGTGATAAAAAAATCGGTTTCTACAAGAAAGACGGTACAAAGCTGACGGATCCCGTTTACGAATCGGTATCTGATTTTGAACAGGGGATGGCAATCGTCAAGTCAGGAGGCAAGTACGGCTACATTGACAAAAAGGGAAAAGAAATCGCCCCCCTGTATCAGGAAGCTCATTTCTTTGCGGACGGACTGGCAGCGGTAAAGGAAAAAAACAAATGGGGCGTTATCGATGAAACAGGTGCCTATGTTATTGCCCCGACGTACAGCAATGCGGGGCCCGCTTATTCTGACGGACTTCTTGCTGTCCGGGATAATAAAGAAAAATGGGGATTCATTGACAAAGAAGGGCGGACAGTCATTCCTTTCCAATATAAAAGTGTCCATCCCCTTTTCCATGAAAGTATGACTGCCGTACAGGCGGAAAATAAACTTTGGGGATTCGTGGACAATACAGGAAATGTAACGGCAGAGCCGCAGTTCAAGGCAGTCCTCACACCGTTTTCCGAAGGCCTCGCCGGTGTCAGGACCATCGACGGAAAGGCTTATGCCAAAACAGACGGCACGATTGCCTTCATGGCGGACTATGATCAGCTCTATCCGTTTGAGAAAGAAATCGCCGAAGTCAGAAAAGGGGCCGTCTCCAAAGAGCATATCCGCCGCGGCTTCCCTATTTCCATCGGCATCGGCTGGGGACATTGGTTTTACCCCTGCTGTTACCATCACTCCCATTTTGGCTGGGGCATCGGATTCCCTCTCTGGTGGCCGGACTACGGCTATGAAGAAATCATTCCTGCCGTAGAGGTCAAACGGGGATATATCGACAATACGGGCAAAGTGATTGCCGCCACATCCAACGACCATGTATTTCCTGCTACGGAAAACGGCATCCTCATTTACAACAATTCCCGCTACGGTTGGGTTGACCGTAAGGGAACATACGCCGCCCACACGATTTACCGTACGATCATCCCTGCTGAAGACGCAAAAGTCCTCCTTGCCAAAGATGAAGACAAGAAGTGGGGCATGCTTTCCATGACCGATGGGAAAGAACTGGCCCCTTTCCGATATGATGATCTCAAATATAAAGGAAACGGCATGATTGCCTACAAGGAAGACGGCAGATGGGGCCTTATGGATACGGCGGGGACACCGCTGACGGAACCGCTTTATAAAAGCATTGGAAACGCGGAAAACAACCGCATTCCCGCAAAGGCAAAAGACGGCGGCTGGCTGTATCTTGACTATGCAGGCAAAAAAGCAATTACTTTTGAAAAAGAGGCGGAAGATGTCACCGCGTTCAGAAAAGGAAGAGCCGGCGTCAGGACAGACGGTAAATGGGGACTGATCGACAGCGCAGGAAAATGGATCTGCCCTCCCGCTTATGACGATTTGGATATCTTGTAAACCAAAAAGCACTTGCCCTCACAAGAGGAAACAAGTGCTTTTTGATTTCCTTATTTAGTTTCTAAATCGGCGGCGATTTTTTCAAGAGCTACTTCCAGAGTATGCCAGCCGAGAGTGGCGCACTTCACGCGGACCGGCATCTGAGAAATATCTTTCAGCGTGTATGCCGCTTCCAGTTCTTCCAATGCCGCTTCATCTTTCACATCGCCTCGGATCATGGCAAGGAAAAGTTTACACAGCCGGATTGCTTCATCTACGGTGCGGTCCTGCAGAAGCTCCGCCATCATGGCCGTGGATGCCTGGCTGATGGCGCATCCCGTACCCGTATAAGCAAGATCTTTAATAATACCGCCATCCACTTTCACTTCCACATCGATATCGTCGCCGCAGCTGGGATTATGCCCATGCTCATGAACAGTAGGCGCCTCCACTTTTCTTTTATTTGTCTTGTCTCTGTTATATTCCAGAATCAAATCTGTATAAAGCTGCTGCAGATCCATCAGTCGTCATACCCCATTACTTTGCGTACACCTTTTAACTTTTCAAGGAAATAATCTACTTCCTCTTCCGTATTATAGAAATAGAAGCTTGCCCTGCAGGTCGCGTTGATCCCCAGATATATATGGAGCGGCTGCGCGCAATGATGCCCCGTACGGATGCATATGCCGTCATTGGACAGAATCTGCGCCACATCATGAGGATGCACGCCTTCCACGGTAAACGCCACAAGGCCTTCTTTCTCTTCCGGATCCGTACTTCCTACAATATGGATGAAAGGAAGTTTTTTCATGCCTTCTATCGCGCGGGTGACAAGTTTCTTTTCCTGTGCCCTTATTTCGTCAAACCCGATGCCTTCGATATAGCGGACAGCCGCCACCAGGCCCACGGCGCCTTCCACATACTGCGTCCCCGCCTCAAACCTGGCGGGAAGCTCCGCATAAGTACTTTCCTGCTCATATACATTCTCAATCATATCGCCGCCCAAAAGGAACGGTTCCATGTCTTTCAGCAATTCTTCTCTGCCGTAAAGAACGCCGATACCCCCCATAGAGCACATTTTATGCCCGGAAAACGCGAAGAAATCACAGCCGAGTTCCTGCACGTCCACCTTTTTATGGGGAGCACTCTGCGCGCCGTCAAGAACAACCACCGCCCCGTGTTTATGCGCCCGACAGATCAAAGCCCTCGCATCGACAGCAAGACCGAGGACGTTGCTTACCTGGGCAAAGGCAAGGATCTTTACACGGGGATCGTCAATCTTTTTCAATTCTCCTTCCGGAAGACGTCCTGTTTCCTTATCCACATACATATATTCAAGAACGGCTCCCGTCTTTTTTGCCGCCCGCTGCCAGGGAACGAGATTCGAGTGGTGTTCCGAAACGGGAATGAGGATACGGTCGCCTTTTTTCAAATGGGTTTCCCCATATGAACGCGCTACAAGATTCAAACTTTCCGACGTATTCCTTGTGTAAATGATTTCTTTTTCACTTTTCGCTCCGATGAAATCTTTTATCACCGTTTTAGACGTATCATATGCTTCCGATGCGGACATGGCAAAAATGTGGGCGCCGCGATGAGGATTTCCGTTATTCCGGGTTACATAATCCATAACCGCCCGCATGACAGGGAGCGGCCGCTGCGTCGTAGCGCCGTTATCAAAATAAACAACCGGATGGCCGTTCACCTTCGTTTCCAAAATTGGAAAATCTTTTCTGATTAACTCACTGTTCATTATTTCTCCTTCGTATCCAGTTTTCTCCGGACTTCAGCAAGCACTTCCTCACGGACGCTTTCATCCAATCGGTCAATCAGCGGCCGGATCAGCGCCTCTACGACGATAAGCCGGGCATCTTCCAAAGAAAAGCCTCTCGTCATCAGGAAATAAATCGTATTCATATCGAGCTGGCCTGCACTGGACGCATGATTCCCTGATACATCATCTTCCGTGCACAGCAGCAGGGGAAGTGAAATATTTTTTGTCTTCGGTGAAAGCTGGATGGCGTAATCCCCTTCATCACCCACAGACCCGCTGCAGCCCCGTTTGAAATCCAAAGTACCGCGGAAAATTTTCTTCGCCGTATCCGATAAAGCCCCTTTCACATCAATCACCGCATTGGATTCTTTGCCGATATGGTCGATGTGGTAAAAAAGATCCAAAGACTGACTGCCTGCCGCTACGTAAAGAGCGGTTTCCCTCATTTCAGACCGGCTGCCCGCCAGTCTTCCGTAACTGTGGACAATGACCTTCTCCCCGCCCAATTCGGCGGAAACAAAATCAAGCTTTGCATCATCCCCAAGAACCGCACACCGCTGTTCATAAAGAGAGGAAGCAGGCAGTCCCGTTTCAAGATAGGAAACGGAAAGTACCGCGTTTTCCATCAGTTCATAAGAGGACGCTGTAGCAAAAACGGAATGCTTCCTATCTCCTGACAGCCGCCAGATCAACTTCAATTTTGCGCCCTTTTCCAGTTTGAAGATGAAACATCCCGCAAAATCCGGACGGTCCTCTTCCGCTGTGATGGAAATCGTCAGCTCAGCCTCCATATTTTCAGGAATGATGACAGTATATGCCTGTCCTTTTTCCGCCGCCGCCAATGTTTCCGCCGATGCCCCGCAGAAATCGGCAGGAAGCGTGCCGCCTTCCGACACATACCGTTTATCAGAAAAAACAGCCGATGCCGAATTTCCTGGAAATTCAAACTGATCCGGACTGTCATTCACATGCAGGTACCGCCAGGTAATCGCCGGCAGCCGGTTTACTCTTATTTCTTCCATGACTGCCTCCTTACCCGATAGCCCCTTCAAATTCAAGATCAATAAGACGGTTCATTTCCACAGCATACTCCAGGGGCAGCGCTTTGGAAATCGGTTCGGCAAACCCACGGACAAGCATCGCCCTCGCGTCTTCTTCCGACATGCCGCGGCTCATCAGATAATAAATATCTTCTTCGGAAATCCGGCCGATTTTCGCCTCATGTCCGAGATCGATATCGGAATTTTCAATAATAATGGCGGGAATCGTATCAGAGCGGGATTCATTATCCAGCATGAGGGATTCACAGCTGATTGCGCCTTTCATCCCCGATGCCTCCGGCCCGATGACTACAGCGCCCCTGTAAAGCGCGGTGCCGCCCGCTTTGGAAATGGATTTCGAATTGATGGTGACATGCGTATTCTTTCCCAAAGCTTCCACTTTCGATCCGGTATCAAGAAATTGTCCTTTTCCTGCAAACGTGATTCCCGTAAATTCGCAGGTCGAATGATTTCCTCTGAGAATCGTATCCGGATAAAGACAGGACGTATGGGACCCGAACGAACCGCTCACCCATACCATGGATCCGTCTTCTTCCACGACAGCTTTCTTCGTATTCAGGTTGTACATATTCTTTGACCAGTTCTCAATTGTCGAATAGCGGAGACTGGCCCCTTTCTTCACGAAAAGCTCCACCGCTCCTGCATGAAGATTGGCCACATTGTACCGTGGCGCCGAACAGCCTTCAATGAAATGGCAGTCCGCCCCCTCTTCGACAATAATCAGGGTGTGCTCAAACTGTCCCGCACCGGGCGCATTCAAACGGAAATAACTTTGCAGCGGCATACGTACATGGACGCCTTTCGGCACATAAACAAAAGAACCGCCCGACCATACCGCATAATGGAGCGCTGCAAATTTATGATACCTCGGAGTAATCAATTGGCCGAAGTACGGTTTGATCAAATCTTCATATTCTTTGACGGCCGTTTCAAAATCTACATAAATAACACCCTGCTCTTTCAACTCTTTCTGCACATTGTGATACACCACTTCAGAATCGTACTGGGCTCCTACGCCGGCAAGAGATTTCTTTTCCGCTTCCGGAATACCGAGGCGGTCAAAGGTATCCCGGATATTCTGAGGCAGATCTTCCCACCGCGCCTTCATATCCGTTTTCGGACGGATATATGTGTCGATGTGATCCATATCGAGCTCAGAAATATCGGGCGCCCAGGGCGGCACGTCGAGAGACTCGTAAATACGGAGCGCTTGAAGACGCTTTTCCAGCATCCATGCGGGCTCTTCATTTTACGCGGAAATATTCCGAATAATGTCCTCCGTCAGTCCCCGATCCGCTTTGTAAGAAAATTCCACCTCATCCTTGATATCGTACACGCTCCGATTGATGTCATCGACATGGCTTTTCTTCTTTTCTTCAGCCATGGCTTACACCTCTTTGCGATACGCGTCAAAGCCGTTCGCTTCGATTTCATTCACTAGTTCAGGACCGCCTTCCTTTACGATCCGCCCGTCAATCAGCACATGGACAAACTCGGGACGGATAAATTTCAGGATCTGGTTCAGGTGAGTAATCAGAAGCAGCGAATTATTTTCATTATGGAATTCGGAAATATTTCTGGAAACGATACGCACTGCATCCACATCAAGTCCGGAATCGGTCTCATCAAGCATAGCCAGTTTCGGCTCCAGGATACGCATTTGAAGAATTTCACTCTTCTTCCGTTCGCCGCCGGAAAAACCGTCATTCAGATAACGGTCTCCACAGGACGGATCCATGGCAAGCCCCTCCATACGGGACTTCAAAAGACGCTTAAAAGGAAACAGGCGCTGCTGCTTCCCGGAAATGGTCGTCTTTGCCGTACGGATGAAATTTTCTGTCGTAATCCCCGCAATGGAAACAGGATTCTGGAAAGATAAAAAAATACCAAGTCTGGCCCGCTTATCCGTGGAAAGTTCCGTAATATCTTCCCCTTCAAAATAAACATGCCCCTCGGTAATTTCATAGGCAGGATTTCCCATAATGGCATGGAGCAGCGTAGATTTTCCCGCCCCGTTCACCCCCATAATGACATGAACTTCACCCGTATTCACCGTAAGGTTTATGCCGTGAAGGAGCGTCTTGCCGCCTACTGCCACGTGAAGGTTCTCCACGCGAAGTAATTCGCTCATATAATCACCTCTATATTGTAAACATGTATACACGTAATTGTATATACAATTAAAATCTTTTTTTATTTTACAGTATTTTTCGATATATGTAAATAAACCGCCGGGATAGGGATAAAAGGTAATGTCTGAAAATATTTCCGAACTCTCCGCCAAAACGGATCATCACAGTGAAAATCCGCGCTGCACAGAACCGTTTCCGATTCCATACAGCGCGGATTTTTAGGCTTCTTTTACACAGTCGTATTATTTACCGCTGACGGATACATTGAACCATTTATGGAACAGCTGGTCATATACACCGTTTTCCATCACTTTCTTCAGTGCACCATTGATATCCTGCTGCATTTTCACGTCTTCTTTATTCATGAGAATAACAAAACCATCGTCAGAAGGCACTGTCGCAACCGTCTTTGCCTTCTCCGCTCCGCCATGCCCTAAATAATAATAGGCAAGCGGTTCATCAGTGATCACCGCATCAGCCTTTCCCGCTTCCAGATTTTTAAATATATCCGCGTTATATTCGGCTTCTACAATTTGATCCGCCCCCAGTTTCTTTGCCAAGGCTTCGTTGGTTGAACCTTTAACGGCGGTTACCGTCTTTCCTTTCAGATCATCTGCCGCATGGATTCGATCATCATCTTTCCGCACAAGGATACAGTACACGCCTTTCTTGTAATACACATCGCTGAACGCCGCTTTTTCAGCACGTTCCGCCGTACCTTCCACTGCTGAGATGACCACGTCTACCTTTTTATTTTCCACTGCTGTCATAAACTGGGAAAACGGCATATCTGTATAGGCGACCTCGGCGCCGATTTCTTTTGCTACCGCCTTAATAAGATCCATTTCGAATCCGACATAGTGTCCATGTTCGTCTTTGAATAAAAAGGGCGGATATGTGGCTTCACCCCCTACACGAAGTACTTTTTCCGTTCCTGCTTTGGAAGCGGATGCCTGCTTTTCCGCCTCCGCAGATTTCCCGCAGCCCGATACGCCCAATAAGAGACCTGCCGCCATTGCTACTGCCAAAGTGATTTTCAGTGCTGTTCGCCCCATCATAAACTCCTCCGCTTAAATAAATCCACCAAAAATAATCTGTCTGCTCTCCCTTTAATATACTCATTATTTATTATATTTTCAACAGTTAAAACTAATTTATCCTTTATTTCCCCATAATATACAAACCATTCGCAGATAAGCATCCTCTGCATCTTCTATACAGAGCTAATCGTTTTTGTATTTATAGGAATCGGTTTTCCAAAAGGCGGAAAACAGGAACGCAAAAAACCGGTACTTATAACATACCAGTCCCTACAAATAGAATAACAACCTCTTTACGGAATAATATAGACAAGCCTGAGCATATCAGCAGATGCGGGGCAGTCCTTCTCCCCTAAGCGGGAGGACACGGCGCAGTCCGCCAAGAGCTGTCCGCAGGTATACACCTTTCCCATCCAGCACCTGCCCCGCAGCAACGGCATTTCTTCCATACTTGTTTCTTCTTAAGATACCCACCGCTTTTTCCGCATCTTTTGGGGAAACGGCAATGATCATCTTTCCTTCGTTCCCCATAGTAAGCGGATCAAGGCCAAGAATCCCTGTAAAGCCCTGTACAATATCCGAAACAGGAATCAATTCCTCTTCCAGTTCTATCCGCACCGATGAAGCTACGGCCAGTTCATTTGCCACAGTGGCAAGTCCGCCCCGCGTAATATCCCGAACGGTATGGACAGATATATTTCCCTCAAGCAGTTCTTCCACCATGTGATTCAACGGCGCGCAGTCGCTTTCGATTTCACTTTCAATGCCCAGGCGATTTGTCAAAACAGCAGCGTGATGATCTCCCAGTGTTCCGGTGAGAATAAGGGCGTCCCCCGATTTCATATTCCTGCAGGAAATATCCCGCAAGGAAGGACGTTCGCCGACACCTGCCGTATTGATGTACAGCCCGCCTTTCCCTTCTATCACTTTCGTGTCTCCCGCGACGATACGCACACCTGCTTCTTCTGCCGTTTCTTTCATAGACTGCACAATCTTTCCTAAAATATCTGTATCCAGTCCTGTCTCCAGTATGAACGAAACCGTCAGATAAAGAGGCCTTGCGCCCATGGATGACAGATCATTCACCGTACCGCAGACGGAAAGTTTCCCGATATCCCCGCCTTTGAAAAAGAGCGGTTCCACGACAAAGGAGTCGGATGTGAGCACCGGATTTCCATGCAGGGGAGGAAGAACCGCGCTGTCTTCCATTTTCAGAAGTATCTCGTCATCAAAAACGGAAGCGAAAATATCTTTGATCAGCCTTCCGCTTTCCTCTCCGCCGCTTCCATGCTTTAACGTAATTTTCACAATCCCTCCACTCCTTCTTCCCGCAGGGTAATGCAGCACGCCCCTTCTGAGGAAACCATGCACGCGCCGACAGGATGGGAAGGCGTACAGGTTCTCCCGAAATGAGGACAGTCCTTCGGCATATTCTTTCCCAAAAGTATATTTCCGCACCGGCAGCCTGCGGGAATATGGTCTTCTACCAGACCTCTGCTTCCTGCATCATACAAATGATATTTTTCTTTCAAGTAAAACCCCGAATTTTTCACAACCCCCAGACCGCGCCACAGGGCATCTCCTTTTTCAAAAAAGGCTCCTACCCGTTCCCACGCTCTCACATTTCCTTTTTCCGTGACCACGCTTCCGTAATCATTCCAAAAACCGCCCTGTCCCTTATTGACGGCAAGGACA
>OGRP01002256.1_pt1 | contig 10060 bp, 9 predicted proteins | sample 1553531 | NCBI WGS metagenome assembly OGRP01 (sample SAMEA2580045, study PRJEB22360) | human gut metagenome | biome: human gut; feature: human-associated habitat; material: faeces | place: Denmark | collected 2008/2010 | reverse complement strand
TAGTCATGAGATGATCAAAAAATCTAATTCAAATTCTTCTGGAGAAACAAAGAAGCTTTTTCATTGTGTCAATACCTAAAATCAAATATATATTATAATTCCGATAAGGTAACTTTTCGCCTTATCGGAATTTTTGTTTTTGGAGGAATTTGAAATGGAAGAAGTAAGAATTTGTGATTACTGTGGCATGGAACTTGCAGAGGAGGAAGGCACATATGTGGATGAAGAGCTGCTCTGTGAAGATTGTGTTGCCGACCATTGCATCACATGCGACCACTGCGGTGAAACCATCTGGACAGCAGACTGCGTGACCGACGATAACAGCTTTTTGTGCCAGAGCTGTTTTGATGCACATTATCACCGCTGCGAATCCTGTGACCGCATCATATCGGATGACGAATGCTACTGGCACGATGATCTGCCATATTGCGAAAGCTGCTTTGAAGATTTGGAGGATGAAATCGAAGATTACAGCTACAAACCCACACCGATTTTCTATGGAGATGGAAAACGATATTTCGGCGTGGAATTGGAAGTCGATGACGGAGGCAAGGACAATGATAACGCCTATAGATTAAAAAGCATTGGAAATGCACAGCTTGAAAACATCTATATCAAGTCAGATGGCAGTCTGGATGATGGTTTTGAGATTGTTTCTCACCCCATGACTTTGGATTATCACACAGAAGAAATGAACTGGAAAGGTATTTTTCGAGAGGCAGTTTCTATGGGTTATCGTTCCCATCAGACCAGCACTTGTGGTTTGCACGTTCACATCAATCGGAATGCTTTTGGTGACAATCAGGCAGAACAAGAAGATGTCATCAGCCGGATTCTGTTCTTTGTGGAAAAACACTGGAACGAATTGTTCACATTCAGCAGACGTAGCAGCTACAACATGAGTCGTTGGAGTGCACGATTCGGATTTGAAAAGACCGGCAAACAAATTTTAGAGAAAGCCAAAAGCGGCTGCAATGGCAGATATGTTGCGGTCAATCTCAATAACTACCACACCATTGAGTTTCGCTTGTTTCGAGGCACGCTCAAATACAATACTTTCATCGCCACATTGCAGATGGTCAATCACATTTGCGATGTGGCAATTTCTTTCTCTGAGGAGGGCATTGATGCCATGAGTTGGTCGGAATTTGTGAGTTCCATCGAAGAACCAGAATTGATTCAGTATCTGAAAGAGAGAAGATTATACATCAATGAGATAGTAGTAGAAAGCGAGGAGATGTAAGATGTGTGCAGTATTTGGCTATCTCGATTACAAGGGAAAAGTGAGCAATGCCATCTTGAAAAACCTGATTCAGAATCTTTCGATTGCGGCAGAAGTTCGTGGAACAGATGCCACCGGAATTAGCTATGTAAATCATGGAAAGGTCGTGACATTCAAGAAAGCAAAGCCGGCTCATAAAGTGAAGCTGTATTTTCCGAAAAATACAAGAACAGTCATCGGGCACACCAGAATGACAACACAGGGCAGTGAAAAATACAATTACAACAACCATCCATTTGATGGAAGATGTGGCACGGAAACATTTGCCCTTGCACATAATGGCGTGCTGTACAATGATGCTGAATTGAAAACAAAGTATCATCTGCCGAAAACGCAGATTGAAACGGACAGCTATGTTGCCGTGCAATTATTGGAGCAAGAAAAGCAGTTACATGCAGAAAGCATCAAGAAAGTGGCAGAATTAGTAAATGGTAGTTTTGTCTTTACGATTTTGAGAAATGACAATACGTTGTTTCTTGTAAAAGGCAATAATCCGTTGACTTTATACCATTTTCCTGCATCGTAGAAATTGCAGCAAATGGAAAACACAGTAAAACTACTTTTGCAATAAAAGATTACACGCATTCAGTATTCAATCCGTGTAACTGGTATAAAATAGAAGAACAGGAAGAAAAAAGACAAAACTCAGCATTGATGGCGTACCATGCTATGGATACCGATTTGATCTTGACAAAGTCAATGCGGCATTTGGTCAGATTGACGATGCAGTGTATTCCAACATAAAGAAATACAAAAACTCTAATCCGTTCAGTGATGCGGTTCTGGATATTGTGAACGATGAGGAGGCTGTAATCCATGCGGGAAATTACAGAGTTGCAGATAGCAAGAAAGCAATTAGCGGAACAGCAGTATTATTACCATGATTGCAAAACAGCAGAAACAAAACATGCGGACACTGCGGAACAACCCTTATTAGACCTTGCAGCGGACGTGCTGATTCAAATTCTGAGAAAGGAAAGCGAAGAATAGATGCGTATATTTGTTATTCGACCGCCATAGCACAGGGCGGAAAAGAGAATGATGATGCCATTGTAAGCAAAGAAAAATCAGAAAGGAAATTAGGATGGAGAAAATTATCGGATATATTCGCTACAGTTCCCATGCACAAGATGATGGAAACAGCGTAGCAGCACAAACAACTTGCATAGAACAGTATGCAACTGCACACGATATGGAGATTGAAAAATTCTACATGGATACGGCGAAAAGCGGACGATTCACAGAAAATCGTCCGGAATACAACTGCATGAAAGAAGAGATTCAGAATGGAACTGTTCAGGCAAAAACCATTGTGATCAGAGCGTTGGATCGGCTGCACAGAAATGCGGCACATCAGTTGGAAGACCTTACCTTCTTTGAAAAACAGAACATTCGTCTGATTGCAGTCACAGACGGTACAGATACTGCCAGCAAATCGTATAACAAGTTGATTACAACGGTCAAGGCAGCAGTCGCAGAAGAATATTCAGAAACGCTTTCCAAAAATACCCGGGCAGCACAACTGGAATCAGCGAAACAATGCCGACATTTAGGCGGACTTCCGCCGCTGGGTTATCGGGTCAACGAGGTCGGACTTTATGAAATTGATGAAAACACCGCTCCCATTATTCGGGATATTTTTCAGCTGTATCTAAGGGGAATGGGTTATGACTATATTCAAAAATCGCGAAGCAAAAGGGATATCAAACTGCTAATGGAAATGACTTTTCCAAATCGGCAATCAACAGCATTTTGAAAAATCAGAAGTACATGGGCACTTACGTATACGACCGCACAGAATCAAAAGATTCTGAGGGCAGGAGAAATTCTCACAAGGAGAAAGCACAATACATTCAGATTCCCAACGGCATGCCGGCAATCATTTCGGAAAAAGATTTTCAAAAAGCACAAGAGAACATGCGGAAGAATGCAACCAAACAGACCTATAGAACCGGAAAGAACTACTATGCTTTGAATGGGTATCTGCATTGTTCCAGTTGCGGAAAGGCATATTCCGGAAATGTGAACTACAGCAATGGACACAAGTATTTGCAGTACAGAAAAAGCTGCGGTTGTGATGGAAAAAGCATCAGAGCAGACCATTTGAATGATTTTGTATTCCATGCTTTGCAGCAATGTATTTTCAGTCCAGAGAACAAAGAAAAACTGCTGCATAAGATCCATGAAAAACTGGCAATCCAAAGGCATATCCAATCAGATGAAGAAAATCGTTTGATGAATCAGATTCATGGATTGGAAACGGCACAGGAAAATTTGACAGCCTATCTGGAAACTGGGAAAGGCTCGGACACAATTCTGAACAAGCTCCAGCAAAACGAAACAACCTTGAAAACGCTACAGCAACAACTGGCGTACAAGAAAACAGAAATTCCGACTGTAGATGAAGATACTTACCGCAAATTGGTCAAACAGTTCAAACATTATATGAGCCATGTCAAATCACCGGAGGCATCTGCCTTGAAAGCTGCTGCAATTCAAGACATCAAAATTCAGAAAGAGGATATTACTGTGAAATTCTGTGAGGGTGTACCCATTAACAAGGAAACAGAAGCATACTTTCACTTGCAATAACGGAGGAACCAATGGAATTTTTATTTGCAGATTACACACAGAAAACAGAAGCATTGGTGACCGGCATACGGCTACAAAATGAAGCGTTTGACATTTATGAACTGCAGCTGCTGGGACTGGACAAGAATAATTCTTGCAGCTATACCAACAGCGGAACAGCGACAATATCGGATACAGAATTGCAAGAACTGTTGCACACAAATTGACTACCATTTCCAAATGGGATTGTCGGGCAGCGGATAAAGATTCTTTCAAATTTGGAGATGCAGAAAGAACAAGTCCAGGCGGATATTTTGCAGAAATTGAGCAGCAGCGGAGAAGAATTGAATATAGATGGATGAAAGGAACGAATGCGATGTTTTATTTAACGTATAACTACACGAATGCAAGACGATCTCGGATGGCGATTGCATGCGTAATCAAATGCAAAAACACATATGGAAAGCAGCTTCGGGTGCGGGACATCATTGAAATGCATCGTCCTGGACTGTACCAGCTATTATCTCGTGGAGATCAATGCAGAGTTGGCAGGGCGATCAGCAGGTTGTACAACCAGGGGATGCTGCCACATCTGAATAGAGGAAAAAAGAAAGGTTCAACGAATACGTACTACTGCTAAGTAGTTAAAAGGAGAAAGCTCCGGATTGTCCAAGAGATGGGAAATCCGAAGCTTTTTTGTGCATGAAAAGTTGCTTTTTCCGCCTTGCTGTGATATAATAAGAAAAAAGAATTGAAACTACAGCAAGGAGGGAAGTACAATGGGCATTTACTTGAATCCAGAAAATGTTGATTTTCAGAAAAGCTTAAATTCAGAAATCTATATTGATAAAACAGAACTGATTGCATATACAAATAAGAAACTGAATACAGAGCAAGGATACATTTGCGTTAGCCGTCCACGACGATTCGGAAAGTCCATGGCAGCCAATATGCTAACAGCTTATTACAGCCGAGGTTGTGATTCCAGGGAACTGTTTCAAGGGCTGAAAATTGCAACGCATCCAAATTTTGAAAAGCATCTGAACCAATACAATGTCATTCATTTAAATATGCGAGATTATTTGACAGAATCGGAAAATATGAAGCAACTGATTCAATTTGTAGAGGATGACTTGCTGGATGAGCTGCAGCAAGAATTTTCAGACCTTAGAATGCCCCGGCGAAAAACGCTGGTCAAAGTACTGGAACAGGCATTTGCACAGTACAAAATTCCGTTTGTCTTTATCATTGATGAATGGGATTGCATTTTTCGAGTGCATAAAAGTGATGCTGCATCGCAGAAAGATTATCTGGATTTTCTACGAAACTTGTTAAAAGACAAAAGCTACATTGCCCTCGCCTATATGACTGGCATTCTGCCTATTAAAAAATATGGGGAACACTCTGCTATCAATGTATTCTATGAGTATTCCATGACCGATGCTTCCCCGATTGAAGAGTTTACAGGCTTTACAGAACAGGAAGTTCAGCAGCTTTGCGAGCAATACAACATGCCATTCTCTGAAACAAAGAAATGGTACGATGGATACTGTGTCGACGGCGTTTCGATTTACAACCCGAAATCGGTCGTAGAAGCTATGCTGCGTGGAAAGTTCAGTAATTATTGGACGCAAACAGAAACCTATGAGGCTTTGAAAATTTATATTCAATCCAATGAATTTGGGGTACAAGATGTCATTTTGAAGCTGCTTGCAGGAGAAAAAGAAAAAATTGACACGACTACCTTTAGCAATGATATGGTTACGTTTGCAACAAAAGATGATGTTTTGACGTTGTTGGTGCATTTGGGCTATTTAACTTATGATGCAGAAACAAAAGAAATTTGGATTCCAAATGATGAAGTAATGGAACAGTTTATCAGCACTGTAAAAGTGATGGGGTGGGGAAGTGTTGTAACAGCTTTGGAAACCTCTGAAAAATTATTACAAGCCACACTTTCCGGTGACGAACAAACAGTTGCAGAGCTGATTGAACAAGCACATCAAGCAAACGCATCTATTTTGAAGTATAACGATGAAAATGCTCTGTCCTGTGTGATTTCCTTAGCGTACTACTCTGCTCAGAAAAACTACACCTTGCATCGAGAAATGCCAGCTGGAAAAGGTTTTGCAGACATTGTATTTGAGCCGAATCGAAATTGTAATCTGCCAGCCATGATTGTGGAATTGAAATGGGGACATTCCGCAGAAGAGGCAATAGAGCAGATTAAGAAGAAAGACTACCTGGACTGCTTACAGAATTACCACGGTGAGGTTCTTTTGGTTGGCGTGAATTATGATAAGGAGAAGCATCACACTTGCAAGATTGAACGAGTGTTTTTGTAATATGAGTTTTGCTTTGAATCAACTTATTTTTCAAGGCATATAAATAATAAAAAGTGAGGAAATCAACATGGACGAATTACAGGCTGCAATTAAAGAAACAGCAGAAAAGTTTGCACAGTGCTTTCAAAACAAAGGAAATTTTGATTTTTCTATTCAAAGTCTGCATGATGTAAATGACTTTTTGGAAGAAGTTTCCGACTTTGTATTTGAAGAACAGCAAATTTACCAGTATTATACAACAGTTGGGTCTTATATTTTTGAAGTTGCAAGAAGAAATTATGGAGGAACATATTATTGGCTTAAAGAGGTAAAACAGCCAATTTTAGTTGCCGGAGAACCGGCGTTTTTCGTGTCGATACAAGCGTGGGAGAAAGCAAAAATGTACATTGAAAACGGAACAGAAGATGACATCTTGTTCTATATAGACGGTTATCGGGAACACATTAAAAAGGGAAAACAACAAAAGGGGTACAGTGTGCATTTGATTTAAAAGGTTCTCAAAACCTTTTTGACGTCTGGCAAGACAAACGGATCTCATGATTTTTTATTTAATTAAAAAGCTTAATACGCTTGACAAATTTGAATTGATATGCTACAATAAACATAAATACAACGACTTGATACGTTATTGAAATGAGGTGTATCAATATGAAAAAATGGGCATTTTTAGTAGCAATGATGCTTCTCACAGGTTCCCTTTCCACGCTGTTTCCTGTAAGTGCAACGGATGTGCCTGTAGATACAGAAGTGACTACAACCTTGACCGAAATTCAGGAAACGACAGAAACGACAACTTCACCAGCAATTACAGAGCCGATAGAAGATCCAAGTTCAACAGAGGTTGTAGCATCTGATTTTTCCGTTGAACCCTCTGTATGCAATCTGACAGTCGGCGAAAGCTGTAATCTGAATGTCAAGTTTGATAAAGAGGGATATGATACGGAACATATCGAATACCAGTCCGCAGATGAAAGCATTGCGACCGTATCCAAATATGGTTTGGTGACAGCAATTTCTGCAGGGGAAACCTGTATCCGTATTTTCGTATTCGATGAAGCGGACAACCCTGTCAAAACGATTCCGATTCCTGTAGTGATTGCACCTGATGATACAATGTCAACGGAACAGCAAGAACAACTGGCAGCACTCAAAGAGAAAGGCAGTCATCTGTTCGGGGAATTTATTCGGGAAGAAAAAATAATTCTCGGAGAACTCCCACCCGATACAGCAAGACTTTGTTTCGATGATGTGCAAGAGATTCTGGCAAACAACACCGACTTTCAGAATATTTACGAGAGCCTGCTTTCCATCGCAAAATATCCAGACTTTGTAGGCGGTAGTGGAGTAACATTAGTTGAATTTTGGTTGGACGACTACGGCACAGAAAAAATCCTTTTGATTTTGGAGCAAGAAGATGTTATTTCTGTAAAATGCAATGCAGATGGAAACATCTCCGACTGGAAACCGCTCTATTCTGAAGAGAAAGCAGAAACAACCGCAACAACTGCAACCACAGAAACAACCACGACAACAGCTACAGTAACCAGTGATGCACTTTCAGAAGAACAGGCGAAGGCTTTAGCGGAACTTGCTGAAAAAGAACATGGAGTATTTGGGGAATTTGAACGGGCAAGGGCTTCTATTTTAAACAAAATACCAGAAGATGCCTCCCGAATGACGTTGGAGGAAGCCAAGGAATTTGTAAACAGTTCGGATTCGTTTAAGGAAATTTACGATAAATTATCCGCCTCGCAGCCTTATCCGGACTTTATTGGCGGAAGTGGTGTTACAAAAGTTGAATACTGGTTTGATGACAAGGGAAAGGAAAAAATCTTACTCATTCTTGAGCAGGAAGATGTGATTTATGTAGATTGCACGAAGCAAGGCGATGTTTCGAAATGGGAAAGACTCTATCCTGTTTCAGACGTGGAAGATTCTAATATCAAAGATTCTAATTTAGCTGGAACATACAAAATCTATAATGGCATAGAGGACACTGTTACAACCGAATCCACTACAACCAATTATAAAAACATCACGCAGGAAGATTTCAAGGATTGGGCAATGAAAGACTATGCAACCAAAACAGGCAATGCTCCTGCAAAGGCTGCACTCCTTGAAACAGCAGATGGGAACTATGCAATCACGCTGACAGATGAAGATGGAGAAGTTCTTGATGTTTATACCGTGAATCCAGAAACTGCAACCGGAACGAACATGGCAAATGAAGTAGTTTCTCTTCCGCAGACTGGGTACTCTGACATTTACAAAGTATTGGTGGGGCTTGCTACGCTTATGACTGTTGGTGGTGGAACTCTTATCGTAAAAACAAGAGAAAAAGAATGAATATAACCAAAATCACGGAAATGTTATCACGAACGGGTATCGTTGATTGGGGCAGCCGTCTTGATGACCGTGACAGGTGCAGGAATTGTGCTTAGAACCAAAAAACAAAGCAGAACACAAATAGAGTTAGTATGTGCATATTTTTTGTTGAAAAAGTAAAAAAGTATTGACAAAAAAGAAAAAATATAGTACAATTATAACTGTAAGAGGAATACCATCCGCCAAGGATAAACACAGAGAGAAAGGTGATTTTATGAAAAAGAAATGGTTTTCCGCCCTTGCAGCCCTTGCCGTGCTTTCTTTTGCAGCGGCTCCAATGAATGGCTATGCAGTCGATGAAGAATCTTTGGATGATGAGCTGGCAGTTGCTGTCACAACAGAAGCTCCGGTCATTGCCGGTACAGTTGTCACAACAGACACACAGATGCAAACAACCAGTTCTTCCGTCTATACAACGGTTACAGATGAATATGGCAACGGACTGGATGAAAATGGAAACATAGTTCCAGCAACCACATCTGTTTCCACGCAAACAGAAACAACTACAACTACAACCAAAGCCTCTACAGAGCTTAGTCAGATTCCGTTGAGCGGTACTTACACGGTACGGATTCGTATTCGGGACATCGTTCGGCAAACACCGGTTTTAGGATTGAACTGCGAAGTTTTCTGTCTCCAAACAGGGGATGTAGTTGCCAAATGGAATACTTCTGATGTAGATAAAATTTACATTGAAAATTTGAAGTATGAATTTAACAGCTACAATAGATACGGTGGAAATATCCAGTATGCAATCCGTATTACAAATATGCCAGAAAATTATGTATTCTTCCACGGGAAAGATAAGGAAGTATATGGCTTAACTGGATTTGACTTAGAAGAATTTAAATATGGTACAGATTTGGATTACACAGTGGAACTTGAAGATATCGGCGAAGATGCTCCAATTGGTACTGCTGTGACAGGTACACATCCAATTGTGACAACATCGACCGCACCTGTTGCGGATACGACTGAACCAATCTCGAATACAACCGCTCCCGCAGATACGGGTACAACGATTTCCATTCCCGTGACAGACCCAGAAACTTCGGTTACACCCGTTCCGGGAACGACCGCTCCGACAGAAACCAACACAACGGTTACCACCAAAACAACCGAAACCTTACCGCAAACGGGGTATTCTAACGGATATCGTTGGTTGATTGGGGCAGCCATCTTGATGACCGTGACAGGTGCCGGAATTGTGCTTAGAACCAAAAAAGAAACGAAGTAAAAAATAGAATCATTTGCATCTTAAAAGAACAATCGAAAGGCGTCGCTGAGGAAGTGACGCTTTTCTTTATTGGAGGAACATATGAAAAGAAGCCGTCTGCGAATCATGGGAATTTGTCTGCTGGTCTGTGGGCTTTTCATTTTATCTCTTTTTGCATACAAAAAAATCAGTAGGGAAGTCTACCTGCGAAATCTATTGAAAGAAAATATTGTGTTGGAAATTCCCAGTTTAAACATAAAA
>OGRP01002248.1_pt1 | contig 10102 bp, 7 predicted proteins | sample 1553531 | NCBI WGS metagenome assembly OGRP01 (sample SAMEA2580045, study PRJEB22360) | human gut metagenome | biome: human gut; feature: human-associated habitat; material: faeces | place: Denmark | collected 2008/2010 | reverse complement strand
CTATTCCGTTGATGATCCCGTTGAGGCTGTCAAGGTCTATAAGGACGTTCCCATCAAGGGCGAGCTTATTGTATTCGACCTGGAGACAACGGGCTTTTCAGCTACAGGCGAGAGGATCATCGAGTACGGTGCAGTAAGGCTCCGTGACCTGGAGTTGTGCGACACATTTTCCAGCTTTGCCGACCCCGAGCGTCCTATCCCCGAGAGGATAACAAAGCTTACGGGTATCACGGGCGAAATGGTCAAGGGTGCGCCCTCCGAGAAGGAAGCGTTGGAAAAATTCATTGAATACTGCGGTGAAGATCCCGTGCTTATTGCCCACAATGCGGGCTTTGATACGTCCTTTATCCGTGCGGAATGTCTCCGTCACGGCATTGAGTTCCATTTTTCCACTATTGATACGGTGGTAATGTGCCGCAGTATGCTGCCTGAGCTTAAAAAGCACAAGCTTGATGTTGTGGCAAAGCATCTTGGACTGGGCGAGTTTGACCATCACCGTGCTTTTGAGGACGCAAAAATGCTGGGACGCATTTTCATCAAGCTTGCCACACGCCTTATCACCGAGCACGGCTGCGTGAACATCAGCGAGATAAACAGCGTTACCAAGAACGTTGACCCAAGGCTCCTGAGAACTTATCATCAGATAATACTTGTGCGCAACAATGCGGGACTTAAAAATCTGTACAAGCTGGTTTCGTTCAGCCACCTGAACCATTACCACAGGCGGCCGAGAATACCCATGTCCGAGCTGCTCACTTACCGTGAGGGTCTCATCGTGGGAAGCGCCTGCGAGTCGGGCGAGCTTTTCACTGCTGTCCGTGACGGCAGACCATGGGACGTTCTCTGCGAGATAGCTTCATTTTACGATTATCTGGAGATACAGCCTGCCCTCAACAACCAGTTCCTTATCCGTGATGAGGATTACGAGAACATCAACACCGTTGAGGATCTGCAGGAGTTCAACAAAACGATCGTTAAGCTGGGTGAGGCGCTGAACATACCCGTTGTTGCCACCTGCGACGTTCATTTTATGGACCCTGCGGACTCTATATTCAGAAAGATACTTATGTACGACAAGTTTGCCGATGCCGAATATCAGCCGCCGCTGTATCTCAGGACGACTGATGAAATGCTGGAGGAATTTTCCTACCTGGGCAAGGAAAAGGCTTACGAGGTCGTTGTTACCAATACAAACAAGATAGCGGATATGGTCGATCGGGATATCAGTCCCATTCCGCCGGGAACATTCACCCCAAGCATGGATAATGCCGAGGAGGAGCTTCCCCGAATCACATGGCAAAGAGCTAAGGAGACTTACGGCGACCCGCTTCCCGACATCGTTCAGAAGCGTCTTGACAAGGAGCTGAACTCCATTATCAAAAACGGATTTGCGGTTCTGTACATGATCGCCCAGAAGCTTGTTGCAAACTCCAATGAGCATGGCTATCAGGTTGGTTCCCGTGGATCTGTAGGTTCATCATTCGTTGCAAATATGTCAGGTATCTCGGAGGTTAACTCTCTGCCGCCCCACTATCTTTGCCCCAACTGCAAAAACAGCGAGTTCATAACCGACGGTTCGGTCGGCTCGGGCTATGACCTGCCGCCTAAAAAGTGCCCCAAGTGCGGCACTGAATACATAAGAGAAGGTCACGATATCCCCTTTGAAACGTTCCTTGGATTTAACGGAGACAAGGCGCCTGATATCGACCTTAACTTCTCGGGCGAGTATCAGACCTCCGCTCATAAATACACCGAGACACTTTTCGGAAGCGAGAACGTGTTCAAGGCGGGAACCACAGGTTCGGTTGCTGAAAAGACCGCATACGGTTACGTAAAGCATTATCTTGAAGCCGTTGGCAAGCACGTTTCAAAGGCTGAGGAAAACAGGCTCACACTGGGCTGCACTGGCGTTAAGAGAACCACAGGTCAGCACCCCGGAGGAATGGTCGTTGTTCCCTCTGATTATGAGGTTTACGACTTTACCGCCGTTCAGCACCCTGCGGAAGACCCAAAGTCCAACTTCGTCACAACCCACTTCGACTTCCATTCACTCCATGATACTATCCTGAAGCTTGACGAGCTTGGACACGATGTGCCCACACTTTACAAGCATCTTGAAGACATGACAGGCGTTATGACAAAGGATATTTTCCCTGCGGACGAAAAGGTAATGAGCCTTTATCAGTCGCCCGCAGCACTGGGCGTTACCGCTGAGGATATCGGCTGGCAGACAGGAACCCTTGCTATCCCTGAGATGGGTACGGGGTTTGCCATGCAGATGCTTCTTGATGCAAAGCCCACAAAATTCTCCGACCTGCTCCAGATCTCGGGACTTTCCCACGGTACGGACGTATGGCTGGGCAATGCGCAGGACCTTATCAAAAACGGCATATGCACAATTTCGGACGTTATCGGCTGCCGTGACGGTATCATGACATATCTTATCTATCACGGCGTTGATCCCAACCTTTCCTTTAAGATAATGGAGATAACCCGTAAGGGTAAGGCTCCAAAGCTCCTCACTGAGGAGATGAAGCAGACCATGCGTGACCACGATGTTCCGGAGTGGTACATTGACAGCTGTCTGAAAATAAAATATATGTTCCCGAAAGCCCATGCGGCGGCTTATGTTATTGCAGCCAACAAGCTTGCGTGGTACAAGGTCTATTATCCGCTGGAATTTTACGCTACCATATTTACAGTTCGTGGCGAAGATTTCGATGCCGAAACTGCTATGCAGGGCAGAGAAGCCGTCAAGTTCAAGATGAACGAGATAAAGGCAAAGGGAAATGACAAGACTGCCAAGGATTCGGGCACATATGATATGCTGCTGCTCACCAACGAGATGATGGCAAGAGGCTACGACTTCCTGCCCATTGATATTTTTAAGTCCCACGCCACAAAATACAAGGTGGAGGACGGAAAGATACGTATGCCCTTTGCGGCTGCGGGCGGCGTTGGTGAAAATGCGGCAAAGGCGCTTTATGACACGGTTCAGCAGGGAAATTTCATTTCTATTGATGAGCTTCAGGAGCGCAGCGGAGTTTCAAAGTCCGTTATCGAGAAGCTGGAGTCTATCGGAGCCATGGGCGATCTGCCCAAGTCCGACCAGATAAGTCTTTTCTGAGGTGAGCTATGCACAAGGTATTATGCTCCACGGGAGCGCTTATAACAAGAAAAAACGGAAGAGATCACAGGCTTCTGGCAGGCTTTGCGGAGCAGCTCCACTGCGACGGATTTGAGTTTATGCTCTATGATTCGTGGTATGATAAGCTTGATAGTATTGCCGATGATGTAAAGGCGATGGGGCTTGATATCCCCGCCGTCCACTGCGAAAAAAGCATAGGCGAGCTTATCGCTGCCGAAGATGATCTGGCATATGAGCGGTTTGAGATGAACTGCAAGGCTGCCGAAAGGGTGGGCGCAAAGCTGCTGGTGCTTCATCTGTGGAACGGGCTTGTGTCCGACAGCAATTTCGGTGCAAACCTTAGAGCTTACGGCAGGCTTGCGGATATGGCTGCGGAGCATGGACTGACGCTTACCGTTGAAAATGTGCAATCAATCCACTCCTGCGGCTCATCTTAAAGAGCTGGCGGAGGAATATCCACATATACCGTTTACCTTTGATACGAAAATGGCTGAGTTTCACGGCGAGCTTGACAAGGTGTATGATGAAAAGCTCTGGACTGACAATATCCGTCACCTGCACATCAACGACTATGGTGGGGGAGTAAAGGACTGGTCAGACCTGCGGACGCTGCATTTCGGCGAGGGTCATGTAGATTTTGAAAGATTTTTCGCATTTGAGAGGAAAATGGGCTACAGCGGCGACTTTACCGTTGAAGCAAGCTCCGTCAGAGATGACGGTTCCGTTGATATAGACAAGCTTAACAGGGATTTTTTGATTATCAAGGGTCATATTGCCTAATTTATCGGCAAGCCTTGACAAGATATGATTATTGTGTTATTATAGTAATATGATAATTCGGTAATATGGTATCACTTTAATGTAATAAAATTTGGGAGATAGTTATGAAAAGATTTGATTTGATCACCCCCGAGGGAACAAGGGACCTGCTTTTTGAGGACTGCGCTGCTGTCCGTGCAGTGGAAACAAGGCTCCAGAACAGCTTCAAGGCAAAGGGCTATTCCGAGGTAATCACTCCGGGACTGGAATTTTACGATGTTTTCAACGTGAAGTCAAGATATTTTCCTCAGGAAAGTATGTACAAGCTGGTAGATAACAAGCTGAGACTTATGGTAGTTCGTCCCGATTCCACAATGCCTATCGCACGTATGACCGCTACACGTCTGAGAGAGCAGGAGCTTCCTATCAGACTGTGCTACAGTCAGAGCGTTTACCGCAGCAAGCCCAGCATGAGAGGAAGAAGCGATGAGATCCGCCAGACAGGTATTGAGCTTATCGGCTCCGCTTCAAAGCGTGCAGAGCTTGAAATTCTTTCAAATGCTCTTGAGGTGCTTTCCTCATTCCAGACAGAGGGCTTCCGCCTGGAGCTTGGTCATATCGGATTTTTCAAGGCAATGATAGAAAAGCTTGACTGCGACAGCGATACTGCCGAGAATATCAGAAGCCTTATCGAGGTAAAGAACTATCCCGCTCTGAACGATCTCCTTGATACAGTAGGGGACAGCGAGGCTGCAAGGGCGCTCAAGCAGCTGCCCAGACTTTTCGGCGGCGAAGAGGTATTTGAAGAGGCTGCAAAGCTTTATTCCGACCCACAGGCAGATGCGGTCCTCGCCGAACTGAAAGAGACCTATGAGAGAGCCAACGCTCTTGGCTACAAGGGCATGATAACCATTGATCTTGGTCTTGTAAACCGTATGGACTACTACACAGGTACTGTTATAAAGGGCTATATCGAGGGCTGCGGAGACGCTGTTCTTTCAGGCGGAAGATACGACAAGCTCCTTTCCGAGTTTGGATATGATGTTCCCGCCGCAGGCTTTGCAGTAAATGTTGACGCAGTTGCAAGGGCTGAGATGAAGAAGATAGACTTCCGTCCCAAGCCTGTTGACGTTATTGTATTCGGCACAGACGGTCATGAGACCGATGCGGCTGTACATTGCAGCAAGCTTATTTCCGAAGGCCTTACCGCTGAGACAGCTGTGTTTGATATTATTGAAGAAGTACGTGCCTATGCCGCAAAGAAGAAGATCGGAAGAATAGACATCGTTTCCGATACCATTACTTCCGAGAAACTGTAATAAAGGAGAACTTCAGATATGAACAGCAATATATCAAGACCCCTGAGAATAGCTCTCACAAAGGGCAGACTGGAAAAGGATACCGTGGCACTGCTTGAAAAGCTTGGCTACGACTGCACAGCTGTCCATGAAAAGGGCAGAAAGCTCATTCTCCCCGTGGGAGACGATATCGAAGTTGTCCTTGCAAAGGCAGCGGACGTTATTACCTACGTTGAAAACGGCGTGTGCGATCTTGGCGTTGTAGGCAAGGATACTATCATAGAAATGAGCGGCAAGTTCTTTGAGCTTTCCGACCTTGGCTTCGGCAAGTGCCGCTTTGCTCTTGCAGGCAAAAAAGGCGAGAACTTCTATGAGGGTACTCACGTAAGAACTATCGCCACAAAGTACCCCAACGTTGCAAGAACATTCTTTGAAAAGAAGAATATGGACGTTGATATCGTTAAGATAGAGGGAAGCGTTGAACTGGCGCCTCTGCTGGGACTTTCCCACGCTATCGTTGATATCGTTGAAACAGGAACAACTCTAAAGGAAAACGGCCTTGAGGTATATGAATATATCTGTCCCATTTCCGCACGCCTTATTGCCAATATGGTAAGCCTGAAGCTGCGCAAGAATGAGATAGAAAAGCTTATATCGGCTATTGAAGCCAACATCTGATAAGGAGTTTTGTCATGATAAGAAAAATTATTGCAGACGGTACTTCCGAAGTCGCTTTCTTAAAGGAAGTTGAAAAGCGCAACGGCGAGACCGACAAGAAGATATCCGAAATAGTTTCGGACATCATCGACAATGTTAAGGAAAACGGAGACAAGGCTGTAAACGAATATACCCTGAAGTTTGACGGCAAGCTCCCCGAATATTATGAAGTTCCCCTTGATGTTATCCACGATGCACTTGACGAAGCAGACGAGGATTTCGTAAATGCGCTTCTGGACGCAATGGAGAACATTGCTGAGTTCCACCACAGACAGAAGGAGCAGAGCTTCATTGATGCAAAGTCCAACGGCTGCATTCTTGGTCAGCGTGTAAGAGGTCTGGAGAGAGTAGGTCTCTACGTTCCGGGTGGCACAGCAGCATATCCCTCCTCCGTTCTTATGAACGCTATTCCCGCAAAGATCGCAGGCGTTAAGGAGATAATCATGGTAACACCTCCAGGCAAGGACGGCAAGCCCAATCCCGATATCCTTGCTGCGGCTGCTGTTGTAGGCGTTGACAGGGTGTTCATGTGCGGCGGAGCGCAGGCTATTGCTGCTCTTGCATACGGCACAGAGACTATTCCCAGAGTTGACAAGATAGTAGGCCCCGGCAACATTTTTGTTGCCACCGCAAAGAAGCTTCTTTACGGCAAGGTCGATATTGATATGATCGCAGGCCCCAGCGAGATACTTATAGTTGCAGATGAATCCGCTGACCCCAAGTTCCTTGCTGCCGACCTTATGTCTCAGGCTGAGCATGATAAGCTTGCTTCCGCAATCCTTATCACAACCAGCAAAAAGATAGCTGACGAGACCTCCGCTGAGCTTGAAAAGCAGATGCAGTCCCTTGAAAGAAAGGATATTATCCGTTCTTCCATCGACAATTACGGCGCAATAATCGTCACCGACTGCGTTGACTGCGCACTTGAGCTGGCAAATGCCCTTGCTCCAGAGCACCTCGAAATTCAGGTAGATGATCCTATGAGATACCTTGGAAAGCTTGACAATGTAGGCTCCGTATTTATGGGCCGCTACAGCCCCGAGCCTCTCGGCGACTATTTTGCAGGCCCCAACCACGTTCTTCCAACCAGCGGAACTGCAAGATTTTTCTCGCCTTTGTCCGTAAACAGCTTTGTAAAGCGTTCTCAGTTCATTTACTATACTGAGCAGGCTCTTCTTGATGCAAAGGACGATATTGTTTGCATCGCTGAAAAGGAAGGTCTTACCGCCCATGCTCATGCCATTAAGATTAGATTTGACAAGTAATTCTGAAAGGATTGTTTTAAATGTCATACGAGCTTAACAAAAAGCTTAAGGGCATTGAGCCTTATTCTCCCATAAACGAAAATTATGCAGTCAGACTTGACGCAAATGAGTCATGCTTCAATATCGGGGACAAGCTTGGCGATGTTATTGCCGATGCTGTCCGCAATATCGACTTCAACCGCTATCCCGATTCCGCAGCGGAGCTTGTAACAAAGGGCTTTGCCGATTATTACGGCATTTCTCCCGAAAAATGCACCGCAGGAAACGGTTCGGACGAGCTGATAAGCGTTATTCTTGGAGCGTTCTTGGAAAAGGGTGACACAGTTCTCACCCTTTCTCCCGACTTTTCAATGTATGCCTTTTACGGCTATGTTGATGAGCTGAAAATAAAGGCTCTGCACAAAGAGGACGACCTGACTGTTGATATCCAAAAGGTCATCGACTGCTGCAACAATAACAATGTTAAGGCGGTCATCTTCTCAAATCCCTGCAACCCAACATCGCTGGGAGTTTCACGCAATGATATCATCAAGCTCATAAAGAACGTTTTCTGTCTTGTTGTAATTGATGAAGCATATATGGATTTCTGGGGAGAAAGCGTGCTGGATCAGGTGGATAAGTACGATAATCTTATTGTGCTGAAAACCTGTTCAAAGAGCATGGGAATGGCAGCCCTGAGACTTGGCTTTGCCGTTGCGGACGAGGGTATCACAAACGCTCTTAAAGCGGTGAAGTCGCCCTACAATGTAAATTCCGTAACTCAGGCAGTTGCCTGCGAGATATTCAGGCACAAATCGCTTATAAATGAATACACCGCTGAGATAATAGAGAGCAGAAAGCAGCTGAGAAGGTCTCTTCTTGAAGTGGCTGAAAACTGCACCTATATTGAAAAGGTGTACGATTCGGTGACAAACTTTGTTTTTGTGAAAACATCAAAGGCAAAGGAGATCTATGATAAGCTTCTGGAAAGAAGCATCGCCATCCGCTATATGGGAAGCTATCTCAGGATAACAGCGGGAACGGAAAGTGAAAACAAGCTGTTTCTGGCAGCACTCAGGGAAATTCTTCCGCAGCTTTGATACGAAAGGAAAAATCATATGCGCATTGCCGAAATAACAAGAAATACAAAGGAGACCCAGATAACCGTTAAGCTTGACCTTGACGGAAAGGGCGTTCATAATATTGATACGGGAATAGGATTTTTTGACCATATGCTCACTGCTCTTTGCGTTCACGGTGGCTTTGATATGGACGTTTCGGTCAAAGGCGACCTTTATGTTGACGGTCATCATTCCGTTGAGGACACAGGTATTGTGCTTGGTATGGCATTCAAGCAGGCTGTGGGCGATATGAAGGGCATTGCAAGGTACGGCACAAGCTTTATCCCCATGGACGAGAGCCTTGGCTTCTGCTGCCTTGATATCAGCAACAGACCTTTCCTTGTTTTTGAATGCAGCTTCAATGACCCCAGAACAGGCGAATTCGATAACTGCCTTACCGAAGAGTTCATGAGAGCCTTTGCGTTTAATGCAGGAATCACGCTTCACCTTAAATGCCCCTACGGCTCCAATGCCCATCACAAGAACGAGGCAATGTTCAAGGCACTGGCGCACGCACTTAAAGCAGCTCTTGTTATAAACGGCGGCGAGGTGCTTTCCACAAAAGGAGTGTTGTAAATGATAGCTATCATTGATTACGGCGCAGGAAATATTTTCAGCGTGAAAAACGCCCTTGATTATCTGGGCGTTGAAAACAAGCTTACAGCTGATAAGAATGAGATATGCGCAGCAGACGAGATAATCCTCCCCGGAGTGGGCGCTTTCCCGTGGGCAATGAAAATGCTCCGTGACAGCGGTCTGGTGGATACCATCAGGGAAGAGGCAAGAAAAAAACCATTTCTCGGTATCTGCCTCGGTATGCAGCTCATATTTGACAAGGGCTATGAGTTTGAAGAGACTGACGGTCTGAGGCTTATCGGCGGAAAGGTCGAGAAGATAGACCGCAAGGATATGATAATCCCACACATGGGCTGGAACGAGCTGGAGATAAACAGGGACTGCCCAATTCTGAAAAGTCTTCCTGAGCACCCTTATGTTTACTTCGTCCACTCCTATGCCGCTGTGTGTGATGATGCAAATGTTTCCGCATACTGTGATTACGGCGGAAAAATAACCGCTCTCGTTCATGACGGAGCATATGTTTACGGCGCACAGTTCCACCCCGAAAAGAGCGGAGAAGTGGGACTGCAGATGCTCAGAAACTTTGCTGAGCTTGCCTGATACGAACGAAAGGAAGGTTTGATATGCTTGCTAAAAGAATAATACCCTGCCTTGATGTCCGTGACGGTAAGGTAGTGAAGGGAATAAAGTTTGAGGGCATAAAGGACGTGGGCGACCCCGTTGAATGTGCCGAGGAATACAACAGACAGGGTGCCGATGAGATAGTATTTTACGATATCACCGCTTCATACGAGGGCAGGGGAGTGTTCCTTGACGTAGTACGTGAAACTGCGAAAAAGGTTTTCGTTCCTCTTACTGTCGGAGGAGGAATAAAGAGCGTTGATGATATCAGGGATATCCTGAGAGCTGGCGCTGACAAGGTGTCTGTCAATTCTCAGGCTGTGAAAAATCCTCAGCTTATCAAGGACGGCGCAGATATTTTCGGCAGCCAGTGCATATGCGTTGGCATTGACGCAAAGAAGATAGGCGACCATAAGTGGACTGTTTATATTAACGGCGGCCGTGTGGATATGGGCATTGACCTTATCGACTGGGTAAGGCGCATAGAAGAGCTGGGTGCTGGAGAGATCTGCCTTAACTCCATTGACGCTGACGGAACCAAGGCAGGTTTTGACATTGATATGCTGAAAGCTGTGTGTGATAATGTGTCTATCCCTGTTATTGCCAGCGGCGGGG
>OGRP01002240.1_pt1 | contig 10151 bp, 10 predicted proteins | sample 1553531 | NCBI WGS metagenome assembly OGRP01 (sample SAMEA2580045, study PRJEB22360) | human gut metagenome | biome: human gut; feature: human-associated habitat; material: faeces | place: Denmark | collected 2008/2010 | reverse complement strand
AATTTCCTCATGCCCTCGGCCTTTTTTTATCGTTAATCGGTAAAGGCGTTGCCGACGCTCTGGCCGCCAACATACGTCTCGACGAGGGTGAGCTCATGGTCGAACACGACAAAGTCGGCGTCGCGACCCGGCATGATGCTGCCGCACTTATCCTCGATGTGCGCAGAGCGAGCCGGCACCTCGGTTGCCATGCGAATGGCGATATCAGCGCTGGCGATGCCCCAATCGACAATGTTCTTGACGCCCTGGGCAAGCGTGAGCACCGAGCCGGCAATGCTTTTGCCGTCGGCGAGCCAGCACAGGTTGTCCTTCATGATGACGTCCATGCCACCACTGGTGTAGCTGCCCTCGGGCATACCGCCGCAGCCCAGGCAGTCGGTGATGAGCACCGTGTGCTGCCAGCCCTTTGCCTGCAGCAGTGCCTTGATGGCGGCAGGGTTTACGTGCTTGCCGTCACAGATGATCTCGGCGTAGGTCTCGGGCGTGGACATGGCAGCACCCACGACACCGGGCTCACGGTGATGCAGACCGCGCTGGCCGTTATAGGTATGCGTAAAGCAGCTGGCACCGGCATTGATAGCGGCGATGCACTCATCGTAGGTGGCGTCGGAGTGACCGATGCTGGTCACCACGCCCTTGGCGTTCAGAGCAGCCGCATAAGCAGCGGCACCGTCGCGCTCGGCGGCCATGGCGCTCTTAACGATGCGACCGCCCGCAGCCTCCTGCCACTGGTCGAAAACCTCCTCGGAGGGGTCAATCAGGTAAGCGGGGTTCTGCGCGCCCACGTGCTTCATGGTAAAGAAGGGGCCCTCCAGGTAGATGCCCTGAATGCGGGCACCGCAGAAGTCGGGGCCGCGGCCCTCGTCCGCCTTGGCGATAGCAGCGCAGGCGTCCTTGATCTGTTCGACGCCATCGGTGAACGTCGTGGGCAGCCAGCTGGTGGTACCGCGACGGGCGAGCTCGGTTGAGCTGATATCGATGCCCTCGGGATCGTTATCGGTAGTTGAGTGGTTGTAGAAGCCATGGATGTGAGTATCGACCATACCCGGTGCGATCCACGATCCCGTGTAGTCCTTAATCTCGCAAGAGGGCTCGTCGGCCTGCCAGGCACCAAAAACGCCATCCTCGACCATAAGATAGCCGCCCAGTTGCGGGCCTGCCGGCAAGAAGAACTTGTCAGCCTTAATTGCGTACGTGCTCATATGCACTCCTCGCTTCTAAAGCAGTTGACTGTGGTAATGCTTATACCCAGCTCACGTAAAACAAAAAGCGCCCGCCCGCCGTTATGAGCGGACGGGCGCCCTTACAGGGGGACGCGATTAAGCGGTGAAGGGGTGAATCGTCACGCCCTTAACCACGCGGTTGACCGTGCCGGTGGGGCTCGGCGTATCGGGCGTGTTGCCCACGCGGACGGAGTTGAGCAGGCTGATAGCCTGGGCAAACATCACGAACGGCAGAGCAAGGTAACCCTCGGGAAGTGCCTCGTAGCCCTTAAAGGTGAAGGACTCACCCTCATAGACGGTGGCACCTTCCTGCTGAACGGCGATGGTGTGCTGAGCGATCTCGTCGCCACCGATCTCGTTGAGGATGTCGATGTCGTACTGACGGGTGTAGGCGTCGTTGTTGACGAACACGAAGACGAGCGTCTTATCGTCGACGAAGGACTTAGGTCCGTGACGATAGCCCATGGAGGTGTCGTAGGAAGTAGCGACCAGACCGTGAGCGAGCTCGAGGATCTTGAGCTGGCTCTCCTGAGCAAGGCCACCGAAGGAGCCAGAACCCAAGTAGGTCACGCGGTTGAAATCGCCAGCCATGTAATCGGCGATCTCGGGCTCACGGGAGATGACCTCCTCGCCCATCTTGGCAATCGTCTCGACCCACTCGGCCTTCTGCTCGTCAGGGGCAGTGTCGAAAATAAGGGTGGAGAGCAGGGTCATGCAGGAATAAGAACCGGTCATGGCGAAGCCCTTGTCGTTGGCGCGCGGAATGAGCAGCGTCAGCGCATTGGGATCATCGGCAGACTCGACGGCAAGCTTGCCCTCGGGAGCGCAGGTGATGTTGAGGAACTTGACGTTGTGGACGAGCTCCTTGGCAACGGCAACGGCGGCAAGGCTCTCGGGGCTGTTGCCAGAGCGGGCAAAGGAAACCACGAGCGTGGGATCCTCGGCGCGCAGGAAGTCGCGCGGGGCGCTCACGATGTCGGTCGTGGCGATGGGCTTAAAGTCGTAGAGATCAGTGTTGCCAGCGTGACGCAGGTACGGGGCGCAGGTATCGCCAACGTAGTCGGACGTACCGGCACCGGTGAAGACAACGGACAGACGACCCTCGCCCATAGCGCGAGCCTCGGCCAGGAAGGCCTCGATGGCCTCCTTGTTCTCGCGATAGATGTTGAGCGTATCACGCCAAAGCTCGGGCTGCTGAGCAATCTCGGCCGTGGTGATCTGGGCGCCGAGCTCGGTGAGCTCCTCGACACTCTTCTCGAACATTTCTAATACCTCTCTCTAGAAGTAATCCTCTGACGTGCAATTATACACTTCGGTTGGTTATCTGGTAGTAACCAGTTAAATGCAAAGAATCACCATATGGAAACGATGCGAGCACTAGTTACTGCGCTGGTGGTAAACCTTGTATTTAAACTGATCGGCACGAGCAACCGAGAGTGTGTACTCCACTACCTCGTTTGACTCGTTATACGTAGTCCTGACCAAATCGAGCACAGGCGAGCCCTCGACAATTCCCAAAAGGTGGGCATCGGTGGGACGGGCTATGCTCGCATAGAACTCCTCTTCGGCCACGCGAATCTTTTGCTGAAAGTCCTGCTCAATCACATCGTAAAGCGGCTTACGCTCCAGCAGCGGTCGCTTTAGGGACAGAAATTGACGAACCGGTAGATAGCTGCGTTCGACCATCATGGGCATGTTGTCGGCAGAGCGAAGGCGCTTGAGCTTAAAAATGCGATCACCGATGCGCAATCCCATATGCTCGGCCAGATTCTTATCGGCCTCCATCTCGCAAAACTCGAGAATCGTGGTCTCGGGTTCTCGACCCATCGCGCGCATCTGCTCGGTAAAGCTGTAGGACTGCATAAGATTGGTTGCTTTTGTCGAACGGTCGGTCACAAAGGTACCGCGACCGTGCTGCCGAACCACCAGTCCTAAACGCTCCAGTTCCTGCAGAGCCAGGCGTACCGTAGTGCGCGAGAGACCATAGCGCTCCGAAAGTTCGCGCTCGGAAGGAATCATGTCACCGGCGCGATATTCATGGTCAATCTTTTCGGTCAGAATATCGACCAGCTGATCGTACAGCGGTTGCTTACGCGCTCCGATCGCCATCCTATCCTCCCTTTTGCTCGAATTCGGCTAACTACCTAGGGTGTTATGCATTATCTGTCTGCCACACCCGAATCATTAAGAAAACAAAAGCCGCGCGCTCTTTCGAGCACGCGGCTTTTAACATACACATGGCTTAAGGGGTCGGGGTGTGAGCCGCGTAGGGACACACCCCTCAAGCTAGAGCCTTACCAGATGCTCGGCCAGAGACCAAGCGGGCCAGCGCCCAGGATGCCAAGGACGAAGAGCAGGAGAATGCCCTTGGTCGGGGTCCAGCTGTGCTTAGCGAACATGTAGTAAAGCAGCAGCGTAAGCATAAGCGGGACGAGCTTCGGGACGATGGTGTTGAGGGTGTCGGCAACAGAGAAGTTGACCGGATCCTCGGTAACGGTGCCGTAGGTCACGGACTCCATGCCGTTACCCAGATCGGTGACGCCGCACTCGACAGCGTTGCCGTCGGCATCGGAAGCGGTAAGGGCGTTGCCGTCCTTATCGGTCATGGCGATGGTACCGGCCTCAGCGGTCTCGGTATCGATGCCCTCCATACCGGTGAAGTTCTCGGCCTCCTTCTCGGAGACGATCACGGTAGTAGCGGAGAGACCACGGGTGGTGCCGTTGGGGATCTGGAGGTTGATCTGGGTGCCACCCATGGTGACGACCAGGCAACCGACGACGAAGACGCCCATGATGGAAGCGGCACGCGTGAAGGCCTGCATGTTGGCGGTCAGAGCGTCAATAGCGCTGGTGCCAAGCTTGTAGGACCAGTTCATGAGCCAGAAGCGCAGAGCGAACTGGACGACGTTGAAGATCACCAGGAAGATGATCGGTGCAGCGGCGTTGCCGTTGATGGCCATGTTGGAGGTGATGCCGGCCGTGATAGGCACGAGCGTCAGCCAGAAAAGGGCGTCACCGATACCACCGAGCGGGCCCATTGCGGCGACGCGGACGGCGCGGATCGTGGGGATGTCAACCTTGTTCTGCTCGAGCGAAAGCACGATGCCCATAACAAAGGTGACAAGGAACGGGTGGGTGTTGAAGAACTCCAGGTTGTGGCTCATGGAAGCCGCGAGGTCGTTCTTGTTGGTGTGGATCTTCTCCAGACCGGGGATGATGGAGTAGAGCCAGCCAGCGGCCTGCATGCGCTCGTAGTTGAACGATGCCTGCAGGAAGCAGGAGCGCCAAGCCATCTTGTTGAGGGTCTTCTGGTCGAGCTGCGGAGCAGGAGTGAGATCCTCGTAGTGCTCCGGGATCACATACTCATTAGATGCCATCTTCGAAGTCACCTCCGTCAGAAACAGCTGCACCCTTCAGCTCGGTCTGCTGCTGGAAGTCCCAGAAAGCGATGCCGAAGCCGATGAGAGCGAGGATGAGCAGAGCAGGGGTTGCCAGCGAATCGTTGGCAACGGTGATGAGCGCGAGGCCAAAGCCCATGAGGAAGAAGCCCCACATATCGCGGTTCATCATAACCTTGAGCAGGACGGCGAAGCCGACGAAGCGCATCATGCCGCCTGCAGCGGACAGACCGGTCTGCAGCCAAGTCGGGATGGCGGAAGCGATGGTTTGACCAATGGTAGCGCCAGCGATGAAGAACAGGGTGACGACGACAGCGAAGATCAGGCCGAGCAGAGCCATGGCGAAGTAGTTCAGGCGCTCGATGCCCTTGGTGTCCGCGTTGTGAGCCATGTTATCGGCCGTGGACATAAGCGGGGACATAAGCGTGAAGACCAGGGTAACGCCGAGCTGGCCAAGCAGAGCGAACGGAATGGCGAGACCGACTGCCGCGTTGGGCTCGAGGCCCGTGGCGATAGCGAGAATGGCTGCCATGATGCCGCCGATGACGGCGTTAGGCGGCTGAGCGCCTCCGATCGGCATGTTGCCGATCGTCATGAGCTGATAGGTACCACCCACGAGAAGACCGGTGTTGAGGTCGCCAAGGATAAGACCGATGACGGCGCCGGTGACGATGGGCTGATAGAGAGACTCGAGGAAGTCAAACTGGTCGATTGCCGCGATGAACGTGACGACGAAGACCAGAGCGATCTGGATGATCGAGTATTCCATCTTGCTCCTCCTTTCAAAATGTATGTACGCACTTTGGATTTCACGTACAGAATGTCAGGGTTTCACTCCTGACAACGTGGATCACGAGGATTACGAGAAGAGCTTGCTCGTGTCCTCAACAGGCGTGCTCGGAACGCGCCTGATCTCCAACTCCACCCCCAATTCCTGCAGCTCTTTAAACGCAGCGACATCCTCGTCGTTAACTGCGACGGAGGTGGCGACTTGGCGCTTTCCTTCCGACATGTGCATGTTGCCGATGTTTACCTTCTTTATAGGCACACCGCCCTTGACGAGCGTAAGCACGTCTTCCGGTGTTTCGGCCACGATGAAGATCTTCTGGCGCGGGCTCGCCTTGCCAATGACGTCGATGGTCTTCTGCAGAGAGAAGAAACGCGTAGCGACGCCGGCGGGAGCGGCCATCTTCATGAGGTTCTGGCGCATGGTGTTGGACGCCACGTCGTCGTTGGCGACGAGGATGAGGTTGGAGCCCAGGGTGGAGTTCCACTGGGTGGCAACCTGACCATGAACCAGTCGGTTATCGATGCGGGTAAGAAGAATGTTGGGTTCTGCCATGTTGATCAGCTTCCTTTCGTTATTTGCTGACGACAGTTACTTGATCTCCTGAATCGCGTAACGCGAAACATCTACGACGGCTCCGGATCGGACTTTGATCTGGACCTTCTCGCCTTCGATGCCTTTGACGGTTCCGTAGATACCGCCGGCGAAAAGAACCTCCTGACCCGGCTTGAGCTCGGTGTGCAGCTCCTTGAAGTACTTTTGCTTCTTCTTCATGTTGATTTGCGACCAGATGGTGTAAATCAAGCCCATGATGGCAAGCAGGCCTAAAAGGGCGACCGAGGAGCTCAGGACATTGGCTCCGAAATCGGCCATTAGATGCCGTCCTCGTCGCCGAAGATATCCTCTTCGTCGGAGCCGGCAACGGATGCGACCGTCTGGGCGGTGATGCCCGTCTGGCCAACGGTCACGGCCTGCTCGCCAAGCTCGGCGAGCGTGGCGTTGCCGCGGAGGAACAGAAGCTCAATAACCATGGGAAGGTTGGTGCCGGTCAGAACCTCGACGTTGTCGACATCCTGGGCAATCATCATCGACTGGTTGAACGGGGTGCCACCAAGCAGGTCGGTAAAGACGAGCACGCCATCGCACTCCTCGCGCATGGCGGTAATAGCGGCGCGGAGATCCTCACCGTAGGAAGCAGCCTGGTCGCCCTCAAAAGGAACGACGGTAAAAGCGGGCTGGTCGCCAGCAACCATAGCGATAGCGCTTGCGAGGCCGGGTGCGAACTGTCCATGACCGGTAAGAATAAAGCCAACCATTCAAATTTCCCTTCCGAAGGTGTGTACGATCTGAGTCCGATGATTTTCGGAAGCCAGCGGGCGCTCGCCCTTAAAGCTTCTTAGAAAGCGTACTTTGAAGACCAGTGGTTTCTAAACTGGTAGTAACCACGTGACGTGTTGTTGTCACTATATCACCCCAGAAGAGGTCGCTTTCGTTGATTCATACGGTAAAACGTTTTTGCACCGCTCACGGTGATAAATCGACCGTTTACCGGTCGTTAACACTTCTACCTGCGGTTTTGAAACCGTTCCGAAATGCTTTGGCAAAAGATCGGATCTTTTCCTGTGTCTAAACAACGCAGGGCGGCTAAAAATAGCGTATAGAAAAATTGCAGGTCATTGTGAAGATATGTGAATTGGTCTTTTTGACTTAATACCAGTTAGAACCAGTTTTGAGATTATCGGTGAACGGTAGTTTTCGACCGTTCACCGGTTACTTGCAATCGTTTGCAGTCGTTTTCCCAGATGAATTAGGGAAGCGCGATGGAGCGCTTGCGCGGGCGCAAGGCCTACCCCAGTGGTTTCGGCAGCAATAAGCCCGCTAGAACGTTGTCCGTTCTAGCGGGCTTAATCAGGTGATCGGTTAACGCGCAGTAGTGCAGGCAAACCTTACGCAAACAGGCCGTAGATGCTGATGTTGGCCTTGGCGTAGAGGCCGTTAGCATACTCGGTCCACTTGGAGCTGGCGCTCGAAGCCTGCGAAGAGTACTGCTGGTAGGCGGTGTAATAGGCGGTCATGGCCTGCTTGTAGGTAGCGCTATCAGCCGTAAAGGCATCGTCAGCGAAGGCCTTAGCGTAGGTGCTATCGGCGTCCTTCCAGGTGCCCTTTTCGCTATCCCACTCGTCGCCGGCAAGTTTGATGATGTAATCGGCGTAGTCCTTGCTCGCGGTCTCCTCGTTGCCGTCAGCAGGCTCGGTCGGGGCGGTCGGCATGCTTGCGGAGCTATCGCCCACCTTCTTCTTGTAGAGCTTCTGCAGCGTCGCGGACTGACGGACGATCTGCTTGGCCTGGTCCTTGGACACGCCATACTGCGTGGCCATGGTCTTGTAGTCCGAAGTGCCGATGGAATCCTCGGCGTACTTCTTCATCTCCTTAGAAGAGACGGTGATGCCCTCGTCCTCGGCAGCGTCGAGCAGGATCTTGTTGCGCACGTAGGACAGGATGACGTCGGCAGAGGGAGCGGTGTAGTTGCCATCGCCATCCTTGACGGTGTCGAGGCTGTACTGGCTCTCAATGGCCTCGCGCGCGGTGATGTCGCTCTTCTTGCCGTTGTAGCTGTAGCTTGCCACGGTCGAATCGAGCTGGTCCTCGGTGAGGGTCGCCGAGCCGACGCCCTTGCCGCCAAAACCACCGTTGCCGATAAAGAAGCCGACCACAGCAGCGATCACGACTGCAACCACGAAGGCGGCAATCATCGTCTTCTTGTGTTTGGATGCGCGGTCGTCTTCGTCGGAACCCAGGATATCGTCGTCCTCGTCCTGCTCCTCGGGCATGAGGTTCTCGTCGGCGGCGTCCGCGGCGATCTTTGCCTCCAGGCGAGCGTCCTCCTCCTCGGCCGTCGTACCGGCGGCAATATGTTCGGCAGACGTACCGGCGACCAGATCGATCTTCTCCTCCTCATCACCATCGGGGCCTTCGCCGCGCTCGATGATCTGGATGCCGTCGATCTCGTCCTTCTCGTCCTTCTTTTGAATCAGACCCATATCAGTTACTCCTTGTTAGGAAACATAGTCCGCAATAGAATACGCCCGACAAAGCGCCGGGCGTATTGATTCTCAGGTTATACGCAAACACTTAAGTACTATTTAGGCGTTTGCAGTCTGCATGCCTTAGGCCAGGTGCGCGATAACGGCATCGGCAAAGGCCTGCGTGCCCACAGCGCCCTCAACGGAGCCGGTCTGGGCACGACGAACGTCGCCGGTAACCTGCTCACCCTCGTCGAGCGTGGCAGAAACGGCGGCGCGAATGCGATTGGCCGCGTCGTTCTCGCCCAGGTGATCGAGCATCATAGCCGCGGACAGAATCTCGGCCGTGGGGTTAGCGATATCCTGGCCAGCGATATCGGGCGCGGAGCCGTGCGTCGCCTCGAAGATGGCGCAGTCGGCACCGATGTTGGAACCCGGAGCCATACCCAGTCCACCTACCAGACCGGCGCACAGGTCGCTCACAATGTCACCGTACAGGTTGGGCAGCACCAGGACATCGAAGTCGTTGGGGTTCTGGACCAGGCCCATGCAGGTGGCGTCGACAATCTTGTCGTTGAACTCGATATCGGGATAGTTGGCGGCCACCTCGCGCGCAACGCGCAGGAACAGGCCATCGGTCGCCTTCATGATGTTGGCCTTATGCACGGCCGTCACCTTTTTGCGGCCGCAGCGGCGGGCGTACTCAAAAGCGTACTCCACAATGCGGCGGCTCTTGGCGATGGAAATCGGCTTGATTGAGATGGCGGAATCCGCGGCGAAGGTCTTCTGGCCCGAGCGCTCGACGAGCTGCGAGAGCTCCTCGACCTCGGCAGCGCCCTCATCGAACTCGATGCCGGCATAGAGGTCCTCGGTGTTCTCGCGCACGATAACCAGGTCGACGTCGCGGAAGCGCGAGCCGTCGCCCGGCTGCGACAGGCAGGGGCGCACGCCGGCGTACCGGGCAAAATGCTTGCGCAGGGCGACGTTAACGCTGCGGAAACCCGTGCCGACCGGCGTGGTGATGGGGCCCTTGATAGCAACCTTGGTCTCGGCGACCGCATCGAGCACATGTTGGGGCAGCGGCGTGCCAAACTCGTCCATGACGCCGGCACCGGCCTCCTGGACGTTCCAGTTGATCTGGACACCAGTGGCCTCGACCACGCGGCGCATAGCCTGCGTAATCTCGGGACCGATACCGTCACCAGGAATCAGGACTACATCGTGCGCCATAATCTGTTACTCCTCGTCTTCGGCGTCGTCAGATTTTTTTACGCTAGCACGCTTCTTCTTTTTGGAGAGATCCAGGCCAAAACGTTTAACAAGCATTTCGCAAATCTCGCTCGAACGGGCCTTGAGATAGCTACCCTTGCCGTTCTCGGCATCGAACTTAAGGCGCAGCGCGAGCTTCTCGGCGACCTCGGCGTCAATCTCGCCCCGGCCAAACTCGTACAGGCAACCGAGCATGTCGCGATACTCGAGGTCGCCGTGGTAGCACTGGATGGCCTCGTCCAGGATGGGCCAAGCCTCGCGCGAACGCTCGACGCTCGTGGCGCCCCACACGCACAGCAGGCGGAAGGCGGCATAGCGCAGCGTGGACGAAATCTCATCGAACAGCGCGGTCTCGGCGCCCTCAAAGGCATCGCCCAGCTGCTCGGGGCAGGTGGTGGCGAGCGCCGCCAGGGCATCGAGGGCCTCCCAGCGGGTCTGAGCCTCGGGGCGG
>OGRP01002239.1_pt1 | contig 10159 bp, 10 predicted proteins | sample 1553531 | NCBI WGS metagenome assembly OGRP01 (sample SAMEA2580045, study PRJEB22360) | human gut metagenome | biome: human gut; feature: human-associated habitat; material: faeces | place: Denmark | collected 2008/2010 | reverse complement strand
GATCAGAAAGTTCCTGTTGTGTCAGTTCTTTATTCTTTCGGGCTTCCCGCATTTTCTGCCCTAAAGCAGTTAAATCATCAATCGGCATAATCGTTCACCTCAAATATATTTTATCGTTCCGATTTGCACAAAGGAGTAACCTTATTGTGCTTGAGAACAGGACTGATTATGCTGATTCCTTTCTGATAACATGGTTGCTCCATGATTATGGCGTTTCCGGCTACTAATTGAACTATGAGGATGAATTGCAGATTTCAGCTTTTAGTTCGTTGCCAAACGAGAATGATATAGAATGCGGTAGGGAGGCTAGCAGTTTTATCCGCTCATCTATGAGCCGTTTTTTATTCTCTGTAACATAAAATTTCATCTGGATATTCCGTTTCCGGTTCGCCATGCGCCGCCTCCGTTCTTCATAAGGGTTTGGGATTATCCCAACAAGCATTTTTCATTTTCGGGCAAGGGACCTGAAAATCTGAAAAATCGCAAGCGGGTACTGGCTTGCTGTGCTTGCTATCGAAACCCTACTTTCTATTTCTCCCTCTACTAATACTACAATTTGAAGCGGAGATTTTGGCTGTTTCCATTTCAAATTATGCAAGAACCGCCTCTGTTCAATGTTGAATAGTTCTATGTTCACGCACACACGCAGGCAATCACTCCCCGTAAAGATAGCAAAGCAAAGTAATTGTCTATTTGGAGCGAAAATGCCTTTTTGGAGAAGAAACATACCGACATATCTGCTATACTGAAATGCGGTTAGTTGGTGCTAACACAAAAGCAAACAGGAGGACCAAATAATGAATAAACTACAAGGAAAAGACCTTATCAATGTTGGAATCTTCACTGCGATCTATTTTGTGGTGATGATGGCGATTGCCATGCTGGGATTTATCCCTATTTTTCTTCCGCTTCTGATCGTGCTGGTTCCGCTGATTGGCGGAATCGTAATGATGCTGTATTATTCTAAAGTCCAGAAGTTTGGAATGGTATCGCTGGCAGGACTGATCTGCGGTATTTTAATGTTGCTGACCGGCATGGGGTATTGGAGCATTATTACCGGTGCCGTGTTCGGTGTCCTGGCTGATCTTGTTTTGAAATCCGGCGATTATAAGAGTGCAAAAAAAGGAATCATATCGCATGGTGTTTTTTCTATGTGGATCATCGGAAACTACATCCCCATTGTTGCAACACGGGACAGCTACTATCAGCAGCTAATCAGCGGTTATGGACAAGAGTATGCAGATTCCATTATGAGCTATATCTCGGCATATACGCTCCCCCTTCTTTTGATTGCCGGGTTCGTTTGCGGCGTGATCGGCGGTGTGATCGGCCAGAAAATTTTCAAAAAGCACTTTAAGCGTGCGGGTATTGCATAATGCGCCGTGAATTGTTAGCAAGCAAAAAAAAGGAAACCGGCCTGTCGTTAGACCCTCGGACAAAGTTGGCATTGCTTATCACGATTGCCCTCTTTGTCTTGAGCGGCGGAGGTGGGGCTGCTTCTAAACAGTTTGCTCCTATTTTGGCTGCTGTTCCATTGATCCTGCTGCTCACGGAAAAATCGTGGAAGGGATCGGTTATCTATTTTGTTTTATATGGCGGCAGCTATATATTGCAACTATGGGCGCTCCCCCACCTGTCCGGCCTTCCTAACTTTCTTGTTGTTGCAATCTGCGGTTTCTTTATGCGGTTTGTGCCGGGGATTATGATGGGATACATCACGGTCAGGACAACGACGGTCAGCGAGTTTGTTGCCTCCATGAAGAAGCTGCATTTACCGGAGCAGATCATCATTCCTATGTCCGTGATATTCCGATTTTTCCCTACGGTTGTAGAAGAATATAATGCCATAGGGGACGCTATGAAAATGAGAGGAATCCGTTTTGGCAGGGGCAAAGCCAGTGCAATGCTGGAATACAGGCTTGTCCCTGTCATCATGTGTTCCGTCAAGATCGGGGAAGAATTAAATGCGGCAGCCCTGACAAGAGGATTGGGCGGTCCGGTCAAGAGGACAAACATCTGCGAGATCGGCTTTCATGTGCAGGATGTTTTTTTCCTGCTGCTATGTGTGGTGGCTTTTGCAATTCCTATTGTCACGATGATTACAGGGAGGTAGGTCTATGATCGAATGTAAAAAAGTTTCTTTTTCCTACCCTCCAAATGAAACTGACATTGGGGACAGGGAAGGACACGGAACATTAAGAAATATTGACCTGTCTATTAACGACGGGGATTTTGTACTGCTCTGTGGAACATCGGGCTGCGGTAAAACCACACTGACACGGCTGTTTAACGGACTGATTCCTCATTATTACGATGGAAAGCTGGAAGGCACTGTCATGCTTGATGGAGAAGATATGAGCGGGCTTTCCCTGTTTGATATATCAAAAAAAGTGGGTTCTGTTTTTCAGAATCCACGTTCTCAATTTTTTAATGTGGATACGACCAGCGAAATTGCCTTTGGATGTGAAAACCATGGATTGGAAGAAGCAGAAATCCGAAAGCGGGTAAAACTGGTCTCAGAGCAGTTGAACCTTACAAATCTACTGGACAGAAGTGTTTTCTCCCTTTCCGGTGGGGAAAAGCAAAAAATCGCCTGTGGATCTGCCGCCGCTGTGGAACCGGATGTATTTGTTTTGGACGAGCCATCTTCCAACCTTGACGCCTATTCCATCGCTGATTTTCGGAAACTGTTAAAAATATTGAAGTCACAGGGCAAAACAATTATTATTGCGGAGCACCGGCTCTACTATCTTTATGATCTGGCAGACAGGATCATATATTTAAGCGACGGGGAAATACAAGGGGATTATACTTTGCCGGAATTTCAGTTGATTCCGGCGGCGGAAAAAGCTAAAATGGGATTACGGCCTCTTGGCCTGGGTGAGTTTGCAGACATTGAGCCTGCCAGTCTACATTCAGGGCAGGGGATATGGAAACTGAACCACTTCCATTTCGCATACAGGAAACAGCCAGAAACGCTTTCTCTGGAAAATATAGAGCTTCCTGCCGGAAATGTAACGGCGGTCATCGGGCACAATGGAGCCGGAAAAACGACACTATCCCGTTGCTTATGCGGATTGGAAAAAAGATGTAAAGGTATCCTCGAAAAAGAAGGTACTTCCTATTCAAGCAAACAGCGGCTGAAGATATGCTATATGGTCATGCAGGATGTAAATCATCAGCTTTTTACGGAGAGCGTTTTAGAGGAAGTCCTGTTAAGTATGCCGGGGAAAGATTCCGATGAATCGCCTGAAAATGTGGCAAAGGCAGAGGCTATCTTGACAGAAATGGATTTGCTCCCGTACAAAGCCTGCCATCCGATGGGGCTTTCGGGAGGGCAAAAACAACGTGTGGCGATTGCTTCTGCGATTGCCTCTGAACGTCCGGTTATACTATTTGACGAACCTACCAGCGGCCTTGATCTCTTTCATATGAGGCAGGTGGCCGATTCGGTCAAAGGACTTGCCGATTCAGGAAAAACCATTGTGATTGTGACCCATGATCCTGAATTTATACTCAGGTGCTGCAATTATGTGATCCATCTGGAAAACGGCAGATTGGAAGAAAACTATTTCCTCCAGGATACGGAAGGACGGGAACGGTTATTTAATTTCTTTATGATGGAAGGAGGCGGCGGAAATCAAACTGTTTGATGGTAAAATAAACTGCGGCTCAAATGTTAAAAATGTCATTGAAACTGAGGATTGCGTTGTCCTGCAGCTTTTTGACGAGAGCGGCGAGGGAACCATGACAGCCCACAAAATTTTTGATGGCGCTTTTGTGATGTATAGCGATATGCACCTGAAAGAATGTACCTCCTACTTTCAGAGTAGTACGGACAGTTCGCTTCTCTATATAGACCATTGCAGGGAGGGACGGATCGAAAGCGAGATTGACAATCATGCGTATAGCTATTTGCAAGAGAATGAGATGCGTGTGGATGACCGGCGTTCCCATTCGGGACGGTTCTACTTTCCACTCTGCCACTATCATGGGATGACCCTGGGATTTGATCTGGACATTGCTGTGCCGGCGCTGAAAGACTTTTTTGGCGGATTTTCTGTTGATTTGTACGAGCTTCAAAAAAAGTATTGCAATGACAAGAAACCGTTTGTGATTCATAATGAGCCAGGAATTGAACATATTTTTTCAGAGCTTTACTTTGTCCCGCAGCAGATCAAAGGTGACTACTATAAAGTAAAAGCTCTGGAGCTGCTTTTATATCTGGACGCTTTGCAGTTTTCTGATTCCAAAGAAGATCGCCCTTATTTCTATAAAGGGCAGGTAGAAAAAATCAAAGCGATCCATGATCTTATTACGGCAAATTTGCAGGAGCATTACACGATGGATGAATTAGCTGAACGATTCCAGATTTCATTGACGGGGATGAAAACCTGCTTTAAGGAAATATACGGAGATTCCATGTATTCCTATATTCGCCGTTATCGGATGAACGTTGCTGCCACAATGCTCCGACAGGATTCCAAAAAAGGGATTGCGGAAATTGCAGGAGTTGTGGGATATGAAAGCCCCAGTAAATTTGCAACAGCTTTCCGGCAGGTGATAGGGCAGACGCCGATGGAATACCGAAAATCTTTTTTCTAAACGGTGCATAAATGCCGTTTTGGAGAGGAAAGAAGAATTGAATACTGCTACAATGAGGATGGTTAGCAAAGACTACCCATCCTTTTTTCTTTGCTGACTAAAAAGAAGGAAGGTGATTGTAATGAAGCAGCAAAAAGATAATTGGGTGAAAATTCTGTTTTCCTTCGCCGCACCATGCAAGGGGAAAATGGCTCTTTCGGTATTCTGCGCCATTCTGAGCGTTGCAGGAGGGTTTATTCCTTTTTGGGCTGTATATGAAATCCTGCTGGCATTTATCAATCAGAATGTGACCCTGAATGGCATTCTGATTTGGTGTCTGGTTGGAGCAGTGGGCTACCTGCTGCGGGTTGCCTGCCATGGAATCTCTACGATCCTGGCGCATATTTCAGCCTATACCATTTTGGAAGGAATCCGGCTTAAAATTGCGGACCGGCTGATGAAAGCGCCTCTCGGCGAAGTGATGGGGCGGAGAATCGGCTATCTGAAAAATATCATCATGGATAAGGTGGAGGATTTAGAGCCGCCTTTGGCACACATGATCCCGGAATTGACTTCTAACCTCCTACTCCCTGTTGAAATTTTTACCTGGATGATGGTCATTGACTGGCGCATGGGATTGGCGGTTCTGATTGCTCCGGTGCTGGCCATGATTCCTATGTTTTTCCTTATGAGGAATTATAACAGTCAGTACGCCGCTTATATGGAGGCAAATAACCATGTCAACAGTATTATTATTGAGTATGTGGAAGGCATCGAGGTTGTAAAGGCTTTTAATCAAAGCACAAGCTCCTATGAAAAATTTGTTAATGCTGTCCAGTCGTTCAAAGAGTTTACCCTGGCATGGTTTAAGAGCACATGGAAAACGATGAACCTGATGATGGCGATTATGCCCACAACGCTACTGGGGGTTCTTCCTGTCGGCCTTCTGCTGGTACAGAATGGAAGTATTTCCCCCGCAGAGCTTGCAATGGGGATTATTCTTTCCCTCAGCATTGTTGGGCCGTTGATGAAAGCAACCACTTTCATTAACGAAGCAAAGTCTATGGAATATGCAGTAGAGGCGGCAAATGAACTTTTGAACCTGCCTGTGCTGCCGGATTCAGGGAAAATCGTATCCATACCCCGCAATGATATTGTGTTGGAGCATGTAACCTTTTCCTATGACGGCTCCGAGCAAAATGAAGTACTGCATGATGTGAACTTGGAATTGCCAGAGGGAAGTTTTACGGCACTTGTAGGACCGTCTGGCGGCGGTAAATCAACGATTGCCCGTCTGATTGCAAGGTTTTGGGACGTGACAGGCGGCAACATTACCATTGGGGGGAAGAATATCAAAGAGTTGTCTATACGCCAGCTTTCCGAACTGGTCAGTTTTGTGACACAGGATAACTTCCTGTTTAATTGCTCCCTGAAAGAAAATATCCGTCTTGGAAATCCAAACGCCACAGATGAAGAAGTATATGCGGCGGCGAAAGCGGCCTGCTGTGATGAATTTATTGTGCGTTTGGACAAAGGATATGATACCCCTGCCGGTGATGCCGGAAAGAGGCTGTCCGGCGGCGAAAAACAGCGAATTGCGATTGCGAGGGCGATCCTCAAAAATGCTCCGATTGTTATTTTGGATGAAGCGACAGCATTTACTGACCCGCAGAACGAAGATAAAATTCAGAAATCTATCATGGCGTTATCAAAGGGTAAAACTCTTCTTGTGATCGCCCACCGCCTTTCCACCATTCAGAACGCAGATCAGATTGTCGTGTTGAAAAAAGGCCGGATTGTGGATTGCGGAAAGCAGGAAGAATTGTTGAAGCGGTGTCCGCTTTATGCGGATATGTGGAAAGCCCACATCGGGGCGAAGAATTGGTCTGTGAGTGAAAAGAAGGAGGTGGCCGCTCATGTTTAAGTCTATGAAACGGATCATTAAATGGGCGGGGAAATATAAGGGACGCCTCTATCTTGGCTCTGTTTTTTCCTTTTTCAGCAGCCTGTCTACGGCGATCCCTACAATGGCTGCCGCTTATGCCCTTGATAAAGCAATCGCAGCTTATTGGGCAGGCAACACAATAGAATCCTCCCTGATCTGGCAGATGCTTTGGATTATTGTTGGCTCGATTGCGCTTAACTTTCTACTCTCTTATTTGCGGGCGGTGTTGCAGGAAAGCATTGGTTATGAAGTAGCCGCAGGGCAGCGAATCCATTTAGGCGATGTGCTGAAAAGGGTTCCTCTGGGATATTTTTCCAAAAACAGCGTGGGCGATATTCTGACAGGTGTTACCACGGAGCTATCCACACTCGAATTGCAGGGAATGAAGATGGTTGACATCATCATCAACGGATATGCAAAGTTTATTGCAATTCTCCTGTGTTTCCTTTTCCTGAGTCCAGCCGCAGCAGTGATTTCTGTTGTCGGCGTTGCCTTTTCCTCATTGGCCTTACATGGTATCAGCAGGCATAGTGAAAAGACCGCTGCTATCACGCACCAGGCCATGGAGGATATGTCTGGCTCTGCGATTGAATATATCCGCGGGCTGTCCATCGTTAAATCGTTCGGACAGGAAGGGACTTCTATCGAAAGTTTCCGCAAGGCAAATACGGATTTGAAAAATATTCATATCAAAGTAGAAAAAGGCTATACGCCATTTAACTGCTTGCATCTGTTCTCCTTAAAACTGGCATCTATGGGGATTGTGTTTATCTGTGCATGGCAGACACTTAACGGGCAAATGAGTCTTGCTTATTTCCTGATGTTTGTTCTGTTTTCTTTCGTAATCTTTGGAAGTGTGGAAAACATTAACGACGCGGCTCACATGCTGGGTCTTATAGATTCCGCTATGAATAAGCTGGAAGCTCTGGAAAATGCAGAATATATCGACCAGGACGGAAAAGATATTACACCGACCTCGTATGACATTACTTTTCAGGATGTATCCTTTGGTTACGATAAACGGACTGTATTGCATGATGTGAATTTCACGATTCCGCAGAATACCACAACAGCGATTGTAGGTCCCTCCGGGAGCGGCAAGTCTACCCTGTGCAGCCTGATTGCACGCTTTTATGATGTTGACGCCGGAAAAATCACTTTAGGAGAAACAGATATTCGAGAATTTACCTGTGACAGCTTACTAAAAAATATCAGTATGGTGTTCCAGAATGTATATCTGTTCCGGGATACGATCCGTAACAATATCAAATTCGGCAGCCCGGACGCTTCGGAGGAACAGATGATTGCCGCTGCAAAAAAAGCGCGCTGCCATGACTTTATTATGGCCTTGCCAGATGGATATGATACCGTCATTGGTGAGGGCGGTTCTTCTCTTTCCGGCGGTGAAAAGCAGCGGATTTCGATTGCCAGAGCCATGCTGAAAGATGCGCCGATTGTTATTTTGGATGAGGCCACGGCCAGCATTGACCCAGAGAATGAGCATTTGATTCAAGAGGCTATTTCCGCACTGACACATGGTAAAACAATCATAACGATTGCCCATAGACTGGCGACGATTGAAAATGCGGATCAAATTCTTGTCATTGATGGTGGAACCGTCGTGCAGAAAGGAACCCATAAGGAATTGCTGGCTCAAAGGGGAACCTATCAGGAATTTATTAAGATTCGGGAACAGGCTGAGGGCTGGAGGATTCAACAATAAGCATAAAGGAGGAACTGATGAAGATTCATGCGTCCGGGGAGGAGTATTTGGAGGCTGTGCTGATTCTCCAAAAGAAGCAGGGCATGGTTCGCTCCATTGATCTTGCCCGGCACATGGGCTTTAGTAATCCGAGTATCAGCCATGCGGTAGGCGTTTTAAAGAACGGCGGTTTTCTGACCGTGGATGAAGATGGATTCCTCCATTTGACATTCATAGGCCGGGAGCTTGCCAAGAAAATCTATGAGCGTCATCTGTTTTTCACGGAACAGCTTGTGGTCGCTGGAGCCGATCAGGAAACGGCAGAGCAGGATGCCTGCCGGACTGAACACGCCATCAGTGAAGATTCCTTTCAGAAGTTGAAAGAAAAAGTACTGGGAACCGATTAGCGCACACCGGTTCCGCTCTGCATAATAAGTTATCTGCCCCGTCCGGGGAAAGAAAAAAACCGTTGACTGGGGCAGATAATTTCGTGCGCTATTTTAAGGTTTGATCCCCTATCGGCGGTTTTGAAGGACATTTCAAGGCCGCCGTTCTTTTTGCCCTCAAAAGGGATGATGCGCTGGCGCTGGCAGATACGGCGGCTTACAGGAGGGAGCTACCATGATACGATCTGACCGCCGACAAATTCTGACTGTATTTTCGCAACCGTCAAAAAAATCCAGGCTGTCCAGTGGGTACAGTCTAACGATGGATGCGAAAATCGTCGCTTTTTAACTGACACATTCTCCTATTTTATTAGGTATTCCAGATGCAGATATATATTGTTTTGATGATGGAAGTATACATTTATGTGAGTATGAGGAAACGGAAACTTACCAAATTACAGAGATGTTTATAAACAATAGAAAGATATTGCTAGATAGATTACTAACAGATTAGGTATAAAGATATCGAAAGATTCCAGTTTTTGAAACTGAGAAATCTGAATTTGGAGGATTGAATTATGTGGAATGAATTAGGCATAAGCGGAGGAACTGCAATTGTTATTTTGATAGCATTATATTTTGTCATCAAGTGGGCTGTGAAGAATGGTGTGAAAGAAGCATATAAGGATATTACTGGAAAGAAACCTGTTGAAGATATAAAAAATGAAAAAGAGCTAGAAGAACTGGTGAATGATTCATAAGACGCAAAAATTTAATATGAAATCTGAAGGTAGAGCGTATAGAGAAATCTATGCGTTCTATTTTTTTGTCTCTTTTAGAAAAAGTGATTAAAAAACTATTGACATTTTGTTACTGGCAAGACACTCAAAAGCATATTGATTTCCTGCGGGGCCAGGCTTGCCCCCTTTGATATAAAAGAGCTCCGGGACCTGATGGAAACGGACGAACTGGAGCTTGACACCCTGGGCGACAGCAAAACGGCGCTGTTCGTGATCCTCTCGGATACGGAGCCGGGAAATCTCGGCTTCCATCATTTTGCAGTCGCAGAGCCAGCTAAAGACCATCTACAAGGACGCCGCGGATACCATTGTGGGTAACTGTGTGCGCCCAGAAGCTGCCAGCGCATTATAAATTGGCGGCGAGGTAACTACAGGATACCGCCTTTAGCAAGCGGTAGGTAAAAGTATCAAGCTACCTGCAAATAAATGGAGAAAAGGAGGCTCATAACAAGCAGAAGCAACCTATTATTCTACGACTTATCCGAGAGGGGAAACCCGAAGGGGAGTGTAGCATGTCGTTGCTGTCATAAGAATCTATGACAGCCTGCGTAAGAGGACAATAATCCTGTGTGTCCAAATGCGTAAGGATCGAGAATCAACACGCATACTTCAAAATTCAAAAAATATCTATGGACTGCGGCCATGAAAAGATGCTATACTGACTGTGGTTTGTCTATGCTAACCCCAGGAGGAAATACAAATGAGCGAACAGCAATTTACAGACTTTTTTGATCCGGAAATT
>OGRP01002231.1_pt1 | contig 10205 bp, 7 predicted proteins | sample 1553531 | NCBI WGS metagenome assembly OGRP01 (sample SAMEA2580045, study PRJEB22360) | human gut metagenome | biome: human gut; feature: human-associated habitat; material: faeces | place: Denmark | collected 2008/2010 | reverse complement strand
CGCGTGCTGGTCGTCATGGCCGGGAATATCCCGCTGGTCGGATTTTTCGATATGCTGTGCGTGCTCGCCGCAGGGCACAGGTGCCTCGTAAAACCATCGGCCAAAGATACCGTCCTGATGGAATATGTCATCGGGTTGCTGCGCGGAATCGACCCGCAGGTTCCGGTGGAATTTTACGACGGCAGCACATCGCCCGATGCCGTGATCGCTACGGGCAGCGACAATGCCAACCGCTATTTCCGGGCGCAGTATGCGGGCATTCCCGCCCTGCTGCGCGGTAACCGCCAGTCGGTCGCCGTACTCGGCGGCCGGGAAACCCCCGCGCAGCTCACTGCATTGGCCGACGACATCTGGGCTTATTCCGGACTGGGCTGCCGCAGCGTGTCGCTGCTTTTCCTGCCCGAGGGCTATGACCTGCAGCTGCGGATGCCGGAGGTGAACGTGAAATACAGGAACTCTTACCGCCAGCAGAAAGCCCTCCTGACGATGGGCGGACAGCCGTTCCGCGACCTGGGAGCTGCCGTGGCCGTCGAAGAGCGGGCCTTTCCCGCGGCGTTGAGCCGGATCAATTATTCGTTTTACAAATCACCCGCCGAGGTCGGGGCCTGGCTCGCAGCACACGATGCCGGACTGCAATGCGTCGTTTCGGAGTGCATTGCCTGCCGCCGCCGCGTGGATTTCGGCCATGCACAGTCCCCTGGGCTGACGGATTACCCCGACGACAGGGATGTCATCGAATTCCTTACGACATCTTGTTTGTAAATTAGGTCATGCTGTGTGCTTTTTATTGATAAATAATATTATATTTGGCTGTGTTTATAATAAATAATATTATATTTGAGGCTGAATATAAAACAAATGGTTTATCATGAAAAAGTTCGCCTTATTAGTCGTTTCGTTATTTGCCGCCGGCTCTGCGCTGTATGCCCGCAAACCGGCCCCCGTAATCCCCGACTTCATACATGCCGCCTATTCGGTGGAGAGCCTCCTGAGCGAGGCGGAACTCACGAACCCGGGGTACGATGCCTTCCAGTTCATCTACCTGATGGCTACGCCTGAGTGGGCCGGGCTGGATTTCGACCGGCCGCAGGATGCCGTCGACGCCTATGCCACGCAGTTCGACTACCTGAAGCAGGGAGGCAAGATGGCGCTCGTGCCGTCCATGATCGAAAAGGCGCATGCCGCCGGGGCCAGGATACTGTTGTGCTTCGGCGGGCAGCAGGAGTTCCTTCCCCTGCTGGAGAATCCGGATCGGATCGCCAAGTTTGTCGGGTATATGGTGCGCCTGGTCGAAAAGAACGGTTACGACGGCATCGACATGGACTGGGAGATCACGCTGGACAAGGAGTTGCATGCCCGCATGATGGCCCTGCTGCGCAAACGGTTCGACGAACTCTCGGAACGCACCGGGCGTTATTACTACCTGACCACGGCCCTCAGCATCGACCACGAGTACGATCGGGCGCTGGCCGACAGGCTGGCCGGGGCGGTCGACTGGATAAATATCATGTCCTATGACATGTGCGACGGCGTATGGGGCAGCACCCCTTCGCACAACACCTCGATGGAGCGTATGCGGTCGAAGCTGGAACACTGGAAAGTCTTCGACAAGCGGAAGCTCTGCCTCGGGCTGGCCAACTACGGGTTCTATTACAAAGGGTTGAAGCCCGGGCAGAAAGCCGACGGGCCGCTGCGTGACTACGGTTCGTATATCACCTACAAGGAGTTCCTGCCCCGGCTCGCAAACGGCTGGACGGAGGAGTACGACCCGGCAGCCGAGGTGTCCTACTATTTCTCGCCGGACAGAACGGAGTTCGTGACCATCGACAACCCCTCTTCGATACGCAGCAAGATCGAATGGATCAAGGCCGGCGGCTACCTGGGGGCTTTCTGGTGGGAATTCCACCACGACTACGTAGCTCCCGGGGCGGAGAACCCGCAGGGCAGCCACTACCTGATCGACATTGTTACCCGGTACCTCGGTCGGAAGTGACGCAGCCTGTGGTTTTGCATTTTCCCTTTTTGTACTATCTTTGTAGTAGGAAATGCAAAAATTACAAGCTATGTCAATGGTTTTCCGATTCCGGATGCTGAGCGATGAGAACGACAACTTCGTGCGCGATTACGAAGTGCCGTACGACATGACGTTGCTCGATTTCCATAATTTCATCCTCCGTTCGCTCGAATACGAGGAGTGCATGGCGTCGTTCTTCACGGCGGACGAGCGCTGGGAAAAACTGCGCGAGTTCACCCTCATGGATATGGACGACGGCTCGGAAGGGGCTCCTGCGGCGATGGAGAGCGTGACCCTGGGGCAGATCATCCACAACAACCGCGACCGGCTGATCTACCTTTTCGACATGTTCGGCGACCGGGCCTACTTCCTCGAACTGACCGGAGCGTACGAGATGCCCAAAGACGGCTCCTATCCGCGCGAGATATATGCCCAGGCCGATGCCCCCGACCAGTACGACCCGTCGAAGACGGCCACCGCGGGCGAAGGCTCGATTTTCGACGAGGTGATGGGGGAATTCAACGATTTCGAGGGCGACGACAATTATGACGACGAGTACTAAGCGGCTCGTCGTCATTGTCGGCCCGACCGGTTCGGGCAAGACGGATCTGAGCATCCGCATCGCCCTGCACTACGGTGCACCCATCCTTTCCACCGACTCCCGCCAGATGTACCGCGGCTTGCCGATCGGTACGGCTCAGCCTACGGCAGACCAATTGCAAGCCGTCGAACACCATTTTATAGCATCGCACGACCTCGCGGATAACCTGAGTTGCGGCGAGTACGAAACGCAGGCCCTCGCCTGCCTCGAAAGACTGTTCGCCGGGCATGACTGCGTCGTTGCCGTCGGGGGCTCGGGGCTTTATGTCAAGGCGTTGTGCGAAGGCATGGACGACCTGCCGCAGGCCGATGAAAACCTGCGCCGCGAATTGGCGTCGCGACTCCGCACGGAGGGGCTCGAAGCCCTCGCCGGACAGTTGCGGACGCTCGATCCGGATTATTACGCGGTGGTCGACCGCAGCAACCCGGCGCGCGTCGTTCGGGCACTGGAGGTCTGCCTGCAAACCGGACTGCCCTACTCCCGCCTGCGGACTGGGCGGCGTCGCAAGCGCGATTTCGACATCGTGAAGGTCGGCATTGACATGCCGCGCGAGGAGTTGTACGGACGCATCGACCACCGTGTCGGGCAGATGCTTGCCGACGGCCTCGAAGCCGAGGCGCGTGCGGTGTATCCCTACCGCGGTCTGAATGCCTTGCAGACGGTCGGCTACCGGGAGTTCTTCGACTATTTCGACGGCCGCATCTCCTACGACCAGGCCGTGGAACTTATCAAGCGCAATTCGCGCCGATATGCCAAACGGCAGCTTACCTGGTTCCGCCGCGACGCGGAAATCCGCTGGTTCGGCCCCGACCAGACGGGGGCGATTATAAATTATATAGATTTTGGCGAATCGTAAAATTTTCGTACTTTTGCCGACGCCTTTCGCCGAAAGGCAGTGGCTCGGATGGTGGAATAGGTAGACACGCCGGACTTAAAATCCTGTGACCAGCAATGGTCGTGCGGGTTCGATTCCCGCTCCGAGTACAGGGCCGTCTTTGCGACGGCCTTTTTTCGTGCCCTGCGGGATCCGGTCAATGCCCGAACCTCGACGTGTCGACCGTCTTGTGCCGCTTCTCCTTGTATGTGCCGAAACGGTAGGAGAAATGCACCGTCACCGAACGGGTGTACGTGCCGGAATCCATGTCGAGGTACTGTCCCTTGTAACGGACTTTGGCGAACGGCAACGAACTTTCGAAAATGTCGTTGCAGCGCACCGAGAGGCTCGCCCGGCTCTTGTCGAACGTCCACTTGACACCCGCGTTGACGCTCCACGAAGGGGCGACGTCGTAAGTCCCCTGGATGGCCGCGCTCTGATAGTAGCCCGAGAGGTCGAGCGTCAGGTCGGGTTTGCGGCTCAGACGGATCGTGTTGTCCATGCGCACCACCCCCAGCCATTTGGAGCGGTCGAACGCCAGGTCGTGAAAGGCGTCGCAGCGCTGGGTCATCCGCATCCCGGTCAGCGTCAGCCGGGAATCGAGCCATTTGCCCGGGCGCAGCGGTACGATGACGTTGGCGCCCCACTGGCGGTTGGTGTTCCAGTTGAGCGTCTGGTAGACCAATGCCAGGCGATCAGGGGCCTGCCATGCGGTTTGGTCGAAGTAGTCGGGCATCTCGTTCCAGAACAGCATGAAGATATACTTCTGCTTATACATGTACATTGCCTGGCCGTTGTAGCTTTTCGACGGCCGCAGTCCGGGCGTGCCCCGGATCTCCGAATAGCCGTCGATGTAGGAGGTCGACTGCTGCATCTCCCAGTACGAGGGATAGGTCTTGTCCGACGAGAGCGAAATCTGTACGAGATGTTTCTCTGCGGGTGTCAGGAGCAGGGTCGCCTGCGGGTAGAGCGACCAGTTGTCGTAGTCCCCCGCGCGGTAGTATTCCCCGGCCAGCGACAGCGAGAAACTCCCCTTGGCGAACTGTTTGCTCACCCCGGCGTAGAGGTTGCCCGTGTATTCGTCGAGGTGCGAATCGGTATCGACGGTGGCGATGTCGCCCTCATGGAGCCTGTAACGCTGGTAGTCGTGGTCGCCCGCCCAGCTGAAGATGCCCCCGTAGGTCATGCCCCAGCCATTGCCCAGGTCGTGCGACTGGTCGGCGCTGACATTTACCCGGTCGACGGACTGCCCCGAAACCACGTCGAACGCTGTCCGGTTGCCGTCGGCGTACCTGTTCCGCATGGCGGCCAGCTGCCACGAGCTGTAATGCGTGTAGTCCGCCGAGAGGTCGAGCCCGGAGGCCGACGTGTAGCGCAGCGCAGCGTTGTGCATCGTGTTGTCACCCCCGGGCGAGCTGACCGAGTTGACCAGGTTGCCGTCGGCACGTACGAGGCCGCTCGTATGCGGGGTGTATGCGCCCGTATAGGCAATGCTCAGGCGTCCTTTGCCCTGCGGGGCGTATTCTGCGGCGGCCCTCAGCCGGTGCCATGTCCCTTTGCTGGTGATGTTCTGCCTCTGGGCGATCTCGTGCTCCCCGTCCGCGAGCGTATGCCGCGAGTAGAGGTCGATGATCCGTTTGGTCTTGGCCTGCCCGGCCGAATAGGTTACCTCGGCCGACCACTCGGGCGAGGAGAAGGCGAAGTTGCCCCCGGCATCCCAGTTGCTGTAAAACCGGTTGGTATAGTTGGCGTGTACCTCCCCCGAAAACGAGTAGTCGTGGCTGCGCCGCAGGACGAGGTTGATCGCCGCGCCGCGCACATGGTACTGCGGCGGCGTGCTGTACATCACTTCGGCCTTCTCGATCCGTTCGACGGGTGTCGAGCGCAGCAGCGATGCCAACTGCTCGGTGCTCATCGTCGAGGGCTTCCCGTTCAGGATCACTGTGACACCCCCGGCGCCGGCAAGCGTCAGCCCGCCGTCCTGTTCGCTGACGCCCGGCAGCTGGGTGAGGGCTTCGTAGGCATTGTTCACCGCCTTGCCTTTCGATACGGCTTCCAGGTCATAGGCCAGCCGCCCCTCTTCGACCCGCACGATGGGTTTTTCGCCCTCTACGACCACGGCGTCGAGCGCATTCGTATATTCATGCAGGACGACCTCGCCGGCTTCGTCGTGCTCCGACGTAAGCGTTTGCATCTCATAGGCGAGGTGCTGGAACAGCAGCCGGTAGGGGCGTACCTCCGATGCGATGGCGAAACGCCCGTCGGCATCCGATGCCGCGGCCGCGAGGTAGGTCGAGTCGGTGTCGAGCATCACTACCGCGACCCCGACCACGGGTTGCCGCTCTTGGTCGACCACCCTCCCCCGCACAATTTGCCCGCAGGTCTGTTTCACGGAAAAAAGCGCCAGGGCGCATACGAGTAAAAGAAATGTCCGTCTCATAACTTTGCTTGGTTTTTTCATTTGGTTTCCCTGCAAAGTTAAGCCCCGATACGGCTTGCCGGTACGGAATAATTCTTGCTTGTTTGTGTGTAAAATGTTGATTTACAGAGGGTACGATCCCGCAGATTCTTGCCGGCGCGCCGGGCACCCTTGCTATGCGAAAAAACGGGTGAAAAACTCCCTGTCCGGAGCCCCCGATTCGGCGATCCGGCGTTTGAGTTTCGATTTGAGCGTGTAGACCCCGTTCAGCGTCATGTCGAGCATCACGCTGATCTCCTGCGCCGAGAACCCGGCGACGACCAGCGCTGCGAAATCGTAGTTGCGCGGCGTCCACCCCGGCAGTTGGCGGCGCAGGCGCGTGACCGCCCGGTCGTTGTAGAGGTCTGCCATGCGGACGATGTCTGCGAGCATCGCCGGGCTCAGTGCCAGCTCCTTCACCTTCCTCGCCAGCCGTTCCCCTTCGCCATAGGTGTAATAGGTTGCGGCGATGTCGCGCAGCAGGGCGAATCGCCCCTCGAGCGAAGCCTTGACGGCGGCCTCGCGCTCGTTCGAGGCGCGAGGTGAGGCTGTCGTGCGATTCCCGGTAGGATTCCAGCAGCGTGAGGTATTCGCTCAGCTGCGCGTCCCGGTGCCGGAGTTTGCGCCGATAGCCCACCACCGCCCCCGTGACGGCCGCGGCCAGCAAGAGGCATGCCAGCGTGGCGATCCAGGCCCGGTAACGCAGCCCCGCCTCGCGGAGCGCCGTTTCGTTGGCCGTGCGGTATCTCTTTTCCAGCTCGGCCACCGATACCCCCTGCCGTGCCTTGTCGAGCGAATCGCGCTTGCCGATGTACTGCATGGCACAGGCATAGGCTTTGCCGTCCTCCCCGCGGCGGTGGTGTATGGCCGAGGCGATCGTGTAGAGCCCTATGTTGTTCTGGTTGAAGCGTTTGATGTGCGCCAGCGAGCGGTCTATGTAGTATTGTGCCGAATCGGGCTGCTCCGCCCGGTAAAAAATGATGGCCGAAGCGATGTCGTAAAGCGTGCGGTCATCGTCGTCGGCCGATGCGGGGCCGTGCGTCAGCGGGGCTGTCCATAGTTCGTGCATGTCGATGCGCGCCCGCTCCTCGAGCAACTGCCCGGTGCTCCAGTCTTCGGCGAAGGTGTGGTATATCAGGTTTTGCAGGGTGATCTGCTGGGCGAAGAAACGGAATGCCATCGTGTCGCGTGCCCCGACCAGCGGGGAGAGTGTTTCGATGGCCTCGGCATAGCGGCCGTTGGCATACTGTGCCGACGAGAGCATGTAGCGGCTGTATCCCTCCAGTTCCGCACTGCCGGTCTCCTGCGCCGCGGCGACGGCTTTCGAGAATGCATCTTCGGCCTCGGTGTCGTATCCCTGTTCGAGGTACAGCAGCCCCAGCGTGTGGTACAGTGCCATGAGCAGTTTTGTGGTTCCCGCCTTGTCGCGGTTGCGTTCGGCGTAGAGCATCGCCTGTGTGTAGCCTTTGATCGCCCGTCCCAGGTCGCCGGCATTGTGGTGTACCTTTGCGTCGAAATACCAGGCATAGGCACGCTCGGCCCCGGAGCCGTGGCGCTCGTAATAATCCAGTGCGGGGGCGGTCAGCGAATCGTTGTCAGCCTCGGCACCTGTGCGGGAGTAGGTTTGCGCGAGCAGCAGGCGCCGCCGGGCGTCGGCCGCCGGTGAAATGGCCGAGGGGTCTATCTGCCGGAGAGCCAGCAAGGCGCTGTCGGGATGCTCCTCTATCAGCACCGAAGCCTGGGTCATCAGGTTGTCCGCGGCCTTGTCGCCGCATCCGGCAGCAAGCAGGCCGAAGAGTATGGCGGTTAGGTATCTCATGCCTGCAAAATTAATATAACTTTTATTTCCTCGGGTATTTTGCCGGATAAAATTATCCGGCCCGATCGGTTGTCGTGCCCCTGCGCCGCACGCAGTGCTCCCCTGCAGACCCCGGCCTTGTCCCTTAGCGTTTAGCCCGGATTTTTGTGCGGCCGAAACGGCCGAAATACATCTTTGCCGCACTGCCGCAGGACGGAAAACGGGCTTGCAGCGACTGCAAGCCCGTTCCCTTTTATTTTGCACCTACGGTCAGCGGTAAATCTCGTTCAGCAGGCGTGCCAGCCGGTAGCCGCCCCGGACGAACTGCTGCTCGATGACGGGCGTGTATTTGTCCACGTAATCGTAGGATATTTTCGTCCCTTCGGGGCTGTCCTCGTAGATGCCGACGCAGATCGCATGGGTCTCCTTCAGCCAGTCCTGCGGCTCCCCGGCCTGTACCAGTGCCGCCTCGTCATCCGTCAGGCGGTCGATCTGTTCCTGCCACTCGGTGTAGCTCCACTTGTGCCCGGCTTCGAGGATCGCCGAGTCCCAGGCCGAGTGGAGGTTCGTTCTGCGTCCGAACATCAGCACCGGGCGCTGATTGCCACCGATATCCGACAGGCGCCCCGTGTGCATCGGGCAGTGCATGTCGCCGACCAGGTGGATCAGCATCTTGAGCTTCTCGGTCTCCGCCTCGGGTGCCAGCCCGCCGGCCTTGAGCTCGGCGACGAGCGTCGTGACGGCCGTCAGCACGTCGCCTTTGGGGTTCCGGGGCATCGTTTCGAGGGTTTGGCCCTCGTCGATGTTCAGGTAGTGCCACGTCTTGGTGTAATTGTATTCGGGGGTGTGGCTGGCAATGTCCATCCAGTTGCAGTAGTACACGGGCGAATGGCCGTTGAGCACCTTGTCGATCTTTTGGGCGGCTTCGGGCGTGAGGTGGCACTCTGCGATGTAGGCCGTGACGTCGTGCCCCTTTTGTCCCCATCCGTATACGCTGCCGGCGAACAGCAGGCATGACAGCAGGATAATCAGGTTTTTCATTCTATCAGTGGGTTTTGTGGTTGTTTAATGGTTCATCGTGGCGAGGAACTCCTCGTTGGTGTTGGTCATTCCCATCTGCTTCTGGAGGAACTCCATGGCCTCGACGGGCGTCATGTCCGAAAGGTATTTGCGCAGCACCCACGTGCGGTTCATCACGTCGCGCGGCAGGAGCAGGTCTTCGCGGCGCGTACCCGATGCGATGACGTCGACCGCCGGGTAGACACGTTTGTTGGCGAGCTTGCGGTCGAGCTGGAGCTCCATGTTGCCCGTGCCCTTGAACTCTTCGAAAATCACCTCGTCCATCTTCGAACCGGTGTCGATCAGCGCCGTGGCGATGATCGTCAGCGACCCTTTCTCCTCCGTGTTGCGGGCTGCACCGAAGAAACGCTTGGGTTTGTGGAGCGCGTTGGCATCCACACCGCCCGAGAGCACCTTGCCCGATGCGGGCTGGACGGAGTTGTAGGCACGTGCCAGGCGGGTGATCGAGTCGAGGAAGATCACCACGTCGTGTCCGCATTCGACCATGCGCTTGGCCTTGTCGAGTACCATTTCCGCGACTTTCACATGGCGCGACGCCTGTTCGTCGAAGGTCGATGCCACGACCTCGGCCTTGGAGTTGCGGGCCATCTCGGTCACCTCCTCCGGGCGCTCGTCGATCAGCAGCACGATGATGTATACTTCGGGATGGTTGTCGGCGATGGCGTTGATGATCGACTGCATGAGCACCGTCTTACCCGTCTTGGGCTGTGCTACGATCAGCGCGCGCTGTCCCTTGCCGATGGGCGAAAAGAGGTCGACCACGCGCGTCGACATGTTGTTGTGTCCGTTGCCCGTAAGGCAGAATTTCTCGCTCGGGAAGAGCGGCGTCATGAATTCGAACTGTACGCGGTCGCGGATGAACTCCGGCGCCAGGCCGTTGATCTCGTTCACGCGTACCAGCGGAAAATATTTCTCCCCCTCCTTCGGCGGGCGTATGGCGCCGTTCACCGTGTCGCCGGGCTTCAGCCCGAAGAGTTTGATCTGCGACGGCGAAACGTAAATGTCGTCGGGCGAGTTCAGGTAGTTGTAGTCGGCCGAACGCAGGAACCCGTATCCGTCGGGCATGATCTCCAGCACGCCTTCGCCCTCGATCTCCCCGGCGAAATCGTCCTTGGTGATCACCTCGCCGTCGAAGGATTGCGCATCGGCTGCTGCCTGGGTAGCCTGGGTAGCCTGGGCAGCTTGGGCAGCCGGGGGTGTTGCGGCGGCGGGTTCTGCTGCCTCTTCCTGTGCTTGTGCTTGTGCTTGTGCCTTGGGCTTGCGGCCGCGGCGCTTGGGCTCGGCCTTCTCCTCGCGGGGTGCCTGTACGGTTTCTGCCGCTGCCGCTGGTGCAGGTGCCGGGGCGCTTTCCATCGGGAGCTCCGGCTCGGCAGGGGGGGC
>OGRP01002222.1_pt1 | contig 10231 bp, 8 predicted proteins | sample 1553531 | NCBI WGS metagenome assembly OGRP01 (sample SAMEA2580045, study PRJEB22360) | human gut metagenome | biome: human gut; feature: human-associated habitat; material: faeces | place: Denmark | collected 2008/2010 | reverse complement strand
TCTCTAGCTGCTCTTCCGATCGTTTATTTATTTTTTATCATATACTCGAAATCTACAGTTGGCCAACTTACAAATTACAACTTATTAGAAATCTGTGCATGTAATCCCTGTAATGAATTCACTTCTTCATTTTGATCCTGATGTGCTTTTACATAAGCGATTCCTTCAGCTGCTGCTTTGGCTGCTGCGATCGTTGTATAATATGGAATCTTCGCTTTGATCGCACCTTTTCTTAGGTAACTATCATCGTTCACGCTGTCTTTTCCGACTGGAGAGTTTACAATAATATCGATATTACCATTTGTGATAAGGTCAAGGATGTTTGGTCTTCCTTCGCTTAATTTATTGACTTTCTCAGCTTCAATTCCAGCTTCTTTGATCAGTTTACATGTGTTTTCTGTTGCAAGGATCTTGAATCCGTCGTCTGCGAATGCTTTTGCTACTTCTACAACTTCTTCTTTATCCTTGCGATTTACAGAAATCAGTACCGTTCCTCCTAATGGAAGTTTCGCTCCAACACCTTCCTGTGCTTTGTAGAAAGCTTCTCCATAGGATTTGGATAATCCAAGAACTTCTCCTGTAGAACGCATTTCTGGTCCTAGAACTGGGTCTACTTCTTGGAACATATTGAATGGGAAGGCTGCTTCTTTGACTCCATAATATGGAATTGCCTGCTCTTTTAATTCTGGTACTGGTGATGGTTTTCCTGTTAATTCAGATGTGATGATCTGTGTTGCCAGTGGAACCATTCTCACGTTACATACTTTGGATACCAAAGGTACTGTACGAGATGCACGTGGGTTTGCTTCTAATACATAAACTTTATCATCTTCGATCGCATACTGCATATTCATTAGTCCTTTGACATGCATTTCTTCTGCGATCTTTCTTGTGTATTCTTTGATCGTTTCCAGGTTTTCTTCTGAAATATGAACAGATGGAAGAATACAAGCGGAGTCTCCTGAATGAACTCCTGCAAGTTCGATATGTTCCATCACTGCTGGTACAAATGCGTGTGTTCCGTCACTGATCGCATCTGCTTCACATTCCATCGCATGATTTAAGAAACGGTCGATCAGGATTGGGCGGTCTGGTGTTACACCAACGGCTGCTTTCATATATCCTGCCATGCTTTCGTCATCATAGACAACTTCCATTCCACGTCCACCAAGAACGTAGGAAGGTCTTACCATCACTGGATATCCGATCTTTCCTGCGATCTCTAATGCTTCTTCTACTGTTGTTGCCATTCCTGATTCCGGCATTGGAATCTCTAATTTATCCATCATTTCACGGAACAGATCACGGTCTTCTGCAAGGTCAATGACAGATGGAGATGTTCCAAGAATCTTCACACCATTTTTCTCAAGTTCGGCAGCAATATTCAGTGGTGTCTGTCCACCAAACTGAGCGATCACTCCTAATGGTTTTTCTTTATTATAAATACTTAATACATCTTCCACTGTTAATGGTTCGAAATATAATTTATCGGATGTATCGTAATCTGTAGATACTGTCTCTGGGTTGCAGTTTACGATGATCGTCTCGAATCCCATTTTCTTCAGTGCCTGAGATGCATGTACACAGCAGTAGTCAAATTCGATACCCTGTCCGATACGGTTTGGACCTCCACCTAAGATCATGATCTTTTGTTTATCTGTAGATACTGGGTTCTTGTCTTCTGCATTGTATGTTGAATAATAATATGCACTGTCTGGCGTTCCGCTTACATGAACCCCTTCCCATGCTTCTTCGACACCGATTGAAATACGTTTATTTCTGATATCTTCTTCTGGAATCTCTAATAACTGACTTAAATATTTGTCAGAGAAACCATCTTTCTTCGCTGATGTTAACATTTCATCAGATGGCATGTTTCCTTTGCATGCAAGAAGCTTTTCTTCTTCTTCAACTAACTCTTTCATCTGCTCGATAAAGTATGTTTTTACTTTTGTCAGTTCAAAGATCTCATCAACAGTTGCACCTTTTCTTAATGCTTCGTACATGATGAAATGACGTTCGCTTGATGGTGTCACCAATTTCTTTAATAATTCTTCTTTTGTTAAAGTATCAAAGTTGTTCGCATGTCCAAGTCCGTAGCGTCCTGTTTCTAAGCTTCGGATCGCTTTCTGGAATGCTTCTTTGTATGTCTTACCGATACTCATAACTTCACCAACGGCACGCATCTGTGTTCCAAGTTTGTCTTCGACACCTTTGAATTTCTCAAACGCCCAACGTGCAAACTTGATAACGACATAATCACCGTCTGGTACATATTTATCTAATGTTCCGTATTTTCCACATGGAATATCCTTTAATGTTAAACCTGCTGCAAGCATTGCAGATACTAAAGCGATTGGGAATCCTGTCGCTTTGGATGCTAATGCTGAGGATCTTGATGTTCTTGGATTGATCTCGATAACAATAATACGGTCTGTCACTGGATCATGAGCAAACTGTACGTTTGTTCCACCGATCACCTGCACAGAATCTACAATCTTGTATGCCTGTTCCTGTAATCTCTGCTGACATTCTTCAGAGATCGTGAGCATCGGTGCGGAACAGAAGGAGTCTCCTGTATGCACTCCTAATGGATCGATATTCTCAATGAAGCAGACTGTGATCATATTTCCTTCTGCATCACGGACAACTTCTAATTCTAATTCTTCCCATCCAAGAATGGATTCTTCTACAAGTACCTGTCCAACTAAACTTGCCTGAAGTCCTCTTGCCATAACGGTCTTCAATTCTTCTTTGTTATATACCAGTCCTCCACCGGCTCCACCCATTGTGTAAGCTGGACGAAGTACCACTGGATAACCAAGCTTATCAGCGATCTTCAACCCATCTTCTACGCTGTAAGCAACCTCGCTTCGAGCCATCTCGATTCCAAGTTCGTCCATTGTCTTCTTAAACTCGATACGGTCTTCTCCACGTTCAATACTATCTACCTGTACACCAATTACTTTGACATTATACTTATCTAAAATACCCTTTTTATATAACTCTTCGCATAAATTTAATCCGGACTGCCCACCTAAGTTTGGAAGTAAAGCATCTGGACGTTCCTTTGCAATGATCTCCTCTAAACGTTCTGCGTTCAGTGGTTCAATGTAAGTTTCGTCAGCTGTCTCTGGATCTGTCATGATCGTTGCTGGATTGGAGTTGACCAATACGATCTCATATCCAAGTTTACGAAGCGCCTTACACGCCTGTGTCCCCGAATAGTCGAATTCGCATGCCTGACCGATGATGATCGGACCAGAGCCAATGATCAACACTTTGTTAATATCTGTTCTTTTTGGCATAAAAATAATTCCTCCTTTAGACTTTATTATTATTATATAAGAAAATCAGTGAAATCGGAATCATTTTGTGAAGTTTTTTTAACTATGTTAACTTTGGATTTTCTTACCAATTCATAAGAATTTCTTAATGACAATTTATAAATCGTTTATATTTGTTTATATTCTGTATATTGAATCTCGAAATGGAAATGATTATACTATAACCATACCTCAAGGAAAGACCTAAAAGATAAGACAATAAAAGAATTTCAGGAAACATCCTACAGGTATAGTTTTTTCATATATATTTTTAATCCTCTCTTTTCAAAAAGGAAACCATCACACCCCAGATGGTTTCCTTTTATTTTTGTCAGATTTTCCCGCCTTGCTTTTCATTTTTGCCTATAATATAATGATGTTTGTTACTTTTTTATAGATTTTCAATAAAGAAAGAGAGGAACGTATGTTTTTACATACGGAAAAAAACTATGTTGGAAAACTTATTTAAATTAAAGGAGAATCATACCTCCGTAAAAACTGAAGTCATTGCTGGTATTACTACATTTATGACAATGGCTTACATCCTTGCGGTAAACCCAAGTGTGCTTTCTGCAGCTGGCATGGACCCTACTGCTGTATTATTAGCTACATGTATCGCTTCCTTTATCGGAACTATATGCATGGGACTTACTGCGAACCTTCCATTCGTACTTTCCGCTGGTATGGGATTAAATGCTTATCTTGCCTATACCGTTGTTGGTGTGATGGGTTATCACTGGCAGGTTGCTTTACTTGCTGTATTCGTTGAAGGTATCATCTTCATCGTATTATCTTTGACCAATATTCGTGAAGCAATCTTTGATGCGATCCCTTTGAATCTTAAGAAGGGAGTTTCTGTCGGAATCGGTATCTTTATTGCCTTTATCGGTCTTCAGAACGCAAAACTTGTTATTGGAAATAAATCTACATTGGTATCTATCACAAACTTTACAAAAGATTTCCATACTGCTGGAATCTGTTCTTTACTTGCAGTTATTGGATTATTGATCACAGTCATTCTTTATATTAAAAAAGTACCTGGATCTATCCTGATCGGAATCCTTGCTACATGGGTGATCGGAATGCTCTGCCAGATAACAGGAATCTATGTTCCTGATTTCAAAACAGGTTATTACAGCCTGTTCCCTACATTTGCAATAACAGATTTTTCAAAATTAGGAGAGACTTTCGGTAAATGTTTCCAGTATGACTTGGGCAAAGTCGGAATCTTTAATTTTATCGCCGTTGTATTATCTTTCTTATTTGTCGATCTGTTTGATACACTCGGAACTTTAGTCGGTGTCAGCACAAAAGCTGGAATGCTTGACGAGGAAGGTAAACTTCCTGGAATCAAACCTGCATTAATGGCAGACGCCGTTGCTACAACAGCTGGTGCGGTTCTTGGTACTTCTACTGTTACAACATTCGTTGAATCTTCTTCTGGTGTTGCTGCAGGTGGACGTACTGGTTTAACAGCTGTTGTTTCAGGATTCTTATTCCTGATCTCAACATTATTTGCACCGCTCTTTACAGCAATCCCATCATTTGCGACAGCCCCTGCGCTGATCATGGTTGGATTCTTAATGTTTGGAGCAATCTCTGATATCAAATTTACAGATGACAATATGACAGAAGCCGTACCTGCTTACCTTTGCATTATTGCAATGCCATTATTCTACAGTATCTCTGAGGGAATCTCTATCGGGATCATCTCTTATGTGATCTTGAATGTAGTTTGTGGTAAAGCAAAGAAGATCACTCCTTTAATGTACGTACTTGCATTATTATTCATCCTGAAATATGCCGTTTTATAAGTATAGAAAAACAGCCGTATCATGATCGATACGGCTGGTTTATTCTTATCTCATATTAAATTAAAATGCTTGTCCTACTGAACGATTCTTCTGACACCCCATACAGCTCTGTAATCAGCATTCCGCACATTGATTCCTGTGTCTTTGCTTCCTGCATGAATGATCTGGTTATCTCCAATGTAGATCGCTACATGTCCTACACCGTTCACTACCTGATAGCAGATCAGATCTCCTGGCTGCTTCTCATTCCATGATACTGCTGTTCCTTCATATCTCTGTGCTGTTGAACTGTGTGGCAGTGAATATCCAAAATGTTTATATACCTGCATCGTGAATCCAGAACAGTCAACTCCATTCGTAAGGCTTTCTCCACCCCATACATAAGGATTGCCTCTAAACTGCATTGCGTAGTCTACAACACTTTGTCCTGTTGCCGTTCCATAAACTTCCCATGTATCTTCTTCCGGTCTTGACTCAGATAGATACTGTGAACTTACATAACAATAAACTCCACTATATCTTACCGTTGTCCATCCAGACCGTTCTCCATAACAGGTGATCTGCGTACCTTTCTTGTATGATCCTGCCTTTGCTGCACTTGTCGACGCTTTCTTACGGATCGTCAAAGAACTTGCCGTTACATATCTTGTATATGTATCTGTTGTTATATTCGCTGCTTTCTGTGCTGTTACAACAACTGGTTTCTTCTTTGACAGATATCTTGTTGCGATATATCGATAATATCTTCCATATTTGATCTTCGTATAAGATCTTTTCTTCTTGTAGCAGCGAACCTTTGCTGCTTTCTTGTATGATCCAACGATCTTTCCCTTATTTGATGCTTTTTTACGAACCACTACGTTATTGGCTGTTACATATCTTGAATAGGAAGCATATACATCATGTGTATGTGAACTCATGGATAAGACCACCATACAACATATACTTACTACACAGGAAATGAGGATTCCAGTAGTCTTTCTCTTCATATTTCCTCCCTTTAGTTCCATTTTTTACCGACTACCTCTAGTTTACTACCTCATTTTTCATATGTAAACCATTTCGTAATATTTTTTTCATAAATTCTTATGAAAAATGTACCTATTTGCAACATTTTTCATCGTTTTGAATCAAATCTTTGATCGTCTGCATGGACAAGTCAATCGATGCGATCTCGTCCGCACATCGTTTTAATTCGGAGCGGATCATTATTTCGTCCTTAATATTTTTCTTATACTTCATCTGGTGTTCAAGATTTGCCCAGAAATCCAGCGCGATCGTGCGGATCTGAATCTCTGCATTTAAGCTCAGGTCATTCAGATGAATGATCATATGATAACTTCGATATCCATTTGGCTTTGGATATGCAATGTAATCTTTAATGTTAACCACTTCTATATCATTCTGTAAAGTAATCCAATCTGATACTTTGTAAATATCATCTACAAATGATGTGATCACACGGATTCCTACTGCATCATTTACTTTTGAAACCGCATTTTCAGTATTTAGTTCTTCCCCCTTTTTCAAGAGTTTCTGCTTCATGCTTTCCGGACTTTTGATTCTAGAGCTGCAGTATGCGATCTTTTTCTTATTTTCGTTTGTTTCAAACTGGGTGATCAGATTCTTCAATTGTTCTTCTGCTTTTAATAAAACCGGATACTGTTCTTTATAAAACTCTTCGTATGTCATAAATCCTCCTGTTTTTCATATCTTTAAGATAACCGTGATCAAAAGAGAGTTCCCATTTTCACTTGATGCCACGATCTTCCCATGATGTGCTTCAACCACAGCTTTTGCGACCGATAAGCCAATGCCATAACCGCCGGTCTTGGAATTTCTTGATTCATCCGTTCTGTAAAACCGGTCAAATAAATGATCAATATTTTCTTTTGTCAGTGGCTGTGAGGTATTGTATATAGATAAAATAATATTTTTCCCTTTATGTGCAGCTGTCAGTCTGATCTGTCCCTGCTCGGTACAATATTTGACCGCGTTGTCCAGCAAAATGGAGATTAGCTGCCGGATTGTTTTTTCATCTCCTTTAAGCGACAACATCGGTTCAATATCTACCATAAAATTTTTTCCTTTGACCTTGGCAAGTCCTTGAAATGACTGAGCTTCTTCTGATATTACTTCCGAAAATAGGAATTCGATCATCGTTGTTTTTGTCTGTTTTTCTTCCATCCGTGACAAATAGATCAGATCATTTGTAAGACCTGCAAGCCGCTTTGTCTGTACCTGAATATCATCAAGCCATTCATTCTCTCCGTATTCCATCTCTAAGATCGATGTATCTGCATCAATGATCGTAAGCGGTGTCTTGATCTCATGTCCTGCATCTGTGATAAAGCGTTTTTGTTTTTCATAGCTTTCTGCCACTGGCTCAATTGCCCGTTTTGAAAGCAACACCACCAAAATAAAAACAGTGCTAACACCAAAAATAGAAACAAAAAAGCTAGTGACAAGAAAAGTCTGAAATGACATCATGGATTTTGTACAATCCAGAAAATATATTTTTACTCCGTTTGAAATATTTTCTTTCATATATCTGTATTTTGAAATGAATCCACAGTTCTTGTTACTTCTATTGATTTTTTGTGCATATTTAATCGCTGTTTCTTCATCGATCGCTGAGATATTATCGGTATCCGCTTCACATATCTGTCTGTTATTGCTCAAAAATACAGAAAAATAGCGGGACTCAAAGGAAGTTTCTGGTGATATTCCATTTGTCTTTTTATGTTGAGATTTATAGAGATTTTCTGGCAATTCTCCATCATTCTCTTTCAGGAAATCTAAGATCGTATCTGCATTATGACTCATCTCCCGATAATTCAGCAAATTGATCGATCCAAGAATCAGAAATAATACAATGATCGTTGATGTCATGGAAATCGCTATAAATTTTATTCGAAGTTTTCGGATCATCCTCCCACCTCCAAAATATATTCTGCGTGACTTGCCTCTGTAATCTGAAGATTTGCGTGGAGTGCTTCTAATTTCTTTCTAAGATAAGAAATGTACATCCATACAACGTTCGTCTGTACCTGTTTTTCATCTCCCCAGATTTTTTCCATCAGACGTTTGTGTGTGATACTATGGCCCTGATTACATAAAAACAACTCCATCATCTGAAATTCCTTATTCGCAAGACGAAAACTTCCTGTTGGTGATGTCAGTTCAAATGTCGCCCTGTTTAATGTGATATTTCCGACATGCAAAATTGATTCCGTTTGTGTTGTCTGCGTTCTGATCATGGTACGGATTCTTGCCAGCAATTCTTTTGCCGCAAATGGTTTTGTGAGATAGTCATTCGCTCCAAGATCAAGTCCTTCTACTTTATCGTCAATCTCTGCTTTCGCTGTCAACATCAGAATTGGAATCAGATTTTCCTTATCTCTGATGGTCTTTAATACTTCCAAACCATTCATCTTTGGCATCATGATATCAAGCACTACCCCATCATAATTGCCACTTTCAATTGCTTCTAATGCCGCCTTTCCATCATAAACAGCATCAACCTCAAATCCATTTCTATTTAAAATCGTAACTAACGCTCTTGATAATGATCTTTCATCTTCTGCAAGTAATAACCGCATTGTGGAATTCCTCCTTTTTTGCATACTTCTCTGATTTTTGATTTATTATAGATGGAAAATGTTATGAATTTGTGAGAAATGGAATTGTTCACAGAACTTTGACATTTTTATGTATCTATCACCGGAAAAAGGCATCCAAACTTAGAATTTCTATGCTAAGCCTGAATGCCTTCTTCCTTATTATTTTACTTTTATTACTTTTCATGTCCGTTCTGGATAATATTTACTTTCCAAGGTTCATCCGACCAATGCATCTTAGTCGGAAGGCTCATGATTCCGAGAGCCTATTAAAATATAAAGGGCAGAATTCTATCTTCTACCCCTTATATTTTTATATCATTATTTCATATCCTTACTAACAATAAAGACAATCCCTATTGGTATTTTCACTTTTCCTGTTGTAATTTTATCATCAAAAAATAAGTCTTTTTCATAAAGTTGAATACTATAGCTTTGATAAAAAATACATGCTTTGATATTTTTCTTATATCCATTTTTCACATTGACATATTGTGAGGCAGAAATAAGTACTTTATTTTTTGGATGAATATTTTCTTCAACAACTTTTTTTAAAATCCTCAGATTTTTATTATTATAATCTTTATTTACTTGGTATTCTATTGATAATTTTTCACGAAATTGCATGCCACCTTTCGGTGCCTCATACCAAGATGAATAACTTGGTTCTTGTAGTTCCTTTTTTTCATCTTTAACTTTAATATAATATTCTCCAAATCCAATATCTACAACGTTTGATTTATCCGTTATTCTTTTATTTCCTATGATTTTTTTATCCAATGGAATATATTTAATGCTTTCAACATTTGATACATCTTTTATATAGAAAGATAATAAGCTATTTTCCATATCTTTTGATTTTTTATCATTCGCAAATACATTTTCTGTCTTTCCACTTAATATCAACATACCTAATAAACATATAATTACAACTACATATTTTTTTATCTTGTTTTCTTTTATCATGATTTTTTCATATCCAATCGTATGTTATCAAGCAGAAAATATCTCAAATAAATTCTCTGCTTGATTAAAATCCTCTTATTGTCTATTTTTTATAAATCTTCTAATATTTTCCTCACATCTATATCCTAAAACACAAAATAATAATGCTTGTATTCCTCTTCCTACTGCATTATTAATGTCTGGAGTTAGAACAATAAAAAATAAAATAAGATAACCAATTCCTATAATTAAATATCTATTATTCTTTTTATTTTTCAATTCATTTCACCTACCTAAAACAAAACAAATACAATTAATCTTGCTCCTATTCCAGCAAATGTTTTTGAAATTCCTACTTTTTGTAATGCATGCTGAGTTGCGTCTGTAATTGTCCCCTCTTCCATAACCATTACTCACATTGATATTATCTTCCTTTAATGAAAAAATCCCGAAGCCCGCATAAATGCGTGGTTTCGAGACTTTTAACCGAAAGCGATAGACGGGGCTCGAACCCGCGGTCTCGACC
>OGRP01002202.1_pt1 | contig 10350 bp, 10 predicted proteins | sample 1553531 | NCBI WGS metagenome assembly OGRP01 (sample SAMEA2580045, study PRJEB22360) | human gut metagenome | biome: human gut; feature: human-associated habitat; material: faeces | place: Denmark | collected 2008/2010 | reverse complement strand
CCTGCGCGACAGCGAGGGGCTCGAGGGACTCGTCGGTGCGGACGTGAACGGCGCGGTCCGCGCCGATCGCCATGGCGACGCGCAGGGTGTCGACGGCCTTGAGGGGACCGACGGTCACGGCAACGACTTCGTCGGCGACGCCAGCCTCGCGAAGCGTGACGGCCTTTTCGATTGCGATTTCATCAAAGGGATTCATCGCCATTTTGGCGAGCTTGACATCCACACCGGAATGATCGGGAAGCGGGCGCACCTTGATCTTGGCGTCCACCACGCGCTTGACAGCGACCAGGATCTTCATCAAAAAACTCCAGTCCTATTGAGAGGGCGCGCCTTCAACCTGAAGCGCGCGCCGTCCATGAAAAATCAACTTGCGGGAAATTATAACGGGACTCAACGCCCGTTTCGCTTAAGGAAAAGGCCGTTTTGCCCACGGAAACACAGGTTCCGCAATGCCCTCAGCCCGCGCTCAGCGGAGCGAGCCGAAGGCGTCCGAACCGCCCGCAGGCGCCTTGAAACGGGAGGCGACGGCAAAGGCAGCCGAGACGCCCATGCCTGCAAAAGTCCACACCTCGTCCCCCGTGACGTTGCCCACCAGGCCGCCGATGCCGCCGAAGACGGCGCCCGCCGTCCAGAGCTGTGCGTTGAGGCGCCTCACCCGCCCGATGAGCGCAATGAGAAGCGGCAGGGGCCCTCCCGGCACCGAGGAAGAGGAGTGCAGGATCCCGGCACGAAGAAAGAGTAGGCTGTGAGCAGCAGCCAGATGATGTCCTTCGAGACATAGACGGCCGCAGCGGCGGCAAATCCGAAGACGCCCACGAAGAAGCGCACGGCGTTCGTACGGTCTCCCGCCAGAAGGCTTCGCTCGACAATGCCGGAGGCCGAAAGAAGCACCGTGTCGGCCGACCCGCAGAGCGCGCTGATGAGGCCGAGCGCGAGCGCTCCCTTGAGCCAGGCGGGCATCTCCGAAGCACTCGAGAGCCAGCCCGCCACGGGCTGGGGATCCTGCAGATTGAGAAGCGCGAGCCCCGTCACGACGACGCCGAACCACACGAGGCAGGGCGAGGCGATCCAGGCGGCGAAACGAGCAGACTGTCCGTCTCTGGCCGTGAAGGTGCGTGAGAACATGTCGGGACCTACGACATAGGTGATGCCCACGAGAAGCATCATCCTGCCCAAATCCCACGGCCCGAACCTGTCGCCCAAGGGGACGGGATCAAGCGCCATTACGGCGTCGGGACGATCGCCGAGCAGCCAGAAGGCGGCGGCCGTGAATCCGCCCAGAAGCAGAACGGCCTGAAAGGCGTCGGTGCGGATCACTGCACTCTGTCCGCCCGTGATGGTATGCACGATCACAACGCCCGCGATCATCACATAGAGCACCTCGGCGGCGAGCGGGCTCGAGAGCGTCAGCAGGAGCGTGTGAAGCGCGACGAACTGCGCGGCCGTGACGGCGATCCAGGAGACCGCAATGATGACGCCCGCCCAGCGCTCAGCATTCCTGCCCGCCACGACGCCGACCACCTCGGGAAGTGTAACGGCGGGAAGCGCACGAATCTTCGGAGCGATCCATCCGTGAAGAAGAAGGCCGACCGCACCTACGCCGAGCCACCAGAAGGCGCCCGAACCAATCTTCTGCGCGAGGCTTCCCATGCCGCCAATGATGGTGCTCACGAGAGAGAGCGCGCAGAGAAGCGCGCCTGCTCGGCCGCCGCTCGTAAGAAAGGCGCGCCCCGAGCTCGAATGTCGCTCCCCGCAGAAGCCGAACCACATCAGAACGATCAGATAAATGAGCACAAGGCCTGTAAGCATGTTCACGACGATTTCTTCCTTTCCATTGTTTCAGGCAGACCGACTCAGACAAGCGAGAGCGTGCCCGCCGCCACGACGACGTAGCGCAGAAGCTTTCCCACGGCCATCCAGACTGCACAGCTTGCAGCAGGCATCCTGAGCCAGCCCGCCGCAAGCGGCAGGGCGTCTCCCACGACGGGCAGCCACGACAGAAGCAGCGCGGGCGCTCCCCATCGCCTGAGCCACACAAGCGCCCTGTCCGTCTTCTCCCTTTCGGGAATCAGTCGACCGATGAGCCACGTGGTCATCGCGCCGAGCGTATTGCCTGCCGTTGCAAGAAGCACGAGACGACAGAGGCGGGGCGTGTCATCAGGCGTTTGCGACAGCGCCCCTGCCAGGAGCGCCTCGGATCCGCCAGGCATCAGCGTCGAGGAAATGAAGGCACTCGCGAAAACCGCAGCCTCGGCCCCTGCGCCCGACAGCCATTCAAAAAGAAAGTCCTGCATCGGACGCGGCTCCTTCGTGGGAATTCAAAAAACGAAACGCCGCCCCCAACAGGAGAGCGACGTTCCGATTATAGCCTGAAGCAGGGACCGTCCTTTCAGTCCCTGCTCATGTACAGGGTCAGAGACGGATGCGCTTCGTCGTTTCAGGATCGAACCAGTACACGTGTTCCGCCGAGAACTCGAGTCCCGCCCTGATGCCCACTTCCGGGATGTACATGTGGTTGTCGACGCGGAAGACCACGTTCTGCCCCAGCAGGACGCCGTGGATCAGATGATCGGCGCCGAGGGCCTCGACCGTCTCCACCTCGAAGGCGGCGAGTCCGCCCTCGGGACGGAGCGTCACGTGTTCGGGCCGCACGCCGAGCACCACCGCCCTGCCGGCAAGTGCCGTGCAGGGTTCGGGCAGCGACAGGACACCCGAATCGTGCTCGAAGTGACTGCCGTCTGCGGAGACGCGGCCGTGAACAAGGTTCATCGGAGGAGAGCCGATAAAGTTCGCGACGAACATCGTCTCGGGATCGTCATAGACCTCCTGAGGCGTGCCAACCTGCTCGGCGCGGCCTGCGTTCATCACGATCATGCGGTGGGCGAGCGTCATGGCCTCGACCTGATCGTGAGTGACGTAAAGACTCGTCGTCTTGAGACGGCGGTGCAGCTTCTGGATCTGCAGGCGCGTCTGCACGCGCAGCTTTGCGTCGAGGTTCGAGAGCGGTTCGTCGAAGAGAAAGACGGAGGGCTCGCGCACGATCGCGCGGCCCATGGCGACGCGCTGGCGCTGGCCGCCGGAGAGCTGGCGAGGACGGCGCGCAAGCAGGCCACCGAGTTCGAGCATCTTCGCGGCCTCGTTGACGCGACGCTCGATCTCGTCCTTGGGAACCCCGCGGATCTTGAGGCCGTAAGCCATGTTGTCGAAGACCGTCATGTGCGGGTAGAGCGCATAGTTCTGGAACACCATGGCGCAGTCGCGGTCCTTGGGTTCGAGATTGTTGACGACGCGCTCGCCGATGATGAGTTCGCCCGAGGTGATCTGCTCGAGGCCCGCCACCATGCGCAGCAGGGTCGACTTGCCGCAGCCCGACGGGCCCACGATCACGATGAACTCGCCGTCCCTGATGTCGAGCGAGATGCCGTGCACGACTGCCACGTCGCCGTAGCTCTTTCGGATGTCTTTGAATTGAATGTTAGCCATGTTGTCTGTCTCTTACTTTTCCGTGTCGACGAGGCCCTTGACGAACCAGCGCTGCATGACGGTCACCACGATGGCGGGCGGGATCATTGCAAGCATGGCCGTCGCCATGATGAGGTTCCATTCGTTGGCGGAGTCGCCGCCGCCGATCATGCGCTTGATGCCGATCACGATCGGGTACATGTCCTCGGACGTGGTCACAAGCAGCGGCCACAGGTACTGGTTCCAGCCGTAGATGAACTGAATCACGAACATTGCCGCGATGTTGGTGAGGGAAAGCGGCATCAGAATCGTGAAGAAGAAGCGCATCGGCCCCGCGCCGTCCATGCGGGCGGCTTCGGTGAGCTCGTCTGGAACGGTGAGGAAGAACTGCCTGAAGAGGAAGGTCGCCGTCGCGGACGCGATCACGGGAAGAATCAGGCCGCCCCAGCTGTCAAGAAGGTGCAGCCCCGCCATCACTTCATAGGTGGGCGAGATGCGGACCTCGACGGGCAGCATCAGCGTGATGAAGATGAGCCAGAAGCAGAGCTTGCGGCCGGGGAACCTGAAGTAAACGATCGCGAAGGCCGAGACGAGCGAGATCAGGATCTTGCCGATCGAGATGCCCATGGCCATCATGAGCGAGACGAAGAGCATGCGGCCCACGGGGGCGCGCGAAGCGGTGCCACCGCCCTCAGTGAGGATCTGCATGTAGTTTTCGATGAAGTGGGCGCCGGGAAGAAGACTCATGGGCGCCTGTTCCACTTCGACGGCGGTCTGTGTCGACGCGACGAACGCCACGTAGACGGGGAAGACCACCACGATCACACCCAGAATCAGAATCAGGTGCGTGAAGAAATTGAGCCAGGGACGATTTTCAACCATCTGTCGTCTCCCGTCAGTAGTTGACGCGCCGCTCGATGAAGCGGAACTGGATCACCGTGAGGATGATCACCATCACCATCAGGATGACGGACTGTGCGGCGGAGCCGCCGAAGTCCATGTTGCGGAAGCCGTCGACGAACACCTTGTAGACGAGAATGTTCGTGTCCTGCCCCGGACCGCCCATGGTCGTCGCATCGACGATGGCGAACGTGTCGAAGAACGCGTAGACGATGTTCATCACGAGCAGGAAGAAGGTCGTGGGCGACAGCAGCGGGAAGACCACCGTCCAGAAGCGGCGGAAGGGACCCGCGCCGTCCATGGCCGCCGCCTCGAGCAGCGACTTCGGAATGGCCTGCAGACCTGCGAGGAAGAAGATGAAGTTGTAGCTCACCTGCTTCCAGACCGCCGCGATGACGAGAAGCGTCAGGGCCTGGTCCGCGTCGACCAGATAGTTCCAGTCGATGCCGAACATGCGCATCACGTAGGAGAGAACGCCGAGCGTCGGATTGAAGATGAACATCCAGAGGACGCCCGCCACGGCGGGGGCGACGGCGTACGGCACGATGAGGAAGGTCTTGTAGGCCGAGGCGCCGCGCAGCACGCGGTCCGCACAGACGGCAAGCAGAAGGCTGATCGCAAGGCCGAGGAAGGCCACGAGCGCCGAGAAGACCATCGTGATCTTGAAGCTCGAGACATAGTTCGGGTCGGACAGAAGCGTTTCAAAGTTCTGAAGACCCACGAATTCCGTGCTGAGCCCGAAGGGATCCTGCATCAGCACCGACTGGTAGATGGCCTGGCCGGCGGGCAGGAAGAAGAAGATGAGCGTAATGGCGAGCTGCGGCGCCACCAGCAGGTAGGGCAGCCAGCGGTTTTGGAATACGACTCGTTTTTCCACGTTGTTGACTCTGAGGATATTAAAAACCTAACCGCAAGCATCCCGCAAGACGGCAGGGCCGTGTGCCCTGACGTCTTCGGGATGCGGTATCGCAGCAGGACAGACGCCTTCAGGGGTTCGAGGGCGTCCGCGAGCTGTCGTCGGAAAGGGCTCGTGCTTACTTCGTCACGCGTTCAAAGCGGACGAGCTGCTCGTTGCCGCGGCGGACGACGGCATCAAGGGCCTCCTTGGCGGTCGCCTTGCCGGACCAGATCTTTTCGAATTCCTCGTCAACGATCGTGCGGATGTTGGGCAGGTAGCCGAGACGAATGCCGCGGCTCTTGTCGGTCGTCTTGAGCATCTGCTTGACGGCGACGTCTGCGCCCGGATTCTTTTCGTAGTAGCCGCTGGCCTTGGCGATTTCAAAGGCCTTCTGCGTCACCGGGAGATAGCCCGTGCGCATGTGGTTGTTCGCCTGAACCTGCGGGTCGGAGAGGTAGTGGAAGAACTCGGCGACGCAGCGGTTCTGCTCGTCGGACTTGCCTGCCATGGCCCAGAGCGAGGCGCCGCCGATAGCGGTGTTCTGCGGAGCATCAGGCACGCCCTCGTAGTAGGGCATCGGCATCGTCATGTACTCGAACTTCGCGTTGCGGCGGATGTTGCCGAGCGAGCCCGAGGAGCCCATGTTGATCGCGCATTCGCCCGAGTAGAAGGTGGCGTCGGCAAGATTGCCGCGGCCCTTGTAGACGAAGGTGCCTTCCTTGGCCATGCGGGCCAGATTTTCAAGATGGCGCTGATGGAGCGGAGAATTGACCATGAGGCGCGCGCCCGTGCCGCCGAAGCCGTTGTTGAGCGTGGCGTACTCGACGTTGTGCCAGGTGGAGAAGCTCTCGAGCTGGGTCCAGCCCATCCAGGAAGTGGTCATCGGGCAGGTTTCGCCCGCGGCCTTGAGGGCCTTGGCGGCCTTTTCAATCTCAGGCCAGGTGCGCGGGAGCTTGTCCGGCTCGGTCGGCAGGCCTGCGTTCTTGAACTTGGTGAGATTGAGGTAGAGAACGGTGGTGGAGGAGTTGAACGGATAGCTGAGCATCCTGCCGTCGGCCGTGGAATAGTAGCCGTAGACGGCAGGGATGTAGTCCTTGGGATTGAATTCGTAGCCTGCCTTGTCGAGAAGCTCGCCGACAGGAACAATGGCACCCTTGCTGAACATCATGGTTGCCGTGCCGACTTCAAACACCTGAAGAATGTTCGGGGAGCGTCCTGCGCGGTGGGCTGCGATGCCCGACGTCATCGTCTGGTCGTAGGTGCCCTTGTACGTGGACGTGAGATGACACTGCGGGGTCTTGGCGTTGAAGTCCTTGGTCACGTCGGCAACCCAGTCGCCGAGCGTATTGGCCATCGCATGCCACATCGTGATTTCAGTGGGAGCGGCGGAGGCCGCGCCCGCGGCCATAAGGGAAGCCGCCATCACGCCGGCAGCGACAAACTTTTTGCTCATGCTGTTCTCCTTTGAGCAGAGGGGGCCTTTGCCAGGCGCCGTCAGCAGCATCCGTCACCGGTCTCCGAGGGCACTTCCATGAAGGAGGAAAGGCAAACTCCTTGGACGAAAAGCCTTCGCCCGATTTTGGATCATAGGGGATGCCCCCTCCCCTGTCCATACGCCGATCGGTGGATGCGCCTACCACCAGATGCTGAAGCCGCCTCCAAAGTGCGCTCTGGCAGGCCTTCGCGGCATCATGATGGGATTTTCCCTACGAAAGGCGTTTTCTGCATCCAACTGCCTCAAACGGCGCACTTCGCCGAATAGTCGCGCGGTCCGAAGACGGCCCTGCCGACCCTCACCATGGTCGCGCCCTCCGACACCGCCTCGTCCATGTCGGCGCTCATGCCCATGGAAAGCGTGTCCATGCCGGGGTGCTTCACACGGAGCCGCTCGAAGAGTGCGCGCATGGCCGCAAGGGGCCTTCGACGAGATTCGCTGTCCGCCGCCGGCGCGGGAATCGCCATCAGCCCCCTTAGCCTCAGGCCCGGATAGCCGGCGATCTCGTCCGCGAAGGCCTCGACTTCGGAAGGCGCAACCCCCGACTTCGTCTCCTCTCCGTCGATGTTGACCTCGATCAGAATGTTGAGGGGCGGCATGCCAGCGGGTCTTTGAGCGGAAAGCCGCGACGCAATGCGAAGGCGGTCGACGGACTGAACCCAGTCGAAGTGCTCGGCGACGAGGCGGGTTTTGTTGGCCTGAAGCGGCCCGATGAAGTGCCACTCGCCGGGATCCTCCGGATGCACCGCACGAAAGTGCACGATCTTCTCCACCCCTTCCTGAACGTAGTTTTCCCCGAACGCCCTCTGACCGCAGGCATAGGCCTCCTCGCAGGCCTCGACGGGAAAGGTCTTCCCGACGGCAATGAGCCTGACGGAGCCGCCGCACGCTCCGCGGCCGCAAGTTCCCCCCGCACCCGTTCCAGTCGTTCGGGCAGTCCCGGCTTGAGTTCGCTCACGATGCATTCTCCTGAAAGCTGTTCGAAGGAAAGGCGTCCTTCGTGCGCAACGACAGTCTAGCAAGGGTGGCGGCGCATCGGCATCGCACGAAGATTGACGATTTCTTGACCTCCGTCAAATTTTCAAATGCATCATTTTTCGGATTTGATCCTCTCGAAGCCCCCTCCGAACAGCCGTCCCCGCCGTTCTGACGCAAACGCAGCTCACGCTGTCTTTTACGCAAACTGAAGCCCGGAGCGGATTTGCGAAGGCGCACAACTTGCGACACACTGCATCCTTTCATGATCCTGCAAAGACACGCAATCAACCACCAAAACAAATCTTTTACTTACTCTTCAACAAGATAGCAAGAATAAAATACAAGTGGATCACGCCAGAGGATCACGAGTCGATACGCAACAGACAGACTCAAAGTACACTGACCTTACGACGACAGCATCGTTCAAGTGTTACGTTCAAGCAAATTCAGGAGTACCAGCATGTCGACCGCCGCAGTCCTTTCCGACTTTTTCACCGCAGCCCTGAGAGAGGCTCGTTCCGAACGCCCTGCCAGCCTTGCAAGCCGCATTCCCGCGCTCGACGAACTGACGGAGGGCGGCTTTCCCGTGAACGCCCTGACCGAGCTTTTCATTCCGCACGCCGGCATCGGAGAGGTCCGCATGCTGCTTCCCGCTCTGGCATCCCTGAAGCACGTCACCTGGGTGCTGCCCTGCGACTCGGAGGCGGCTCCCTACGCGCCCGCCCTTGCCGACGCCGGCCTCGATCTTGACCGACAGCTCTTTTCCATTCCCTCTACGCCTGAAGAGGCCTTCGCCAGCGGAGAAACCTCGGCCGTCGTCGTCTGGCTCAATCCGCTCGTTCACGGGAAGGACGGTGCGGCCCTCGCAAGGCTCGACATGGCCGCGCACTCGACGGGCACGACGATCTTCCTCATCCGCCCCTCGAGCATGGCCTGCACGCCGTCCCCTGCCGAACTCCGTCTGATGCTGCGGCCGGGCAGGTCCGGCACCGTACACGTTCGAGCTACGCGACGCGGCGCATTCTTCGACCGCACGCGGGAAGCAGACGTCAGTCTGGAGGAAAGGCCCCTCGTTCCCGCCCCGCGCGCATGCCGCCGCAAAGTGCAACAGGCTCTCGCCTCGGCCCGTCTCTCTCCCGCCTGCTGAACGCAGCCCTCATGCTCGTCCATCAAGGAGTCCAGCTCATGAACATCGCCACCTGCGCCAAAACATCCCTCAAAGCCGTCGTCAGCGTCCCCGTCGGCATCCGTCTGCAGGAACTTCCCTCAATGGTCAAAAGTCTCTGCGCAGGGATTGCGGGCAACGCCGACTGCTCAGGCGGCGAACTCACTCTCACGCTCGAGGGGCTGGACGAAACCCGCAGGATCGTCGTCAGCGTCAATAACGGCAGCGCACGCGCCTTCACCGACGTCCTGACCGACCGACTGATCCGCACGCCCATTCCGGGAAGCCTGCGACGCATGACGCTCTCGCTTGAGCCCGAAATCTCTGATCTCATCAGGGACACGCCGAACGCTTCCGTCCCGACGGGGCTTGCCGCCCGACTTCAGGCACGCCTTGGTCCGGGACGCGTCTTCCGTCTCAGCAACCTCGATGAAGGCCTTCCCTCCACCTCGAGCCGTCTTGCTCCCGTTGCGGACGCCTTTGCGCGCAAGCCCATGAGCGCTCCTGCCGGCAAAGCAGACGTGAGGCCCACGATGCTTCTCTCTGATCCGCTACCGCTCCACGCTTCGGACGATGGACTTGCATGGCGTCAAGAGTCCCTGCGTCTGGTTGATGGTCCCGTGCGCCATGCCGACGACTCGGAGATCCGCGACTACTTTGTGGCCGAAAGTTCGAGCGGCCGCCGCGTCTGGCTTTACCGAACGGAGGATTCCGACAAGACGGAGGTCCGCTGGCACCTCCACGGGTTCTTTTCCTGAACCTATAATGAGCGGACTTCAATCCTCAGCAAGGGATCCGAGCCCGTGAAAGAACCCATTCTGCTGCACAGCTGCTGCGCGCCCTGTTCCTCCGCCATTCTCGAATGGCTTCTGCAGAACGACTACGCGCCTCACGTCTACTACTTCAATCCCAACATATTTCCTGAAGAAGAGTATCTCGTTCGCAAGAACGAGTGCATCCGCTACTGTGAAAAGCTTGCCGTTCCGTTCACGGACGGCGACTGGGACCACGCAGGCTGGCGCAACGCCGTCAAGGGACACGAATGCGATCCAGAACGCGGCGAACGCTGCAGGCTGTGTTTCGGCGTGCGCATGAGGGCCACCGCCGCCATGGCCGCAAAGCTCGGCATCAGGCGCTTTACGACAACCCTCGCAGGAAGCCGCTGGAAGCGCCTTGATCAGATTCGAGAGGCCGCGCTCGAAGCGGCTGCCCTGCACCCCGGCACCACCTACTGGGATCAGAACTGGCGCAAGGGCGGTCTGCAGGAGCGCAGGGGCGAGATCCTCAGAGAGGAAAACTTCTACAACCAGCTCTGGTGCGGCTGCGAATTCTCCATGGGACATCTTCGAGAACGCGATCCCTCCGACCTTCCCGCCCACATGAAGCCTTATCTTGAAGCACTGGGGCTTACGGGAAAGGGCTGACAAGTTTCAATGGACAGCGGGCCCGCAG
>OGRP01002198.1_pt1 | contig 10364 bp, 11 predicted proteins | sample 1553531 | NCBI WGS metagenome assembly OGRP01 (sample SAMEA2580045, study PRJEB22360) | human gut metagenome | biome: human gut; feature: human-associated habitat; material: faeces | place: Denmark | collected 2008/2010 | reverse complement strand
GCCAATGCTGTCTTCAATGATGCCGCGTGTAACAGCCTCCTTAAGGAGATCGGCGAGGATGTCTTCCAGCACAAGATCTGTCAGATCACAGGAGACATCTTCCCAGTTGTCTTCATGGAATACATCCAAAAGTAAGTTTGTAGTGTAAATACGTTCGCATTCCGGAGTCAGTCCGGTATCAATCCCGTACTGTACCAGTTTTTTGATAGATTCATATAACATGGATAAATTCCTTCTTTCTTAGAGAGTCTCCAGTTTCTGTGCACCGCTTCCGATATCAACGGTGTAGAATTCGGCTTCGTGTCCGACCTTTTCTTTATATGCAGGTCCGATAGTATTGATGAAAGTATCGACAGTGTCATTTTTTACGATACTTACGGTACATCCGCCGAATCCGCCGCCTGTGATACGGGAACCTACAACACCCGGAATCTGCCATGCAAGATCCACCAGGATATCGATCTCTTCACAGGATACTGCGTAATCATCTCTTAAAGAGATGTGGGACTGATTCATCAGTTCGCCGAAACGCTCGATGTTGCCTGCTTTTAATGCAGATACCGCTTCGATGGTACGCTGGTTTTCATAAACTGCGTGTTTCGCACGTTTCTGCTCTACAGGATCTGTGATCACTTCTTTGAATTTTTCAAAGGTATCGATGTCCAGATCACCAAGAGCGTTGATATCCAGTTCTTCCTGAAGAAGAGAGAGCGCATGGCTGCATTCCTGACGTCTCTGGTTGTACTGAGAGTCAACAAGACTGTGTTTTACTTTACTGTTTGTGATGATGATCTTGGCGTCTTCCAGTTCTACCGGTGCATACTCATAGGAGAGTGTGCCGGTATCCAAAAAGATCGCGCAGTCTTTTTTGCCCATGGCAACTGCAAACTGATCCATGATTCCGCAGTTGCATCCGTTGAAGTTGTTCTCAGAGTACTGTCCGATCAGTGCGATGTCGGTCATGCTTAAGGCATCAAATCCGCAGAGATCTTTTGCGATTACTCCGGTCAGAACTTCCAGGGATGCGGAAGAGGACAAACCGGAACCGTTCGGAATATTTCCGTAGATCACAAGATCCATTCCACAGTCTACAGAGTATCCTTTTTCTTTTAATGCCCAGAGAACTCCAAGCGGATAGTTTGCCCAGTTGTATTCCGGCTTGTTGGTCAGATCGTCAAGAGTGGCAGTGATCACACCGAGATGATCCAGATTCATAGAATAGAGACGCAAGATACGGTCACTGCGCTTTTTGGCGATTCCGTATGTACCAAGTGTCAGCGCACATGGAAATACGTGTCCTCCATTGTAATCTGTGTGTTCTCCGATCAGATTCACGCGTCCCGGAGAGAAATAAAAACCGGCATCTTCTGTGCTGCCGAAAAGTTCTTCAAATTTTTTCATCAAACGTTCTTTCATGATGTTGATTCCTCACTTTCCATAGAGACTGAGTATTTTTACAAGTTTATTATAAAAATCAGACTGAAAAAAGTCTATAAAAAATACGTGCATATATATGGAATTATGTTGTATAATAGAGGCGAAGAACAGATTTGGGGAAAGGAAAGAAGAGCGTGGAACAGACATACAAATACTCCTATAAAGTAGGAGATAATCTTCTGAGTTCTCTTTCCGTTTATAATGTGGGATATCAGCAGTGCGGACCGGAGCAGCAGTGGGGACCGGGAATCCGGGATCATTATTGTATCCACCATATTATTTCGGGAAAGGGGACCTATGTGGCAGATAAAAAAGTATATCATCTGGGAGAGGGAGACAGTTTTATTCTGTATCCGGATACAGAGGTCAAGTATTATGCAGATCCGGATGATCCGTGGGAGTACGCATGGGCAGGATTTATGGGAACCGATGCGGCTGTGATGGTACGGGCAACTGATTTTGCGAGAAAACGGCCGGTGATCGGAAGGGATAAGATTCCGGGAGATTTGATCTGGCGGCAGCTGGAGCAGATCTATCAGGTGAGAGGAACGACATATGAAGCGGCAGCAGCTATGACAGGAGCTCTTTATACCATGCTGTCCGTGTTTATTCACTATGCGGAAAAAGAAGAGAAAAAAGACGACCTCCGGCAGGTTTATGTGGAGCGGGCAAAGGATTATATTGCATCCAGTTACTCCTATCCGATCACGGTGGAGGATGTAGCGGATTATACGGGGATCAGCAGAAGTTATCTCTTTCGTGCATTTCAAGCATATCAGAAGCAGTCCCCAAAAGAATATCTGACGGAATATCGAATCCGTCAGGCATGCCATCTTCTCAGGGAGACCGGGCTTTCCGTTGCATCCATTGCGTATTCGGTAGGATTTGAAGATAATCTGTATTTTTCCAAGGCATTCAAAAAGAAGATGCAGATGAGTCCGTCCCAGTACCGGAAGAATCACATGCCATAAATTCAGGAAAAGCCGCATATACTGGCAATAACGAGAAAAAAGGATTGTGAGTCAATTGCGTTGGAAATGGATGGGGAGAGTGCTGACAGTTACCTATGTTTTTTTGTTGCTGGGGATTCAGCCGTTTGTGGATATTCCGGCAGAGAGGGAAGTACAGCCTGTGAGTGCGGATGTGGAGCAGACAGAAGAAATCAGACCAAAGATCGCACTGACTTTTGATGACGGACCGAGTGCAGCGTATACAGAGAAACTTCTGGACGGGCTGAGAGAGCGGGATGTGCATGCTACGTTTTTCCTGATCGGAGAGAATATTGAAAAAGGCGACAATGCTCTGCTGGTGAGGCAGATGGCAAGAGACGGACATCTGATCGGAAATCACACGTATCATCATGTTCAGCTGACGAAGATCAAAGAAGAGGAAGCGCTCAAAGAGCTGGAGGAGACGAACCGTCTGATCGAGAAGATTACGGGAAATCCGGTAGAATATGTAAGACCTCCTTTCGGAGAATTTCCAAAGGGACTTTCCGGAAAAATTTCCATGATTCCGGTTATGTGGACAGTGGATCCGCTGGACTGGTCTGTAAAAGATACAGAGAAAATTGTCAGCAAAGTAGTGACGCAGGCAAAAGAAAATGATATGATTCTGTTACATGACTGTTACGGAACCTCTGTGGAGGCGGCCTTGCAGATCATAGACAGACTGAAAGAAAAAGGATTTGAATTTGTGACGGCAGACAGATTGCTTCTGCCTTAGAAATAGAGGAGATATATAAGATGAATGAATATTCCAGAACAGAACTTTTGATCGGAGAAGAGGGGATGGGGAGACTTAAGCAGGCGACTGTCATGGTATTTGGTGTCGGCGGCGTAGGCTCTCACTGTATTGAGGCACTTGCAAGAAGCGGTGTGGGCAGGCTGATCCTGATCGATAATGACAAGGTTTCTCTGACGAACATCAACCGGCAGTCGATCGCATATCACAGTACCATCGGACGGATGAAGACGGAAGTGATGCGGGAGCGGATCCGGGATATCAATCCGGAGATTGTTGTAAAGACTTATGAGACCTTTGTACTGCCGGATAATGTGGAGGAATTGTTTGAAGAAACTCCGGATTATATCATTGATGCCATCGATACGGTAACGGCAAAGCTGGCGATCGCGGAACTGGCGCAGAGAAGGGAGATCCCACTGATCAGCAGTATGGGAACCGGCAACAAGCTGCATCCGGAACTGTTTGAAATCACAGACCTGTCAAAGACCAGTATGTGTCCGCTCTGTAAAGTGATGCGGCGGGAACTGAAAACAAGAGGGATCCGGCATCTGAAAGTATTGTATTCACCGGAAAAACCAGTCGATACGTCCGGACGTGAGACCGGAGAGGACAAAGGAGCGCGCCGTGTACTTCCGGGCAGCATTTCCTTTGTACCGCCGGTGGCAGGGCTTTTGATCGCAGGAGAGGTCATCCGCGAGATCAGCGGTGTCTGAAATATACAGAAGCCGGCAGGAGGAAGAGTATGGATTTATTTGATTATATGAGAGAAAAAACACAGGAGCAGGAATCTCCCCTGGCATCCAGAATGCGTCCGCAGACGCTGGAAGAAGTGGTAGGACAGCAGCATATCATAGGGAAAGACAAGCTTTTGTATCGTGCGATCAAGGCGGATAAGCTGGGATCGATCATTTTCTACGGACCTCCGGGAACGGGAAAGACGACTCTTGCAAAGGTGATCGCACATACGACCAGTGCGGAGTTCAAGCAGATCAATGCCACAGTAGCGGGAAAAAAAGATATGGAGCAGGTGGTAAATGAAGCGAAAGAACTGCTCGGAATGTATCGCAAAAAAACGATCCTGTTTATTGACGAGATCCACAGATTTAACAAGGGACAGCAGGACTATCTGCTGCCATTTGTGGAGGACGGTACCATTACCTTGATCGGAGCAACAACGGAAAATCCGTATTTTGAAGTCAATGGTGCGTTGATTTCCCGATCCAGTGTATTTGAATTAAAATCTCTGGGAAAAGAAGATATTCGCACCCTGTTGAAGCGTGCGGTTTATGATGAGAATAAGGGCATGGGAAGCTTTCACGCAGAGATTGACGAGGATGCGCTGGAGTTTCTGGCAGATGTATCCGGCGGAGATGCAAGAAGTGCGCTCAATGCCATTGAGCTTGGTGTTTTGACGACAGAGCGCAGTGAGGATGGCAAGATTCATATTACGCTGGATGTGGCGTCAGAGTGTATTCAAAAGCGGGTTGTGCGCTATGATAAGGGTGGAGACAATCATTATGATACGATTTCTGCATTTATCAAAAGTATGCGTGGATCTGATCCAGATGCTGCAGTGTATTATCTGGCAAAAATGCTGTATGCAGGAGAAGATATCAAATTTATTGCCCGCAGGATCATGATCTGTGCAGCAGAGGATGTGGGAAATGCAGATCCTGTGGCGCTCACGGTGGCTGTCTCCGCAGCACAGGCAGTGGAGCGGATCGGGATGCCGGAGGCACAGATTATTTTATCGCAGGCAGTACTGTATGTGGCGACTGCGCCAAAAAGTAATTCGGCGGTCAATGCGATTTTTGCGGCAAATGAAAATGTACGGCAATATAAGACCACGGTTCCGTCACATCTGCAGGATGCACATTACAAGGGTTCTAAAAATCTGGGACATGGGATCGGATATAAATATGCACATGACTATCCGAATCATTATGTAGAACAGCAGTATCTTCCGGATGAAATCAAAAACGCCAGGTTCTACGAACCCGGCGATCTTGGCTATGAAAAACAAATCAAAGAGCATTTACAAAAGCTTCGTGAGCAGTAGGGTATAGATATCCTGGCTCTGGGAAGCCCAGTTTCCGGCAATGGCTTCAGCTTCTGATTCGGTAGGAACCGTGAGTTTCAGATCGATCAGGCTGAAGCCGTTTTCTACAATCTGACAGCAGACCTCATATTCATGGTTGGTGTTCAGATAGTAGTCGGACTTGACAGAAACCTCTTCTTTCAGATCATACTTCTTTTCTTTGAGAAATTCATCAATATCCCGCTGAATGGCAGGGGAAATCTTGTTTTTAAAGTATTGGATGGTGTCCAGACCGTTGTCTGTCAGATGATACAGAGTACGGTTGTGTGTCGTTTCCACGCGGAGCAGTCCGGAATGTTCCATTTCAGCGAGTGTTTCCTGAAGCTTAAAATAAGTTGTGTATTCTTTTTCCAGAATAAATTCGGAAATCTGTGAAGTTGTCAATGGAAAATCCACTTTATCCAGCATGTACAATACGATCAGTTTATACAGTGTATAAGTTTCAGACATAGTACTCCTTTCCCTGCCAGATATCCTGTTCTTTCAGGTGGCTGTGAAGCTGATTTAATACGGTTCTTTTATTGCTTGTCCAAAGAGGGGCGATCAAAAGGTCTTTTGGTCCGTCTCCGGTCAGGCGATGAATCACGATTTCGGGGTTCAACTGTGCGATGCAGGTACCGAGAAACTGAATATAATCCTGCATATCGGGAATATAAAAGGGGTGTTTTTCATAGTCGGCTGCAAGGTCTGTGTGGGTTAAGACATGGAGCAGCTGCAGTTTGATCCCCTGAATATCCATATGATTGAGATAGTGGATCGTATCCAGCATATTGTCTTTCGTCTCACCCGGCAGATACAGAATCGTATGAACAATTACCGTGATGCCGATGGCGCGAAGTTCTTTTACTGCCTGTTCAAATACTGAAAGCTCATATCCGCGTCGGATGTAGGCGCTGGTTTCGGGATGGATGGTCTGCAATCCCAGCTCTACCCAGACAGGTTTGATGTGGTTGATCTCATCGAGCAGTGCGAGGACATCTGCTCCCAGACAATCCGGTCTGGTGGCAATGGAGAGAATCTTCACCTCCGGATCAGCAATGGCTTCCATATAAAGGGCGCGAAGTGTTTCCACCGGCGCATAAGTGTTCGTAAATGCCTGAAAATAGGCAATATAAGAGTGCACCGGACGTTTGGAAGAAATATCTGCTTTTCCCTGTTTTATCTGTTCGGCGATGGAAAGTCTGGCAGAGCCGGCAAAATCACCTGACCCCTGGGAACTGCAGAAGATGCAGCCCCCTGTTCCCACATGACCGTCACGATTTGGACAGGTCATTCCGCCGTTTAAGGCGATTTTGTAAACTTTTTCTCTGAACATCTGTTTTAATTCATAATCCAGAGAGTGGTATCTTTTTTCACCCCAGCGCATGATCAGATCAGTTCCTTTACCGCTTTGCTGACTACGTCGGCAACACGGGAATCAAATGCTTCCGGAAGAATATTGTTTTCATTGAGTTCTTCATCAGAAACAAGACTTGCAATGGCATTGGCTGTAGCAAGTTTCATCTCTTCCGTGATCTGTGTGGCGCGCCCTTCCAGCGCCCCTTTGAAAATTCCCGGGAAAGCGACAACGTTATTGACCTGATTTGGAAAATCAGAGCGTCCGGTTCCAACAACGTTTGCTCCGGCAGCTTTGGCCACATCCGGCATGATCTCCGGCACCGGATTTGCCATGGCAAAGAGTATGGCGTCGGAATTCATGGATGCGACCATCTCTTTTGTGACGATACCAGGAGCAGAGACACCGACGAAAATGTCAGCTCCACACATGGCATCTGCCAGAGAACCGGTTTTGTTTTCCAGGTTTGTCACTTCTGTCATCTTTTTCTGCATCCAGTTCAGGTTCGGTGATGCGCTGCTGATGATTCCGTTGATATCACACATTGTAATATGTTCAAATCCGTAGGTCAGAAGCAGTTTTGTGATGGCAACTCCGGCAGAACCTGCACCGTTTACGACAACGCGGCAGTCTTCTTTCTTCTTTCCGGTTACTTTGAGAGCATTGATGATACCGGCAAGGACAACAATGGCAGTTCCGTGCTGGTCATCATGAAAGACAGGGATGTCCAGAAGCTCTTTTAAGCGTTCTTCGATCTCAAAACAACGCGGTGCAGAAATATCTTCCAGATTGATTCCGCCAAATGCAGGTGCAATGTTGACAACGGTTTTGATAATCTCTTCTGTATCCTGCGTGTCAAGGCAGACCGGAACGGCATTGACACCGCCGAATTCTTTGAAAAGAACTGCTTTTCCTTCCATAACAGGCATGGCTGCCAGTGCTCCGATATTGCCAAGTCCCAGAACCGCACTTCCGTCAGAAACTACGGCTACGGTGTTGGATTTGATTGTATATTTGTAAGCAGCTTCGGGATCTTTTGCGATCACCTTACAAGGTTCGGCTACACCCGGTGTGTAAGCAATTGCCAGATCTTCTCTGGAATTGACATGTGCTTTGGCTGCAGTTTCCAGTTTTCCGTTCCACTGTTCGTGCATCTGTAATGCTTTTTCGCTGTTTGTCATAGTTTTTACCTCGCTGATTCTTAGATTTTCTGTGCAGAACACATTCTTCCATAATCATAACACTGTTAAGGAAACGGTGCAAGATTTCAAAAAAAACTTTCTTTTTTGGAAAAGATGCGCTATAATAAAAAAACAAACTTTACAAAATTGTTCAAGTTAAGTCAGTTCAGACAAAGATCCCCAAGAGATTGAAAGTAAAATGAATAAATGAAAAGTGAATTTTGAGAAAGGCAGGTAATTATGACAAGAGAAAAATATGAATCGTTACCGCTCGCTACATTGCGGGAATTGGCAAAGGCAAGAAAAATGAAAGGAATTTCCACTTTAAAAAAAGGAGATCTGATCGAAGCAATGCTGGCGCAGGATGATAAAGAGAAACAGGAAGAGGCCAACGCACAGGCAAAAGAAGAAGTGAAAGAGAAAAAAGAGGGAACGGATATCGAACAGCTTGACAGCGGGCGTACTGCAAACGGAATTTTAGAGGTACTTCCGGACGGGTATGGGTTTATCCGGTGTGAAAACTATCTTCCGGGTGAAAATGATGTATATGTGTCACCATCTCAGATCCGGCGCTTCAATTTGAAGACAGGAGATATCATCACAGAAATACAAGGATTAAAACACAGTCTGAAAAATTCAGTGCACTTTTGTACGTATCGACCATCAATGGGCTGCGTCCGGCAGAAGCAGTAAAGCGCCATAATTTTGAAGATCTGACTCCGATTTTCCCGAATCAGAGGATTTCTCTGGAAACACCCGGAGCAACGACTGCAATGCGGATCGTAGATTTGCTCTCTCCGATCGGAAAAGGGCAGAGAGGAATGATCGTATCTCCTCCGAAAGCCGGTAAGACAACCCTTCTCAAAGAAGTGGCACTCTCTGTTCAGAAAAGAGAGCCGGACATGCATCTTCTGATTCTTCTGATCGATGAGCGTCCGGAGGAGGTAACCGATATCAGGGAAGCAATCGCGGGACCAAATGTGGAAGTAATCTACTCTACATTTGACGAGCTGCCGGAACATCACAAGAGGGTATCCGAGATGGTGATCGAGCGTGCGAAGCGTCTGGTAGAGCATGGAAAAGACGTTATGATCCTGTTAGACAGTATCACCCGTCTGGCAAGAGCGTACAATCTGACTGTGCCGCCGTCAGGAAGAACCTTGTCCGGTGGTCTTGATCCGGCTGCACTGCATATGCCGAAGCGGTTTTTCGGTGCGGCAAGAAATATGCGTGAGGGCGGAAGTCTTACGATCCTGGCAACAGCACTTGTGGAAACGGGAAGCAAGATGGATGATGTTGTTTATGAAGAATTTAAGGGAACCGGTAACATGGAGCTGGTGCTGGATCGAAAACTTCAGGAGAAGAGAGTGTTCCCGGCGATCGATATTCCGAAATCCGGAACCAGAAGAGAAGATCTGCTGCTTAATAAAGAAGAGCAGGATGCAGTTTATATCATCCGAAAGGCAATGAATGGCATGAAAGCAGATGAAGCAGTGGACAATCTGCTGAATATGTTCTCGCGGACAAGAACGAATGCCGAGCTGGTGCAGACAGTAATTCGTCAAAAATTTATCTAAAATCACTCTTGTACGAAAGAAAATACTTGATTCTGACTCACAAAACAGATATTATATTCTGGTTGGTGTCCTGCAAAATGTGACAAAATGCGGGATGTTCAAGAATACTTGAATGATGAGAAACTGAGGAGGAAATCAAGATGTTTCGTGAAGAAATTGACATGGCAGGAAATGCAGCCAAAAAGAAAATCCAGTTCCTGCGGCAGCAGACAGGGGCATACTTCATCTCAGCGATGCTGGCGGGAATGTTTGTTGGATTTGGCGTTCTTCTGGCATTTACAGCAGGTGGAATGTTAAAAGAAGGCGGCGTGCCGGGTGTGAAGTTTATTATGGGAGGCTGCTTTGGCGTTGCCCTCAGTCTGGTTTTGATGGCAGGAGCAGAGCTCTTTACAGGAAGTAATTTTGTGATGGCTGTTGGGATGTTTCAGAAGAAAGTGACATTTCAGGATTCTGTGACAGTGTGGGTGACCTGCTGGCTCGGGAATCTGGCAGGCTCTGTTCTGGTAGCAGGAATGTACTCTCTGACAGGACTCTGTACAGGAAGCGTACAGGCGATCATGGCAGATACTACAGCGATGAAGATGTCTGTAGAACCGCTGCCGCTGTTTATGCGGGCAATACTCTGTAATATCTTAGTATGTCTGGCAGTGTGGTGCGGAATTAAAATGAAAACAGAAACAGGAAAGCTGATTATGACGTTCTGGTGTCTGATCACATTTTTTACAGCAGGATTTGAACATAGTGTGGCAAATATGTCTCTGATGATGATCGGTCTTTTGAATCCGGCACAGTACTATATCAGCATCGGCGGATATGCCTATAATCTGGCTGTTGTAACCATTGGAAATATGGTGGGCGGTATTTTGTTCCTGGCAGTTCCGTATTTCCTGATTGGAAAAGAAAAAGCAGCAAAAAATTAAAAATTGAAAAAAGATAAAGTTTTCTTATTGAAAAAACTTGCAAAACAGAAAAAACTATGCTATTATGGT
>OGRP01002175.1_pt1 | contig 10465 bp, 7 predicted proteins | sample 1553531 | NCBI WGS metagenome assembly OGRP01 (sample SAMEA2580045, study PRJEB22360) | human gut metagenome | biome: human gut; feature: human-associated habitat; material: faeces | place: Denmark | collected 2008/2010 | reverse complement strand
TTAAGACCTGCCTGTACCTGGCGCTGGAAGCACTCAAAGGAGCTTACAATATCGCCCGACCAGACAAGCGCACCGTATTTTGCACTGCCCGCCCAGGCGGAACGGATCAGGCTGATCGGCATCGCATCGCCCTCTGCTGTCATGCCGTCGTAGAACGCTTTCAGATAGTATTTCGGGTAAATATTTCCGACTTCCTGTACACTTCCGAGCTGATAGCGGTAGTTCTTGAAATCGTAAACGCTGTATTCCGGCTCTGCCACATCCAGCCAGAAGAGTTTTGCACCCTGATCGTAATAATTTTTCTTGATTTTTTCCCAGACATATGTTCTTGCATCCGGGTTGGTTGCATCGAAGAAGACTTCATTTCCACCACAGAGCATCGTCAGCGGTACACCGTGCTCCGTGCGAACCAGATAGCCTTTCTCTTTCATCTCCTCGAAGTTTTCGGAATAAATGTCAACGGTCGGCCATACCGACACAACAACCTGAATTCCCATCTCCTTTAATTCGCGGCACATGCCCGGCACATCCGGCCAGTATTTCGGATCAAATTTGAACTCGCCCTGCTTCGTCCAGTGGAAGAAATCGACGACAATCACATCAAGCGGTACGCCAAGCTCTTTGTATTTTCTTGCTACAGACAGAAGCTGTTCCTGATTCCAGTAGCGGAGCTTACACTGCCAGAAGCCCATGCCATATTCCGGCATCATCGGCGGTTTTCCGGTCAGCGTCATATAATTCTCCTCGATCTCGGCAGGCGTATCACCTGCAATCACAAGATAATCGATTTCTTTCCCGGATTCCGTTACCCATTCCGTTCCATTATTCGCAAACATCACCTGTCCGACACCCGGATTGTTCCATAAGAAGCCGTAGCCGATACTGGAAAGATAGAACGGAACACTGACCTGTGAGTTTCTCTGTGCCAGCTCCAGCATACAGCCCTTCAGATCCAGCTCATGCTGCTGATACTGTCCCATTCCGAAGATTTTCTCACCTTTTCTTGCTACAAACCGCGCTACAATACGGAAATTATCCCCGACGCCGTTGCTGTACTCGCGTCCCATGATGTTGAGCGGCATGCTTTCCTCATCGCGCAGACGGCGGAAATGCTCCTTTAACAGAACTCTTCCATCCTCATGATAGAACGTAATGACGCTGCCGGAATCGATCACTGCATGAAGCTTTCCATTTGTGATTTTTCCGTAGGAAGTATCCGTTCCCTCGTACATATTGGCAAAGGCTCCGCCTTTTGCTGATGGATCCTCAAAGATTTCAACCTCTCCCGCATGCGCGTCCTTTGCTTCCAGCGCCCAGTCGCGGCCGGTAAAGCTTCTATTTTTTGTCGCGCGCACACGCAGTGCATCTTTCCCCCACGCTTCAATGCAGACGGTCTCGCCATCGTAAGAATAAATTAACTTACCCTCTTTTTCCAAAAACATGTAAAAATCCTCCTTTTGTCAAAAACGGCTGGCCTGCCGTTTCTCCTGCTGTTTTGCACTTCAGACATTGACCCGCCGGATCAACGCCTGCTTCTTACAGGTAATATTTTTTCTGTTTATTTTGCCAGATTTTCTTTGTATGCATTGTAAGCATCTGTCTGAATCTGAAGGAACTCGTCAATGCCCATAGCTTTCAGCTGATCGATGTAGGAATCCCACTCATCATCGATGCCGCCGTCTACTACCCAGTGCGCATACTGTGCTTCTACATATTTATAGATATCGGTTCCGATTGCCGTGATTCTGGAAAGGTCTTCGTCGGTATACTGAACCATCGGGAATCCACAGTTTTTCTCAGTATCAACGTATTTCTCATTGATTGCATCATCGGCCAGTTTGACACCGTCGCCCTGATCCTCCGGAAGAGAAACTTTGTCATAGAAATCCTCGTTCATGTATTTCGGACCGAAATCACGTAAGGAGTTGGACCATGCAGAGGTATCCAGAGAAGATCCATCGCTTGGTACATCTACATTGTAGGTTCCGTCACCATTGTCTGTGATCTGGCTTCCAACGGAACCATAGAAGGTCTGTAACGATGCAAGATCGGTGTAAAATTCATCTGCCCACTTCAGCAGGGTGTCAGGATCTTTACAGTCTTTGGAGATCATGAGCTCACGGTCGGATATATCAAGGTAATTGGTTGCTGCTTCTACGTAGTGGTTTCCATCGTAGCCTTCTACTGCCTCAAGAGTCTTAAACTGATTTACGTTCGGACCAACCTGAGCGTCTGCAGTCCATCCAAAGATAAGACCTACCTGAGAACCGCCATCAGCCTGCTGTTTTGCTGTCTGCATGGAGCCATCCTGTGTGAAGTACTCTGGGTCAACAACGCCCTCTTCCCATAACTGACGCATCCATTTTACTGCTTCTTTGTAATTTTCTTCCATCGGCATGAAGACCGGTTTTCCTTCGCCATTCAGTCCCATGTAGTTTCCGTCACGGCTTACCATGGTTCCGAACGGGGAAAGGATGTGGCGCAGATCACCGCTTAACAGTCCGCTGCTTGCTGCATTTGTGATACCGATCTCATTGGTTGGATCGCCATCGCCGTCAGCATCTTCTGTCGCAAATTTAACAAGAACCTCTTCCAGTTCTTTATAGGTCTTCGGAGTTTCCAGTCCTAAGTTATCCAGCCATTCCTGGTTGATGCACATAACATCGCCGCAAACCTTCGGACGAAGCGGAAGCTTCTTCGGTAAGCTGTAGATTCTTCCGTCACGGCTGGTGCAGACTGCTTTCAGTTCCGGATCAGCCTCAAAGGCTGCTTTCAGGTTTGGCATATCTTTTTCGATCAGATCTGTCAGATCCAGGAATGCCGATTTGTTCTGTGCCATATCTGCCTGTGTTAAGCAGATAGATCCAAGGAATGCATCCGGGAGGTCTCCGGAAGCCAGCAGCAGAGATTTCTGCTCGGACCAGTCACTGTTGTAATAAACCTGCCAGTCGATGTTGATATTCATCTTGTCCTCGATTTCCTTCATGACTCCTTCCTTCAGGAAATCGGTCGGCCAGGTATCGGTCCATCTTACTGTTGCAATTTTGTAGGTTGGGCGGTCACTGGTATCTGTCGTGTCACTGGCAGAAGATTCTGTCTTTGCAGAACTTGCTGCAGTGCTTCCACTCGTACTTTCCGTTCCTCCATTACTTCCACATCCTGCAAGCAGTCCGGCTGCCATTGCGGCCGAAAGAGCAACGCTCCAGGCCATTTTTGTTTTCTTTCGCATCATCATCTCTCCTTTATGATTTTTTATTTGCAATACTTCTCTCCTGTCCGCAGGATCAGCCTTTTAGTGATCCGAGCATAACACCCTGATTGAAGTATTTCTGCACTAACGGGTACATACACATGATCGGCGCGGAGGAAACCACGATGATCGCGTATTTGATGAGGTCGGCCATCTGCTTTGCCTCAACGGCTGCAGCGCCGGTACTCATGGCACTCATGGTCTGATTGCCGACCAGAATGCTTCGAAGGACAATCTGCAGCGGCTGCAGACTTTCGCTTCGGATATAAATCAATGCATTAAAGTAGGAGTTCCACTGTCCTACTGCTGCCCACAGGGCAATAACAGCGATAACGGCTTTGGAAAGCGGGAGAACAATCTTGAAGAAGAATCCAAGGTATCCACATCCATCCAGCTGCGCCGCCTCCCAGAGATCCTCCGGGATACTGTTGTTGAAGAACGTTCGTCCTACGATGATGTAATACGTTACAACGGAGAACGGAACAACCATAACCCAGAAGGTGTCCAGCAGATGAAATCTCTGTACTGCCAGGTAGGTTGGAATCAGACCGCCGGTGAAGAACATCGGGATCAGGTAAAATGCTGTGAAAAATCTTCTTCCATATAAATGCTTTCTGGAAAGCGCGTAGGAAGCCGGAATATTGACAACGAGTGTCACAAGCGTTCCCATAATTACGTAAGCAATCGTATTCCGGTAGCCAGTCCACAGCTTTGCGTAGCTCGCCAGCTGCTTATACCCTTTGAAGTTAACTCCTTTTGGAAGGAACATAATCTGTCCGTTGGATACGGCTGCCGGATCACTGAACGATGCAATGACGATGAAGTACATCGGATACAGGGTAATGATGATCAGAAGCACACCGATCGTATACAGGATGATATCGAAAATCCAGTCTTCTCTGGATTTTTTTACTTTATTTGTTGATACTGCTTTTGCTTTACTCATATCTTTGCTCTCCATTCCTATGTAGGCTCAAAATTCTGTCAGATCAGTGAGGTATCACTCATTTTACTGGAAATGAAGTTGACTGCCAGAAGAAGAACCAGGTTGATAATGTTGTTAAACAGGCCAATTGCAGCGGAAAGGCTGTACTGGCTGCTCACAAGACCCATCTTATACACATAGGTGGAAATGATCTCACTTGAGGTACTGTTCAGTGTATTCTGCAGCAGGTAAACCTTCTCAAATCCAACGCTCATAACGCTTCCCATTCTCATGATAAACATGATGGTTGCCGTCGGCAGCAGAGCCGGAACATCGATGTGGATCATTTTGTGCCATTTGTTGGCGCCGTCCATCGTTGCCGCTTCATACAAGGTCGGGTCTACAGAGGAAAGTGTTGCGATATAGAGGATACTGTCCCATCCTACATGCTGCCATGCCTCAGACCATACATAAATGTGTGGGAATGCTTTCGCACTTCCCATCAGGTTCGGGAGCTTGAATCCAAGCAGTCCGACCAGCTTTGCGATAATACCTGTACTCGGGGAGAGGAACAGGATCAGCATTCCGGCCATAACAACGGTAGAGATGAAGTGCGGCAGGTAGGTTGATACCTGGAAGAACTTTTTAAACTTCTGTGCCTTCATCTGGTTAACCAGCAGTCCCATGATAACCGGAAGCGGGAATGTTACCGCAATGGTGTAAAGACTGATGATGATTGTGTTTTTGATGGTCAGACCGAACTGATAGGAATTAAAGTACTGTTTGAAGTATTTCAGTCCAGCCCAGCTGCTTCCCATAATGCCTTCCGCAGGTGTAAAGTTTTTAAATGCAATCACAATTCCGTACATCGGATAGTACGTAAACAGTGCAAAAATGATAATGGAAGGAAGCATCAGTAAGTATAATGGCCTGCTTCTTCTCACTCCCTCTACAAATCCTATGGAGCTTTTCTTTTTGGTTTTACTATGGTTGGCGCTCACATATCATCCCTTCTTTCCTTTAGATTTTTTGTAACGATTCAGATCTCCATCGCGATTTTTCTTTCATTTCGCATGGCTCTGAAACAGTTACCATTTTTCTTTTTCATGCTCTCGTTTCAACCGATGAACATATTATACAAAAAAGAGGGGCGTTTTTCTATCATTTTCCGGCAGTCTGTATATTAAAAAAGAGATGTCTTTTCACATCTCTTTTTTAATCAGAACGTTTTTTTGTTATTGACATCGTTTTTTTGTTATTTTTGTCTGCTCCGGTACTCATTTGGTGTACATCCGACCAGCTCCCGGAACGTTTTACTGAAATAAGAAAAATTTCCATAGCCGACTTCCATCGCAATTTTGCTAATCGGAAGCGATGAACTGCGCAAATACTCCTTTGCCCGCTCAATGCGCCGCTCAGCAATATAATTCGGAAGCGACATTCCCGTTGTTTTCATAAAAATTTTGGAAACATAGTCCTCTGAGAGGAACACTTTTCCTGCAAGCACGGATCTTGAAAGATCCTCGTTCAGATTCTGTTCGATATAGTCTTTTAGCTGCTCCACCACATTGTCACTGCGGGATTCGTTCTTTTTCTGACCTTCCAGCACATCAAACAGATAATCGATGAACGCATGGGCACCTACCACAGAGAGAACCGCCTCTCTCCGTTTCGTTTCATACTCTTCACTGTCAAAAACCTGTCCGAAAACAATATTGCTCTCTTTTAAATAAACATATATATTCTGTATCATTTCTTCAAAAAAACGACTTGTGAAATCTTTTCGCAGACCGCCGCTTTTCTCACGCTTTCTCAGATATTCCTGCAGCTTTTCCCGCACAGCCGCAAGGGAATCGGATCGCTCCATCTCAGCCAGATACGTTTTCCACGGCACTTCCTGATAATCGCGCTCTACGAAAGACCAGCGTGTCTCATACAGAATCCCTGTTTCATCCGGCACTACATACTTTTCCATCTCTTCGAGCTGATCGCGGCTCTTTGAAATCTCATCCAGTACCGCCGGTTTTCCCATGTACATGCAGAATCTTGCCGGAAACGCGCCCGCCAGACAGGTCCGCAGTCCTGCCAGTTCCTCCTGCGTTCCCATCGCACTTCCGTGATTTCGCAACACAACTGCCCATTCCAGATCACTGACATGTACCACGGTTTCCAGTTGCATTTCTGTTGTTTCCACATATTCCGTCAGAACATTTGTAATCACAAAATTATATAAGCTGATCTCTTTTTTATAATGTTCCTTATCCGGAATTTCCAGTACCCGCAGCAGAATCAGACGGAAGGTCTCATCCGGAGTACAATATCCGCTCTTTTTTGCCCTTTCAATCCAATACTCCTCCTGCAGACACTGAACCAGAAGATCCTCCCAGAATTGCTTTTCATTCTCTCCTTTTTTCTCCTGTTTCTTCTGTTTTTGATGTTTTTCCTGCGCAATCCCGACAATTCTGCGCAGCGCTGTTTCCAGATCCACATTGGAAATCGGTTTTAACAGATATTCCCTTGACGACAGCTTCAACGCCATCTGCGCATACGCGAAATTTGCATAGCTGCTCAGAAAGGTACATTCGATATCCAGCTTTTTGTACCGGATCCATTCCAGAAGCTCCAGCCCGTTCCCCTGCGGCATATCAATGTCACACAGCAGCATTTCTATCGGATACTCTTCCAGCAGCTTCTGCGCCTGGCGGATGTTGTTCGCCGTAAATACCATATCAATTCCAATTCCGCTCCAGTTGACGGTTTCTTCCAGCTTTTCCACCAGAAGCTTATCATCATCTACAATCAGAATACTAATTCCCATAGGTAAGCCTCCAATATATTTTTCTTCTTTTTCCTACAGAAAAAAGCCAGCCGACAGACTCTTATTTTTCTGTCAGCTGGCCTGTTTAAAAACCATTATAACCTGTTTATTCTTTTCCGTCAAAGCAATAGGTACACATTTTGCATTTCGGCAGTCCGATCGACTCTACCAGATCGTCCAGACGGTGATACCTGAGGCTGGTGAAATTCTGACGGCGGCAGATTTCCTGGCACATGGACTCGTAGCGGTCGCTGGTCGGATCTGCATACTCTTCCAGTACTTTCTCTGCGTTTTCTCCCTCTTTTTCCAGAATAATCCGTCTGGTGATCAGATCCAGCTCGGATTTGGAGCGGGAGAAATTCAGGAATTTGCAGCCATACAACAGCGGCGGGCACGCCGGGCGGACATGAACTTCTTTTGCACCGCTCTGATATAAAAATTCCGTTGTCTCACGGAGCTGCGTACCGCGCACGATGGAGTCGTCGATCAGCAGCAGTTTTTTCTGATCGATCAGTGCCTGCACCGGGATCAGCTTCATTCGGGCAATCAGATTTCTCTGTTCCTGATTTGTCGGCATAAAGGAGCGTGGCCAGGTCGGGGTATATTTGATGAATGGTCTTGCAAACGGAACTTTGGACTCATTCGCATAGCCGATTGCATGGGCAATTCCGGAATCCGGCACGCCTGCAATGAGATCCGGGTGGACATTGCTTCCCGCATCACGTTTGGCAAGCATGGCACCGCAGTGATATCGCATCTCCTCTACATTGATCCCCTCATAGGACGCAGTCGGGTAACCATAGTAAACCCACAGGAAGGAACAGATCTTCATCTCCTCCTGCGGCGGCACGAGCATCTCGACGCTCTCCGGCGTAATAAAGTCAATCTCACCCGGTCCGAGTTCACGGTAATCCGTGTAACCCAGGTTCAGATATGCAAAATTTTCAAAGGATGCGCAGTACGCTCCCTCTTTCTTTCCAATAACAAGCGGGGTGCGGCCTTTTTTATCGCGCGCAGCGTAGATGCCGTCTTTTGTCAGCAGCAACAGCGTCATGGAACCGTCAACAACATCCTGCAGATGGCGGATGCCCTCCGGAATCGTCTTTTCACTGCAGATCAGAGATGCCGCAAGCTCGGTTGCATTGATCTGACCGGTGCTCATCTCCTGGAAATGGGTGCGGCCGTTGCCGTAAACCTCTTTTAAAAGCTGATCCATGTTGTTGATTTTTCCAACCGTGGTAATCGCAAAGCTTCCAAGGTGTGACTGGATCAAAAGCGGCTGCGGTTCATAGTCGGAAATGCAGCCAATGCCGAGGTTTCCCTCCATTTCTTCCACATCACGCTCAAATTTTGTACGGAACGGTGAATTTTCAATGTTGTGGATGGCACGTGAAAAGCCATTTGCCCCATATATCGCCATACCGCCTCTTCTTGTTCCGAGATGTGAGTGATAGTCTACTCCGTAAAACAGTTCCAGTGTACAGTCTTTTCTTGATGCAACTCCAAAAAAGCCTCCCATTTCTTGTCTACCTCTCTTTGTGTATTTTTTCTCCCTTGGGTTCTCTTAAATATGAATGCCCCGGCAAACCGGGATGCCTGCTTACGGTTCACCGATGCCGGAACCGCAACCAGTCTTCTTTTAGTGTACCACGATCTTCTCCGTACTGTAAAGTATAACTAATAAATTTGATATAAAAAATAATCTACATTAATAAATAAATTTACAGCTTTTTCCACAAAGATTTTATCGTAAAATCAAAAAAAGAAAGTATTGATTCTTTTTATCGGTTATGATACTTTAAAACTGCTTATGAATGTTGGTTTTGCGTTAAACGCAATAAAACGATTCATTCTTATTTTATCTTTTCTTAAGAGGAGGTTTTTACCATGGTTTCACTTTTGTTACCTGTCATTTATCTGGCATTCATCAGTCTCGGACTGCCGGATTCTCTGCTCGGCTCAGCGTGGCCGGTCATGTATCCGGAGCTTGGAACTTCTGTTTCTTCTGCCGGCATCATTTCTATGATTATTGCCGCCGGAACAATCGTATCCAGTTTGAACAGCGACCGTCTGAATACCCGCTTCGGCACCGGAAAAATCACGGCAGTAAGCGTTCTCACAACAGCAGTGGCGCTGTTTGGATTCTCCGTCAGCCACTCTTTTCTCGCTCTCTGCCTCTGGGGTATCCCCTATGGTCTCGGCGCCGGAAGCGTGGACGCAGCCCTGAACAACTACGTTGCCCTGCACTACAAAGCCCGCCATATGAGCTGGCTGCACTGTATGTGGGGCGTCGGATGCAGCACCGGTCCGGTCGTCATGGGATATGCCATCAATCATTCCACCTGGAACAACGGCTACCGTACCATCGCCCTGTTCCAGATTGTGCTGACTCTGATTTTATTTTTCAGTCTTCCTCTCTGGCAGAAACCATCTGCTGATGCTTCTGCAGATGAGAACTCCGTTCCGGAGCAGAGAAGTTTTTCCCGCCTGATCCGCGTTCCCGGTGTCAAAGAGGTTCTGACCTGCTTTTTCTGCTACTGCGCAGTAGAATCTACTGCCGGCATGTGGGCTGCAAGCTACTGTACTTTGTTCCGCGGCATTGATGCAAAACGCGCAGCAAGCTGGGCAAGCCTGTTCTACATTGGCATCACGATCGGACGGTTCTTCTGCGGTTTCATCACAATGAAATTAAATGACCAGAAAATGATCCGGCTCGGACAGGCTGTGATCGCAGTCGGCACGATTCTGATGCTGCTGCCGCTTGGCGATTCCCTTCTGTTTATCGGCCTGATCCTGATCGGACTTGGCTGTGCGCCGATTTATCCTTCCATCATTCACGAGACACCGGCAAACTTCGGTGCCGACTTAAGCCAGGGAATCATCGGCATCCAGATGGCCTTTGCTTACGTCGGAACCTGCCTGATGCCGCCGGTTTTCGGTGTTCTCGGCCAGCATATTTCCTTCGGACTGTATCCTGTATTCCTGATGGCCATTTTGATTCTGATGGTTGTGATGGCGGAGCGGATGCACCGTGTGACGGCGGAAAAGAGAAATTCCTATAAAGCCAATTATTAATTCCATTGTCCTGCAGCAGGAATTCGGTTTTTGATATGTTGCGTACAGGAAAATTCAACGATGTTTCCTGTAAGTAAAAATACATCTGATCAAGGTACTCCCTGAGCAGATGTATTTTTTTAAATTGCGGAAATATTTTTTAAGCACGCTCCTGCTCGAACTCTTTTGCCACATCCTCCAGCCGATTCAAGCGGATATTTTGTCAACGCAACGCAAAAACCGGAATGCTTACACATTCCGGTTTCCAGTAGAGCGCGAGACGGGATTCGAACCCGCGACCCCAACCTTGGCAAGGTTGTACTCCACCCCTGAGCCACTCGCGCATATTCATCCTTTAGGATGAAGCGGGTGATGGGAATCGAACCCACGTATCCAGCTTGGAAGGCTGGTGTTCTAC
>OGRP01002162.1_pt1 | contig 10528 bp, 9 predicted proteins | sample 1553531 | NCBI WGS metagenome assembly OGRP01 (sample SAMEA2580045, study PRJEB22360) | human gut metagenome | biome: human gut; feature: human-associated habitat; material: faeces | place: Denmark | collected 2008/2010 | reverse complement strand
CTGGATAGAGCACTTGGCTACGGACCAAGGTGTCGGGGGTTCGAATCCTCTCACGCACGTTATATAGTATAGAAAGAGCAGGTATTACAACCTGCTCTTTCTATAATTGAGGCACGGAGTATTAATTCCGTGCCTCAATTGTTTTATCCGGATTACCTTTCTGTTGTAAAATAAAGGGCGTTATTTCAGTGCAGATATAATTTTGAAATATGGCTTGAAAAGGCTGTAATATTTCAGACCATCTGTCTCACCGTAGCTCTTTGTGATGGCAGATCTTATGCCATTGAGATTTTTTGTTTTATTCTTGTTTTTTTCAAGAAAATCAACAAAATTTCCGGGATCATTAATATCACTGTGTGCGAAAATTATACCTGTAAAACGCTCTACCTTCTTTTTACGCGTGAGCTTTTCAGGCGTAAAAGAGTAGGATTTGTCTTTTATGGTTTTATAAATTGTCTGACCCTGTTTCATACCATAAACATGAACCAGCGTCTCATGAAGCTTGAGCAGATTGTCTTTTCCCATGCAGTTTAGGAAAGAATCTACCTCAAAATGGTCGAAGTCTTCGGATACTGCCGAGACTTCAGAAATATCTGATATATCAATGCTGTCCGTTGAGAATTTAGCCTCAGCTGCTTCGTTTTTATTTGAGCTGTTACCGGAACCGTTATGAGGTGTCTGTTCGTCAGTGAATGGTAAGTCATCATTAGCCATAAGCTTATCACTTGACGGTAAGTCATCGTTAGTTGCAAGCTCATCACCTAACGGTTCACTGTCTGTATAGCTGCTATGATTGCCATCGATAAGTTCATTCAGATTGTAAGACTTTGCGGTGATAGCATCGGTATCAGTATCGGTATTGATATTGTTATTGGCGTTATCTTCCTTGGAGGGAATATCTGCTACTACCTGATACTTGATGTTTTTTCTTCGCTGGACAGCCTGTTTGCAGAAATTTACATTGAATCTGCGTACAGCGAATCCCTTATCTTTCCAGAACCTTACAGCAGGGTCATAGCCTGTGTCATTGCTCATTATGATGTACTCATCAGCACATGACTCGGCTGATGCAGCATCACATTTGTTTTCACTGAATGAACCAGTGCATCCCATCAGATATCCCATATATGATACGAGCTGAAAATCAAGGGCATTCGTGCCCTCATAGGATTTCTCAAATCGGATATTTATTTTGTTATTTTCCATAAGCCTGATGACTGACATGTATGACATGTGAGGTGATTTTTTTGTGTAAAAAACTACGATTTCGTCGTCCTCATCTGCCATATCAAACAGCATCAGCCAGTTGTCGTTGACATTTTCGCTGTCTACTAAAAAGTGTCTGATAATAATCACCATTAATCCGGACAAAGGTATTGTAGCATGTGTAGGAGAAAATGGCAAATAATATAGATTTAAGTAAATGTTAACAATACAAAGAGTGCAACATATGATATAATTTTAATATATCTTGAAAATGAAGGGGGAATAGAGTTGGCAGATATTGAAATAAATAAATCAGATATTGATGAAGTTAATGATGTGATACAAGAAACAGATGAAGAAGCATATGCGTTGGATTCTGAATTTACAGAGGAAAAGGAATATAAAACAGTACAGAAATATGAGCTTGTGACGATTCTGTCGTATCTTATAGGTGTCAGAAATGAGATACTTGATCATATGTGCAGTGATGAGTATGTGGAGCTTTTAAACAGCTTAAGAGAAAATAAAAATGCGAGGATACTCAGATATCTGTGTAAGGCGCGTACAGGTCTGCTGCGTAACTATAAAAAAACAGACAATGAAATAAAATATAATCTGGGTAATATAAACAGGATGGAGTGGTTTGATGCAGAGAATATAAATAAGCTTGAGAGCTGGGAAGTGCATATTATATTGTATAATTCATCGGCTGACAAGTATTGCGTACATATTAACAAGCTGATAAATGAGCACGTGGATGCATGTAAAAAGCTTTTCCCAGACTGGATAAAATGGGAGTATATCAGGGATTTGTTTGTCATAGTGGATTATGAAAAGCCAAAGAAGCTAAAGGCAGAGTTTACTGTCTATAAAGAGCACAGAAAAGAGTATCCATATGGGATGTATATCCACTGGCGCCCGGATGGCAGGGGAAATTTGCTCAATTCTGACGGAAGGATTTTAAAGACAATATACAGACAGCATGGTGATTATTTCAACGACGGTTCAAAATACAGGGATGCAGTGGAAGATACAAAGGAAAATATATATGAGTTTATCCGTGAAAGCATGCGTGTTGTGATAGTTGTGGATTGTGAAAATTCTGATGTATACAAGCTGTATGGAGTATTAAAAAACTTAAATTCTGAGCAAATGTCCAAAATAGAAAAAATTATACTCTATGATGATTATCATACATCCTGTGGATGGGACTGGCTGGAAAAATTCATACATATCCCTGTATTCCATGAGGAGGTGGAGCGTGTGACAGACCGGAAGTCGCTTGTTGATATAAAGATGACTGCGGGAGTGTGTGAGGCATATTATAAGGACAACATAGACTCGTTTATTTTGTGCTCAAGTGATTCGGATTACTGGGGACTTATTTCATCTGTAAAGGATGCTCATTTCCTCGTGATGTACGAATATAGCAAGTGCGGACAGTCAATCAAGGATGCACTTACAAAACGATGTATTTTTCACTGTTCAATAGACGATTTCTATACAGGAAATGCAAGTGATTTAAAGAAAAAAGTCATGATAAATGAATTGAAAAATCTGACAAATGATATTGTCGGAAAGAATGGCTGGGAGATGACAAGACAGATATACGAGAGGACTAAAATTACATCGACAGAGCGAGAAATGAAGGATTTTTACAATAAATATGTTAAGTCATTGAGGTTAAAAATTAATGAGGACGGAGTATTCGAGATTGTGGTCAATGAATATTGATTATCGTAAAACTGTTTTATGTAATTATTGTCGGTCACACATGTATTGTGTGAAGGTTAAGCCTTATTTTAGCGGAAAGAGTGGGAAAGTATGATGAAACCGATGCTTGAAATCTGCTGTGGCAGCTTTTCGGATGTGAAAACAGCATATGAAAATGGTGCGGACAGGGTTGAACTGAACAGTGCCCTATATATGGGAGGGCTGACACCTACACTCGCCAATTTAATATATGCAAAGGAGAACTGCAATATACCGGTAGTGGCAATGGTTCGGCCGAGGGGCGGTGGATTTTGCTATTCGGATGAAGAATACGACACTATGCTTATGGATGCAAAAATTCTTTTAGAGCATGGAGCAGATGGTATTGCGTTTGGATTTCTGACAGAGGAAAAAATGCTTGACAAAAAGCGCACGAAGGAAATGATAGAGCTCATTCATGAGTATGGCAGGGAAGCTGTGTTTCACCGCGCCTTTGACTGCATAGATAATCAGGACAGTGCAGCGGAGAAGCTTATTAGGCTTGGCGCAGATCGTATCCTCACAAGCGGTGGAGCAGTAAATGTATGGGATGGCAGAAAACAGCTTAAGCATCTTCAAAATCAATATGGAAAGTATATTACGATTCTGGCAGGAAGCGGCGTGAATGATACCAATGTGAGAGCACTTATCGAATACACAGGTATTACGCAGGTGCACAGCTCGTGTGGTTCCTGGAAGTGTGATGTGACAGCAGCGGGCAATGCAGTAGATTTCTCGTATGATGAAGCGATGAAGAACTGCTATCAGTGTGCGGATGCAGGTAAGGTTAGGAAGCTTGCGGAAGAGGTAAGTGGAGTGTAATATTAAAGCAAAAGATTATAGAATTTCGGAGGAAGCAATTAATGGCGGAACAGGAAAATAGTAAGGATTTAATCAGTGTACTTTGGAGTGGCGCTGATGTACTTCGTTCTAAAATGGACGCGAATGAATATAAGAATTATCTTTTGGGAATTGTATTCTATAAATACCTATCAGATTCATTTTTGATAAGAGTATATGATTTGATAAATGATGAGAAACCGGAATCGCTCAAGGTGGCACTCGAGGCATATAAAAATGAGTTGAAGGGTGAATATGCTAATGATTTGCTTGATGAATTAAAGCAGGATCGTAAATATGTAATTGAGCCTGAGCTTACATATACATGTTTTGCAGAGGATGCAAGGAATAATTGCTTTAATCGTGAGCAATTACAGAAAGCATTCAATAATATTGAGCAGAGCGGAGAGTTGTTTGTGGATTTGTTTTCCGACATTGATTTGTATTCAAGCAGGCTTGGAGCGGGAGACCAGAAACAAAGTGATACAATTGCAGAACTGATAAAAGTAATAGACCAGGCGGATTTGCTCAATTCCGATGGTGAAATACTTGGAGATGCATATGAATATCTGATAGGACAGTTTGCGTCAGAGACCGGTAAGAAGGCGGGAGAATTCTATACACCACAGGCAGTATCAAAAATTCTTACTAGAATAGCAATAACAGGACAGGAGAATGTGAAAGGTTTGTCAATCTATGATCCATGTATGGGCTCAGGTTCGCTGCTTCTTAACGCAAAGAGATACTATAAAGGTGATACAAACTATATAAAGTATTATGGACAGGAACTGAACATGTCTACATATAATCTGGCGAGGATGAATATGTTCCTGCATGATGTAGCTGCGGAGAATCAGAATCTGCATCATGGAGATACTCTTGATGCAGACTGGCCAACTGGTGAGGAAACTGACTTTCACATGGTACTTATGAATCCACCGTATTCTGCAAAATGGAGTGCTGCATCAGGATTTTTACAGGACGAAAGATTTTCAGAATATGGTGTTTTGGCGCCAAAATCAAAGGCTGATTATGCATTTTTACTTCATGGACTTTATCATCTGAAAAGCAATGGAACAATGGCCATCGTTTTGCCACATGGAGTGCTTTTCAGAGGTGCAGCAGAGGGAAAAATAAGAGAAAAGCTCCTTCGTTCAGGAAACATATATGCGGTTATAGGATTGCCGGCTAATTTATTTTATAATACGTCTATTCCTACATGCATTGTTGTACTTAAAAAGCATAGAGATGGCAGAGATGTACTGTTTATTGATGCGTCAAAGAAGTTCATTAAGGGCAAAAAACAAAACGAAATGTCAGACGAGCATATTGATGAAGTTATGGATTTGTATAACAGAAGAGAAACTGTAGACAAAGAATCCTATCTGGCAAGCTTTGATGATATTGAAAAGAATGATTTCAACCTAAACATACCGCGATATGTAGACAATTTTGAAAAGGAAGAGGAAGTCGATATAAATGGTCTGCTCGAGGATATGAAAAAAACCGATGACGAGATAGGAAAGGTCGAAGGTGAGTTTGTGAATTTGTTAAAAGACCTGACATCATCTGATGAAAATATAATGGCATCGTTAAAGCGTTATATTGATATGATTGAGGGGTGATTTGTATGGAAAATCCAAAGATTAGATTTAAAGGGTTTACTAAGGATTGGGAACAGCGTAAGTTGGGAGATTTAGTCGATCGTGTTACAAGAAAAAATCAAGATTTAGTCTCAGAGTTACCACTTACAATATCAGCTCAATATGGACTTATTGATCAGAATGAATTCTTTGATAAGAGAGTTGCTAGTAAAGATGTCAGTGGCTACTACCTGATTGAGAATGGAGAGTTCGCTTATAATAAAAGCACTTCAACAGATGCTCCTTGGGGAGCTATTAAAAGGCTGGATCGTTATGAAAATGGCGTATTATCAACACTTTATATCGTATTTGGAATAAAAGAAAACAATCCTGTAGATTCCGATTTCTTGGTATCGTATTACAGCACAAATCTGTGGCATAAAGGTATTCATGAGATTGCTGCAGAAGGCGCGAGAAATCATGGACTTTTGAATATTGCGCCAGCAGATTTTTTTGAAACAAGGCTGATGATACCACAAGATATAGAAGAACAAAAAAAGATTGGAAAGTATTTTATAGAGTTAGAAGCACTCATCACTCTTCACCAGCGCCAGTGCGATGAACTTAAGAAAATGAAAAAATATATGTTACAAAATATGTTTATATAATCATTTGAGGTTAGAATCATGAGGTATTTGTTTATGATGTTAAATTATCAAATTACAATATCAATTTGATTATTGATTTCTTGAATGAAGGGAGGTTTAAGAATGCCACAGGTAATTAAAATGGATACAATAATTTTATACCATGGTTCCCCTAATAAAATAGTAACACCAATATTTGGTGGCGGAGACGATAAACATGATTATGGTCGTGGATTTTATCTGACGGAAAACATAGGTTTAGCAAAAGAATGGGCTGTTTGCAGACCTAATGAACAGAATGGATGGGTTCATAAGTATGTGTTAAATACAGAGGAACTAAAAATTTTTGATTTTCAGGAGAAGGATGTTTTATCGTGGCTTGCAGAGCTTATGAAACATCGCGATGCTGCGGATTCCAAGCGTTATAGGATGCTTGCTGCAAAGTTTATTGATAAATATGGTATTGATACCGATGCATATGATGTAATAAAGGGATGGCGTGCAAATGCATCATATTTTTACATTGCAAAAGAATTTGTTAGAGATAATATTGATATAGATATTCTTGAAGAATTGCTTTCGTTAGGCGGATTGGGGATTCAGTATTGTATTAAGACAGAAAAAGCATATGCAAATTTACGCGAGATAGAAAGTGATTTACTTCAAGTTGATTACAGCGAATTTAACAATAAGTATAATCAAAGAGATATTGAAGCAAGAAAAAATATGCGTGATTTAGTAGATTCAGATGCAAATAAGGTTACGAATGTTTTTAGTACATTGTTTTAGAGGTGAGAAAATGGGTGCATATTCAGAAGCGTATCTGGGTGATGTAGTGGAAAATCAAGGTAAATTGTTTGATTTTGTGGCACATTCTTATCCAGATAGTGATACAGAAGATTTTATAAATACGTATATGAAAAGTAAAACCAGAAAAAGTATTGACAATGCGATGGCTTATGTTAATACTATGGATGCGAAAGAGCTTTGGAATTACTTTTCAGATACAGAAAAATATAAGTTAAAGCAGGGGAAGGCAATCGAGGGGTTTATGCCGGATTGGATTGGTGAATTTTATGCTTATTATCAGTGGTATTATGATATTCCAAGCGCAGAGATAATAAATAAAGTATCTGTTGATTTCCTTAGGAAAGCTTATTATGGACTTCATGATTTAGAACTTGATTTAGCAGTAAAAAAGGTGGGTAAAGTATAAATGAATATAGTTTGTTTTCATAATCCGGATGAAGAGAATGGATACCTTAGTAACTGGTATTTAAGTGAATTTGAATGTGGCGGAATAATATTTTCATCAATGGAACAGTACATGATGTATCAAAAAGCAAATTGTTTTGGTGATACTAAAATAGCGGAGAAAATCCTTGAAACTACAGATGTTGCACAAATTAAGGCTTTGGGAAGAAAGGTTTCAAATTATAATGAAACAATCTGGAATGGAAAGCGACAGATTGTTGTTTACAATGGACTTTGTGCAAAATTTCAAAACTCTGAATTGAAATCCAAACTAAAAGCTACAGGAGATGCGGTTTTAGCGGAAGGTGCTGTGAGGGACTGCATATGGGGAATTGGATTGTCAATGACAGATCCTAAAAGACTGGAAATGGAAAAGTGGAGAGGACAGAATCTGCTTGGATTTTCACTTATGATGGTTAGAGATGAAATATAAAATGTGAAAAAATATGATTACTTTTAAGAGCATTCATCCGTGCTTTTAATTAATTTTAGGCGTGGGACAATTTGACTCACGTCTTTTATATTATAAGTGATGAAAAGTGGCATCACTCGTTATTAGCGTAAGTCCATTGTGATATGGTGAATAAAAACAAAAGTTTGGGAACAGCGTAAGTTGGGAGAGGTGTTCAAAGAATACTCCGAAAAGAACCATACGGAACTGCCCGTTTTGACTATTATTCAGGGTGGAGGAACGGTGAAAAGAGAAGATTCTGACCGAAATTTAATGTATGACGAATCCAATTTGTCTAACTATAAAATGGTGCGAAAAGATGACTTCATTGTGCATCTCCGTTCTTTCGAAGGTGGACTTGAAAAATCAGCATTGGACGGTATTGTAAGCCCTGCATATCATACATTTCATAGTGATGTGGCAGATTCAAGATTTTATTATCCATACTTCCGCTCCCATGAATTTATAAAGCATAAATTAGTGCCACATGTGTATGGGATAAGAGATGGAAGAAGTATAGATATTGATGGAATGAAGATTATTGAAATTCCATATACATCAATGGAAGAACAGAGACAAATAGGAGACTACTTGGAGTCCCTCGACCACCTCATCACTCTTCACCAGCGAAAGTGTGAACAGACAAAAAATTTGAAAAAATATATGCTTCAAAAAATGTTTCCACAAAATGGAGCAAAAGTTCCAGAGATTAGATTTAATGGATTCACTCACGATTGGGAACAGCGTAAGTTATCGGATGTTCTTGATATTGTTACAAAAAGGAATGGGGAAAAGTACGGAAAAGAAGAAGTTCTCTCTGTTTCAGATGAGTATGGTTGTATAAATCAGATTAAATTCCAAGGTAGAAGCTTTGCAGGTGAAGATATTTCTAATTATAAGATTGTAGATACTGGAGATATTATATATACTCGTTCACCATTAAAATCTAAGCCATATGGGATAATAAAAGTCGTAGGTGATGAAATAGGCATCGTTTCGCCACTCTACATTGTTAATAAAGTAAAAGAAGGCAATAATTCTCAATTTATTTATAGAGTGTTTGATTCACCAGAAAAAACCAATAAGTATCTTAGTCCATTAGTGAGAAAAGGCGCAAAGAATACAATGAACATTTCTAATGATGAATGGCTATCAGGCAAAATAGATGTTGCTCCATCATACGAGGAACAATATCAGATTGGTTTATATTTTGATCACCTCGACAACCTCATCACTCTTCACCAGCGCCATACAGATTTTTATAAAAAAACCAGTTGCTACTTTATCCCATCGTAAGCCAATAAAAAATTTTAAATGTTGAAAAAGATTGGGAACAGCGTAAGTTTAGTGACATTGCCTCAAGAGAATCGGTCTCAAGAGAATCATCCTATGATTTACCAAGCCTAGAGTATGAAGATGTAATTGCAGAAGAAGGAAGATTAAATAAAGATATTAGCCTAAAAGAAAATATTAAAAAAGGAATTGTTTTTGATGGTTCTCAAGTATTGTATGGAAAACTTCGACCATATCTTCATAATTGGCTAAATCCAGATTTTTCAGGTGTTGCAGTTGGTGACTGGTGGGTTTTAAAACCTAATAATGCTGATAAAAGTTTTATATATCGACTTATTCAGACACAACGATTTGATGATATTGCTAACCAATCAGCAGGGTCGAAAATGCCAAGAGCCGATTGGAATTTAGTATCAAATACAGAGTTCGCAGTTCCAGTTTCACAAGAAGAGCAGGAAAAGATTGGTGAGTATTTTTCCTCCCTCGACCACCTCATCACTCTTCACCAGCGCCAGCACAAATTACATCTGAACACGCTTTTATAAACTGTTTTTTATCGTAAGTAACATCGTATCTATACAAGGGTTACCATAAATTTGACAACGAATCAAACATAAACCAACCTCAAACAAAGCAAGCCTAATTATGGTTACATCAGCGTAAGCAGTACTAATAAAGGAGGTAGCGTATGCTAGAGGATATGAGCAAGGATGCATTATTTTACAACTATTACGCACAGTGGATAGAAGTGTATAAGAAAGATGCAATTCGTGAAGCCACTATGGCAAAGTACAGGATGACTCAAAAGTGGGTGGAGAAGCTGGCTCCGGAGCTTAAGGTTTGTGAGCTGACAAGGACCGCGTATCAGAAGATACTAAATGATTACGCAAAGGAGCATGAGAGACAGACAACACTTGACTTCCATCATCAGCTAAAGGGTGCGGTAATGGACGCGGTGGATGAGGGGCTGATAGAGCGTGATCCGACCAGAAAGGCTATCATCAAGGGTAAGACACCACGTGAGAAAAAAATTAAATATCTCAATCAGTTTGAGTTGCATACTTTGATAGCTGATCTTGATATAAAGGAAGAGCCGAACTGGGACTGTTTTATTTTGCTTGTGGCAAAGACAGGGATGCGTTTCTCAGAGGCGCTTGCCATCACACCGAAGGATTTTGATTTTGGAAGACAAACACTTTCTATAAGTAAGACGTGGGATTATAAGGGTAAAGGCGGTTTTCTACCGACGAAGAATAAGTCATCTGTGAGAAAGATTCAGATTGACTGGCAGATAGTAGTAAAGTTTTCTGAGCTGGTAAAAGGGTTGCCGGAGGACGAGCCTATATTTGTAGGAGAGGAAAAGATTTATAATTCAACCGTCAATGACGCTCTCACCAGACACTGTAAGGCCTGTGGGATATCGGAGATTTCCATTCACGGACTTAGACACCCGTATGTCAAGCCCACGACAAAAAAATTTATAACTTTTTTTGAAGTTTTTC
>OGRP01002111.1_pt1 | contig 10772 bp, 9 predicted proteins | sample 1553531 | NCBI WGS metagenome assembly OGRP01 (sample SAMEA2580045, study PRJEB22360) | human gut metagenome | biome: human gut; feature: human-associated habitat; material: faeces | place: Denmark | collected 2008/2010 | reverse complement strand
AAAGAGAATACCTTAGATCGTTTTATGAATAGTGATAGCCTCTTCAAAAAGTTTCTATATAAATTTATTACTACAGATGGTTCGTATGTGAAATTACGGAGCTCTTTAGTAGAGCGGGATTTGGAGAATGCCAAGCTATATTCGCATACCTTGAAAGGGATAGCCGCTAATTTAGGTCTGGTAAATCTATTCGATGTATCGAATAATATACTATCGCTGTTGAGAGAAGGGAATCTGGAAGAAGCGTTGCGTTATGAAGATGCATTGGGAAAACAATACGATGCCTTGCGAGATATCGTTGTTGAGTTTTGTTCTTAATCTATTGTATATTAACTATCTAATTCTAAATAAAGACTATCAGTATGGATACTATCATAAAAACTCAAATTATAGATTTGATTCACAGGGAGGTAATCCCTGCTATCGGATGTACGGAACCTATTGCCGTGGCTTTGGCGGCCGCAAAAGCGGCGGAAGTGCTGGGGCGTAAGCCAGAGAAGATAGAGGTTTATCTGAGCGCCAATATCCTGAAGAATGCCATGGGAGTAGGAATCCCGGGGACTGGCATGGTGGGGTTGCCTATCGCTATCGCTTTGGGATCGATCATCGGTAAGTCCGCTTATGGGCTAGAGGTGCTGAAAGACTTGACTCCGGAGGGATTGAAAGAAGGTAAGGAAATGGTCTGCAAGAAATGTATCGGTATAGACCTGAAAGAGAATGTAGATAAACTTTATATCGAAATTATAAGTTCTGCAGGGAGCGATCGTTCAAGGGTGATCATTTGCCATGAGCATACCCATATAATATATGTAGAGAAAAACGGGGAGGTATTGACTGATTTACGTACGGCAAACGCTTCTGGCGAGGAAGTATGTGAGAATAAGGATTTACGTCTTTCCTTCTCTATGGTCTATGAGTTTGCCATGGAAATGCCATTGGATGAGATTCGTTTTATTTTAGAAACGGCCGAGTTGAATAAGAAAGCTGCCCAAGCTTCCATGAAAGGCAATTACGGACATACCGTAAGCAAGACAGTCTCGGGTGCTTTCGGCCGTAAGTTCATGGGAGATTCCGCTTATACGCATATGTTGATCATGACTTCCGCCGCTTGCGACGCTCGCATGGACGGCGCTATGATCCCGGTGATGAGTAATTCGGGAAGCGGTAATCAAGGAATCGCCGCTACGCTTCCGGTTCTTTCTTTCGCCGAGGATATCCAATGCTCGGAAGAGCAACTGATCCGTGCGTTGATGTTAAGCCATTTGATGGTGATCTATATCAAGCAAAGTCTGGGACGCTTGTCCGCCCTTTGCGGTTGTGTGGTTGCCGCTACGGGAGCGAGTTGCGCTATCACCTATTTGATGGGAGGAAATAAGGCGCGGATTTCTTATGCGATCAAGAATATGATCGGTAATATTACCGGAATGATCTGTGACGGTGCCAAGCCGAGTTGCGCGATGAAAGTATCTAGTGGCGTATCTACGGCGATGCTTTCCGCTTTGATGGCCATGGAGGATAAGGTGGTGACTTCCGTGGAAGGTATCATCGATGAGGATGTGGATAAATCGATCGCGAACTTGACCGCTATCGGTTCTAAAGGAATGGAGGCGACGGATCGTCTGGTGCTGGACATCATGACCGGTAAATCTTGTTAATGGGATTCTATGGAGGAGGCACCAAAGGCGAGGAAAAAAGAGATTATGCGAGTGACACTTTTAGGGTCATTCGCTAATTTTGTTTTATTGGTATTCAAGTTCGTGGCGGGTATCTGGGGGCATAGTAGCGCTATGATCGCCGATGCGGTGCATTCGTTATCTGATTTCGTAACGGATATAATCGTACTTCTTTTTGTCAATATATCTTCCAAGCCAAAGGACGAGAGCCATGATTACGGGCATGGTAAATACGAGACTTTGGCGACTTCAATTGTCGGTATCGTCTTGCTTTGTGTAGGTTTTGGCCTTTTCTGGGAGGGAGCGAACAAGATTTATGACTTTTATTTCAAGGGGATTCCGTTGGAAAGTCCGGGAATGATCGCTTTAGTTGCCGCTCTTATCTCCATTGTGATCAAGGAATTACTGTATCATATTACGGTTTGGGTAGGAAGGAAGCAGAATAGTCAAGTCGTTATCGCTAACGCTTGGCATCATCGCTCGGATGCCTTTTCCTCGATCGGTACGGCTTTAGGTATTGGAGGGGCGATTTTGTTGGGGGATAATTGGCGTGTGCTGGACCCGTTGGCGGCTGTGATTGTCAGTTTGTTTATCGTAAAAGTAGCCTTGCAACTAGTGATCCCGGCGATTAATGACTTATTGGAGAAATCTTTGCCGAAGGAGGTGGAGGATGAGATCTTGGCGATCATTAGTGAGGTTCCCGAGGTAAAGAGCCCGCATAATCTACGTACCCGCCGCATCGGTAATAATTTTGCTATCGAGGCGCATATACGGGTGAACGGACAGATAACCGTGACTCGTGTCCATGACTTGACGAAAGAGATCGAACAGAATCTGCGTGATAAGTTCGGTCAGGCTACGCACATCGCTTTGCACGTGGAACCAATTAAATAAACGAATTGTTATTTGACTATGATGAAGAACTTATATAGGGGAGAAGTGTTCTATTTGATCGCTTCCCCGCTGGATCATGTGGAGGCTTACCGCTATTTTGAGGATGGGGGACTGGCTGGTGTTGATGGGAAGATTGTAGAGGCGGGGGCGGGTCGGGGTTCCGTTCGAGGCGATGCGTTCCCGTTACCCGGATTTCCCGGTGACAGACTATTCCGGTAAATTGATTACACCCGGCTTTATTGATTCCCATATCCATTTCTCCCAGTCGGAGATACAGGGAATGTATGGCAAGCAACTTCTGGATTGGCTGGACGAATATACGTTTCCCGCCGAGGAAGCTTTCTCTTCCATGGAATATGCACAAGATATCGCTCGCTTTTTCGTGAAGGAACTGGTGAAGAACGGAACTACGACTTGTGCCGCTTATGCCACGGTTCATCCTGCTTCCGTGACCGCATTATTTTCCGTGGCTACGGAGTATAATATGTGTATCTTGGCTGGAAAGGTGATGATGAACCGGAACGCTCCGGATTATCTGATGGATACCACGCATCAGGGTGAGTTGGACTGCCGTAGCTTAATCGAGGATTGGGACGGGAAAGGACGGAATCACTATGTGATCACGCCCCGTTTCGCCATAACCAGTACGCCGGATCAATTAAAGTCTGCCGGTCGTTTACATGCCGAATATCCCAGTACCTATATACAGACACATCTTTCGGAGAATCTGGGAGAGATTGAATCTGTCTTATCGCTCTGTCCCGGTCATGCGGATTATTTGGAGGTCTATGAGCGTGCCGGATTGTTGACCGATCGTTCGATATTCGGGCATTGTGTCCATCTAACCGATCGGGAATATAAGCGGTTGGGAGAAACGGGAGGCATTATCGCCCATTGCCCGACCTCGAACCTTTTCCTTGGAAGCGGATTATTCGATATGAGGGAAGCGAACCGTTACGGCGTACGTACTACCTTGGCGACAGATGTCGGTGCGGGTACATCTTTCTCTATGTGGCGTACGATGGGAGAGGCCTATAAGGTACAACAGTTGAACGGTTATCCGATGACAGCTTTGGAGGCTATCTATAAATGTACGCTAGGCTCTGCACGGGCCTTATCGTTGGACGACCGAATCGGAAGTTTCCTCCCTGGCCGTGAAGCGGATTTCATAGTCGTGGATTATGCCGCTACCTCTGTCCAGAAATTGCGTATGGAGTATCTTCGTTCGAGAGATAAATGGACGATCGAGAATAAGCTGTTTGGCCTGCAAACCCTCGGCGATGACCGGAATACGGTATGTACTTATATAATGGGCAAGCAAGTATACGGCTCAGATTCGTGCGATCATCAAGAAACAAGTATGTAATACGACCGTTACGACGATCCATAGGCGCTCGGCAGTAGTCGGGCGCAATCCCGGGAAATGATATTCTATAGCCCCGTGCTTGCAAGCGGAGAGGCAATCTCCGCAATAGGTACAGGTATAGCCGATCTTTCCCTTCTCGATCTCTTCTTTATGTAGGGCATCATAACGGCAAGCGTTTGTGCAAGCCATGCAATAGCAACAATCCGTGGTCAGTCGTACCCGGAAAGGAGAGAGGTATTTGAGGAAAGACACTAAAGTCCCGATCGGACAATAACTACTGCAATGCACCATCTTCCGTCTCTTTCTGGAAAACAATAGCATGACAAGTAGGCCGATAACTCCGACCGCTATTCCGAAAGCGGTGGCTATCCTGCCGCTCGCTCCGAATATTCGGAGTAGGATGGCCCCCAACATAACCAGAAATAATATGCTGTATCGCATTTGCTTGTGATAGGGGAACCTTTTTCGCTCCAATTTTCCCCGGGCACTCCATGCGTCGAATGCCCCGAAGTAACAAAGCTGGCTACACCAAGCGGGACCGGATAGTAATAAGGTGCTGATAAAAAGTATGGGCATGAATAATCCATCAAAGCGATAAAGCGGTCCGGCCAAGATTACCGCAGGGATCGGTAAATGCAGTTTCCCGGTCATAAGGAAAATGGGATCGGCAAAAATCCCTAGAGCAAGTTGCCCGAAAAAAACGATCGAGAATAACAACCACGCTCGTTTTCTCCATTTGGGACGTTCTTGCCGATCTTGCATCTTATAGCAGAGCCAACCACCGTATAGCATGGCAAGTATCACTTGTATCCATCCTCCATACGGAAATAACCTTTCGCCTATCAACAGTGGATTTTTAGGCATGACTTGAACGATCGAGAGAAGTCCCCCGACTAATAATACGGTACTGATAACAATACGTCTCGTTTTCATGCTCAATTATTTTATGCGTAAAAGTATGCCTTTTACGCGAATAATTATAGCACGGGCATTGTATTTCTGATACTAGTTACACCGATTAAACGATCATACCGTGCTCCCATTGGACAATAGTAGACGTAAATGCTATATTCGTTCTCCGTCTGGAAGAAATTACCCTCGATAGGGCCGGTCTGTCCTACGGTCTGTCCGTTAGGGACAAAGAGGTACTGATAGTTGTAACTGCCTTGTTTCAGTAAGACGGATTTCTCGTATTGATGCGTCTCCGGATTATAGCCCATCTTACTTTTCTCGTCCAATACATTATTATATAATTCACCGTTCAAATACACGTTTCCATCGGGAATTAAGTCCATGGCGAGGGTAAAGTGAACGATGTAATAGTCCGCTTCCGTATCCGGGTCGTTACAATTACTGCAACGGATGAAGAAACGGCCGTCTTGATCTTGATCGTATTGATACGATAATTGGTCACGCCGATAGTCCGTCATCAACTCTACATGGTAATATGGATTATGGAACGAGATACTTTCTACGTGCATGCCATTGTATTTGTTGCTCAAAAATTCCATACGGCGATATTCGTTTCCTGCGGGAAAGATCAAGTTCTGATTGTTCGTATAAGAGATCTGGTTTTCTAAAATAGTCATAGGCTGAAGACCTGTTACGGCATTATCCCTGCGGTTATTCTGATAAACCCAGATTTTCAAGTCGGTCTGAGGATAGGTGATGGGGAAATTCTTGTTATTGATCGCAAAGCTGACTTGTTGGTGTGACTGATTGGTATCGATATCCGTATTTCCGCTCACCGTAGCGGCGACACTAACCATCGGCTCAAAAATAGAAAAGCATGCGGTAAATACGATCTGGGAGGGATCATCCTCGTTATATACTTGCAAGGCATAATTCCCCGAGACCTTCGGTTGAACGTCATCGTTTGGGAAAAGTAATCGGTAGTTGGTGTATTGCACCGTAGTACCCATCGCATTGGCGAAATCCTCGATCGTGCTCCCTTGGAAACCATTCATATACTCAATCGGGGAAAGATTCGATTGCGTCCAATCGGCGTTGCAATGAACCAGATTATAGGCGTATCGCCCGAAGCCCGGATTAAAAGCATCGAAATTAACTTCGATACGGTTTTCACCGCCCAGTTCAATGAATGGGTCGGAGAACATCTCGCCGGCAACCTTCACTTGGAGGGTCTTTATTTGCTTATCGCTAACGTTGGTGAAGTAAGTCACTTGAGCGTTCAACGGTACTAAAACCGTGATAAGCAGCAGAAATAGGATTTTAAAAACTTTCATTTTCTTATTACTTTCTTTAACGACGCAAAATTATGGAATTATTTCTCTATTTATTTGCCTTTCCCTGCTCTAAAGCATGAAAAAATGTTTACTTTTGCAGGAAAATTACATATAAACAATTTTAGTTGTATCATGGCAAATGTGATTAAGATTAAAAAGGGTTTAGACATTAATCTGAAGGGCAAAGCTTCGGATGTACTGTTAAACGGCGGCAAGAGCGAGTCTTATGCGATCGTCCCCGATTATTATAACGGTATTCTCCCCAAAGTTGTTGCGAAAGTAGGAGAAAAAGTCAAAGCCGGTTCTGTACTGATGATTGACAAGAACCGCCCCGAGATCAAGTTTGTTTCGCCGGTCAGTGGCGAGGTAACTGCCGTAAACCGAGGAGAGAAGCGTAAGGTGCTAAGCATCGTTGTGAAGCCGGATGCGCAGATCGAGTATGAGGAGTTCGGTAAGAAGAACGTAGCATCCCTACAGGGAGCAGAGGTGAAAGAGGTACTTCTGAACGCTGGTATGTGGCCGTTTATCAAGCAACGCCCATACGATATCGTTGCCGCTCCATTGGATACTCCGCGTGATATCTTCGTTTCGGCTTTTTACTCCGCTCCGTTGGCTCCAAACTTCGATTTTATCGTAAAAGGTCAGGAGGCTGATTTCCAGACTGGATTAAACGCCCTAGCTAAATTAACGAATGGAAAAGTGTATGTGGGTGTAAGAAGTGGTTCTGTCGTGAGCGGAATGAAAGGTGTGGAGATCGTGGAAGTAGAAGGTCCGCATCCCGCAGCGAACGTTGGCGTGCAGATCAATCATATCAAGCCCGTTAACAAGGGTGAGGTAGTTTGGACGGTTAATCCGGCAGACGTGATCGTTATCGGACGCTTGTTTAACAAGGGTGTCGCCGATTTCAGCCGTATGGTTGCTATTACCGGTTCCGAGACTACCGAGAGAGGCTACGTTAAAACGATTTCAGGTTGTACGATTAAGAGCTTGGTTAACGGTAAAGTGTTAGGACAGGAACATATCCGTATTATCAGCGGTAATGTTTTGACAGGTACCAAGGTGAATATGGATGGTTACCTAGGCGCTTATGATAACCAGATCACCGTGATTCCGGAAGGTGATGAGACGCATGAGTTCTTAGGTTTCGCTATGCCTCGTTTCAACCAGTTCAGCGCTAGCCATAGTTACTTTAGCTGGTTAGGTACTAGCAAGGAATATGTGATCGACGCCCGTATCAAAGGTGGTAAACGTGCCATGATCATGTCTAATGAATACGATAAGGTGTTTCCGATGGACATCTATCCGGAGTATTTGTTGAAAGCGATCATTGCGTTCGATATCGACAAGATGGAGAACTTAGGTATCTATGAGGTGGCTCCCGAGGACTTCGCTCTTTGCGAGTTCGTGGACACTTCCAAGATCGAGTTGCAAAAGATCGTTCGCGACGGATTGAACCTGTTGTATAAGGAAATGAATTAATAACATAAAAAACTTATAATACATTGAAAGCGTTAAGGAATTATCTCGACAAGATTAAGCCTAACTTTGAGGAAGGCGGAAAGCTGGCGATGTTCCGTTCTGTTTTTGACGGTTTCGAAACATTCTTATTTGTTCCGAACGAGACCTCTAAAACGGGCGTACATATTCATGACTGTATTGATTCAAAGCGTGCCATGACCGTGGTTATCATCGCTTTGTTGCCTGCTTTGCTTTTTGGTATGTATAATGTCGGTTATCAGCACAATTTAGCTGTGGGGGCTGATCCGGGATTTTTGATGACTTTTATTTTTGGATTTTTGGCGGTATTGCCTAAGATCATTGTTTCGTATGTGGTAGGTTTGGGTATAGAGTTCGCTGTCGCCCAAGTGAAGAAGGAAGAGATTCAAGAAGGATTCTTGGTTTCCGGTATCTTGATTCCGATGATCGTTCCGGTCGATACTCCGTTATGGATGATCGCTGTAGCTACTGCTTTCGCTGTTATTTTCGCGAAAGAGGTATTTGGTGGTACGGGATATAATATATTTAATGTAGCATTGGTTACACGTGCGTTCTTATTCTTCGCTTACCCGGCAGCAATGTCTGGTGATCAAGTGTTCGTTCGTACGGCTGATACGTTTGGTATCGGGGCTGGCCAAGTAGTTGACGGTTTTTCCGGAGCTACTCCGCTAGGACAAGTCGCTATCGCTGGTAAGGAGATGATCGGTTCTTTCCAAGCTGTTGACGTATTAGGCAACCCGATCTCTACTTGGGACGCGTTTATTGGTTTGATCCCGGGCTCTATCGGTGAGACTTCCGTATTGGCTATTTTGATCGGTGCGGTTATCTTGTTGGTTACGGGTATCGCAAGTTGGAAGACAATGGTTTCCGTGTTCGTGGGTGGTGCTTTCATGTCATTGATCTTTAATATGATCGGTACTACGGTCGCTATGTGCGTATCTCCGCTGGATCACTTGTTCTTAGGTGGTTTCGCTTTTGGTGCCGTGTTCATGGCTACAGACCCTGTGACTTCCGCTCGTACGGAGACAGGTAAATATATCTATGGTTTCCTTGTAGGTGCTATGGCCATTATTATTCGTGCGTTGAACCCGGGTTATCCAGAGGGTATGATGCTCGCTATCCTGTTGATGAACGTGTTCGCTCCGCTGATCGACTATTATGTTGTGGAAGCTAATATCTCTCGCAGATTGAAACGTGTAATAAAATAAAGTAAGAAGGAATATGGCTAAATATAAATGTAAGGTATGTGGCTATGTCCACGAGGGAAATAAGGCTCCTGACACTTGCCCGGTATGTTCCGCTCCTGCTTCCGAATTTGAGGAAATCAAGGAGGAGGGCGCCGCTAAGAAAGGCATAAATCGGGATAGCAATGTTTATACGGTTGTTTATGCGGCTGTGATGGTTGTGCTAGTGGCTGTCGTATTGGCGTTTACTTCACAATCATTGAGAAGTTTTCAGAAACAGAACGAGGATAACGATAAGAGACAACAAATTCTGCGTTCTATCAACGTAAATGTTTCTTCTTCTGAGGCTGAGACCAAGTACAACGAGTTGATCAAGGAAGCTTTCTTGGTAAACGAGAATGGTGAGAAGGTTGAAGGCGACGCTTTCGCTACGGATGTAGTTAAGGCTGCTACTGAGCATCAATATCCGGTTTTCGTCGCAAATGTAGATGGTCAACCGAAATATATCATGGCTTTGCATGGAGCAGGTCTTTGGGGTCCGTTATGGGGTTATATCTCTGTAGATAGTGATAAGAATACTATTTATGGTGCTGACTTCAGCCACCAAGGTGAAACTCCGGGTCTGGGAGCTGAGATCTCTAAACCGGCGTTCAGCAATGAGTTCAAAGGTAAGAAGATCTTCATGAGTGGAGAATTCAAGTCTGTCGCTGTTGTTAAGCCGGGTAAGAGCGTAGCGGGACAGGATTATGTAGACGGTATCTCAGGTGGTACAATTACCAGTAAAGGTGTGGATGAAATGTTATTCAACAGCTTGAGCGGTTATGTTAAATTTTTGACCTCACAAAATTAAGTAGAAGATGGGATTATTATCTGAAAAGAATAAAGAAGTTCTGTTAGGCCCGTTGAGCGCTAACAACCCGGTTGTCGTTCAGATGTTGGGTATTTGCTCTGCGTTGGCTGTAACATCAAAACTTGAGCCGGCCATCGTGATGGGTATCTCGGTGACGGCTGTCGTAGCTTTCGCTAACGTGATCATTTCATTGATGCGTAATACGATTCCGAACCGTATCCGTATTATCGTGCAATTGGTGGTAGTTGCCGCTTTGGTGACAATCGTTAGTGAGGTGTTGAAAGCTTTTGCTTATGACGTAAACAAACAGCTTTCCGTATTTGTCGGTTTGATCATTACGAACTGTATCTTGATGGGACGTCTGGAAGCGTTCGCCTTGGGTAACGGCCCATGGGAATCGTTCTTGGATGGCATTGGTAACGGTCTGGGATATGCGATTATTCTTATTATCGTAGGTTTCTTCCGTGAATTGCTGGGATCTGGTACCTTATTGGGTTTCCAAGTGATTCCGCAGGCATTCTATGATCTGGGTTACGTGAACAATGGTTTGATGATCTTGCCTCCGATGGCGTTGATCGTGATCGCTGTTATTATTTGGGTTCATCGTGCTAAGAACAAGGAACTTCAAGAAAATTAATGTTAACGATTAAACGAATAATAGAATGGAACAATTATTAAGCACATTCGTCCGCTCGATCTTCGTTGACAACATGATCTTCGCATACTATTTGGGTATGTGCTCTTTCGTGGCTGTCTCAAAGAACGTGAAGACCGCTTTAGGATTAGGTATAGCAGTGACATTCGTACTTTTCTGTACGTTGCCGATTAACTATATGCTTGAGAATTATGTATTGAAAGAAGGTGCGTTAAGTTGGTTAGGCCCGGAATATGCGGAGGTGAACCTTAGCTTCTTGGCGTTTATTATCTTTATCGCCGTTATCGCTTCTTTCGTGCAGTTGGTCGAGATGGTAGTCGAGAAATTCTCTCCGTCTTTGTATGCTTCCCTTGGTATCTTTTTGCCGCTGATCGCTGTAAACTGCGCTATCCTGGGTGGTTCTCTGT
>OGRP01002104.1_pt1 | contig 10815 bp, 10 predicted proteins | sample 1553531 | NCBI WGS metagenome assembly OGRP01 (sample SAMEA2580045, study PRJEB22360) | human gut metagenome | biome: human gut; feature: human-associated habitat; material: faeces | place: Denmark | collected 2008/2010 | reverse complement strand
AGTTGTCAACGGGCTGAGGTAAAGCGGGTCCTGCACTGCGATGCAACAACAAGGGTGGATATGGACGCTCTTCTGTCAGAAACACTTCCTGCTGTCGCAATATTTTCACCCCGACAACTACAAATTTCTTACAACTTAAACAACAACGTTGCAATATTAAAGTAGATAAGAATCGAGAACGTATCTACCAGTGTCGTGATCAGCGGAGAAGCCATGATCGCCGGGTCAAGATGAACCTTCTTTGCGAGCAGTGGAAGCATACATCCGACCATCTTAGCCATAATGACTGTTCCGATCAGAGAGAATGCAATCACCAGTGCAAGGGACGGATTCCGATACTGGATCAGGATCCGGAGTCCATTCACAATAGAAAGTGCAGCTCCTACGATCAGGGAGATACGGAACTCCTTGAATACAACCTTGAAGAGATCTTTAAAATGGATCTCATCCAGTGCAATTCCACGGATGATCAGGGTTGCACTCTGGGAACCACAGTTTCCGCCGGTATCCATCAGCATAGGGATGAAGGAAACCAGAAGTGGGATTGCAGCAAAAGCGTTCTCATATTTCGTGATGATCGTTCCGGTGATAATGGAAGTAAGCATCAGGATCAGAAGCCAGGGGATACGGTTCATGGCATGCTGGAAGACAGAAGTATCAAAATAAGTTTTTTCACTTGGATTGATAGCAGCCATTTTTGTGATATCCTCGGTTGCCTCATCGACCATGACATCCATTGCATCATCGAAAGTAACGATTCCGACCATCAGTCCATCGGCATCCAGGACAGGAAGTGCCAGCAGATCGTATTTGGTGAAAAGCTGGGCTACATATTCCTGGTCATTATGGGTCGTTACAGAAATAATCTCCGTCTCCATCAGGTCTTTGATCGGAACATCATCCTCGGTCGTCATCAGATCTTTGGCACTGACGATGCCGACCAGCTTTCTGCGTTCTGTGACGTAGCAGGTATAGATCGTTTCTTTATGGATTCCGGTACGCTTGATATGAGCCATGGCCTGTCCCACGGTCATTGTATCACGCAGATCAACATATTCGGTTGTCATAATGCTTCCGGCACTGTCATCCGGATAGTTCAGAAGCTGGTTGATCATCTTACGGTCTGTCGCACTGACGGTGTTGAGGATACGGTTGACCAGGTTAGCCGGAAGTTCTTCAAGCATATCGACCGTATCATCCATATACAGGTCATCTAAAAGTTCTTTTAACTCTTTTTCTGTGAACATTTCCACCAGATAGGACTGCATGGAAGTATCCATATTGGAAAATACTTCCGCAGCTTTATCTTTGGGAATCAGGCGAAATGCAAGAGCAAGCTCTTTGTCATCAAGTTTCGAGAGAAGTGAGGCAATGTCCACTTCGTTCATTACGTCCAGGATACTTCTGACAGCTTTGAACTGACGCTGCTGGAGAAGCTTGATAAAAATCTCTTTGTTCATGATAGATCCCTCTCATTCTGTCATTATTTACCATTAAGCTGCATATGTGGTAACCACTGGCACCAGAGTCCATGACCTCACCTCCCTTTTATCTTAGAAAAATCATTTCGTGAAATATCTTTAAAATATAAAAACTCCGTCAATGCCTGAACAATGACGGAGTCTGAACCCCAACTAAATAATAGCACCGTTCAAGCTTTAGCATCACAGGGCATATAAATTGCATTAAGTTGCGCCTTCGCGACGCAGCCTGCTAACCAGCTCATCGTGTCTCCACAATTCCGCGGTAGCAATCTTCGGATTTAACGACATAAGCCGAATCATCCAATCCCTGTGGTAACCTCACCTACCGAAATGATGTAGTTATTTAAATTCCTTAATTATTGTAGTCCACAGACCGGGGCGTGTCAAGTCAAATAGAAAAACTTCATAATAAAATTGAGTAAATAGTGGGGTTCCCTACATATACTGTTAAGAAACAGGAAAGATTAAATTATAGAGTGCATTCTAAAATCAAATCTGTTATAATCAATGCGTGGACAAAATGGGGAAAACCTCAGAAATATTTAGAAGAAAAGAGGAAAAGTAATGGATTATAAAATTACAGGTTATGAGCCGGAAAAGTTATTTCATTTCTTTGAAGAGATCAGTGCGATCCCAAGAGGTTCGGGAAATGAAAAAGGAATCAGTGATTATCTTGTGAAATTTGCAAAGGACAGAGGTCTGGAGGTGATCCAGGACGATGCTTATAATGTAGTCATTAAAAAAGCGGGAAGCAGAGGGGCAGAGGATCATGCACCGGTTATGCTTCAGGGTCATATGGATATGGTCTGCGAGAAGCGTGCAGGGGTAGAGCATGATTTTGAAAAAGATGGACTGGATCTGATCATCCGGGATGGCAGACTGACGGCAAATGGAACGACGCTTGGCGGGGACAACGGAGTTGCCGTAGCCCTGATGTTGATGGTGCTGGATGATGATGAGATCGAACATCCTCCGGTAGAATGTGTATTCACGACAGAGGAAGAAGTAGGACTCAACGGTGCGAAAGCATTGGACAAGTCGGTGCTGAAAGCAAGAACCATGATCAATATGGATTCAGAGGATGAGGGAGTTGCAACGGTAAGCTGTGCAGGCGGTCTCCGAGTTCAGTTTACAAAAGAGATTAAGAGAACTACCGTGCAGGGCAGCCTTCTCACGCTGAAAGTCGAAGGACTCTTAGGAGGACATTCCGGTCAGGATATTGATAAAGAGCGGCAGAATGCAGATCTTCTGATGGCAAGAATGATACAGAGATTATTAAAAGAGACAAAAGGACAGCTTGTAAGCTTTAACGGAGGAACGAAAGATAATGCGATTCCGAGAGAGTGTGAGGCATCTCTGATCTATGAATCCGATGAAGAAGCTGCGAAGGCAGAAGAACTGGCATGTGAGCTGGCAGAAACTTATGCAGAGGAACTGACACCGGCTGAGCCGGATTTCTCCTGTGAGATTTCCTGTGAGACAAACCGTACTGCTGAAGCAATCCCACAGGATGCAGCAAAAGAATTTATTTGTGCGATGCGTCTTGCCCCGAACGGGATTCAGAAGCGGAATATCAAAATGGATGGATTTGTAGTTGTATCATTGAATCTGGGTGTGGTCAGAACAGAGGAAGACCGGATCGTTATGATCTTTTCTCCACGTTCTTCTGTTGCATCACTTCAGGAAGATACAAAAGAACGTCTGAATACACTGGCAGAAACTTTTGGCTTTACAGTAAGCCATAGTTCAGAGTATCCGGGATGGAGCTTTAAAGAAGACTCTCCGGTTCGTGAGATCTGTAAGGAAAGCTATAAAGAATTATTTGGGGAGGATCTGAAGATTGAAGCAATCCATGCGGGACTGGAGTGCGGATTGTTCTCTGATGCGATCAAAGGACTGGATGCGATCGCGATCGGACCGACGATCGCCAACTGTCATACTCCGGATGAATATCTGACGTTGGATTCTTTTGAAAGATTTTATGAGTTCTTAAAAGATATTCTTTCACGGCTGGCAAAGTAGGAAAATCTGTTCCGCAATCCGGTAAAGAACAGCCAGAGAGAGCTGAGTTATATAAAGTCTGAAAAAGAAAAAGGAGGAAACCTGAACGGTATCGGTCTGAACCGACACCGCGTCAGAGTTTCCTCCTTTTTTCGGAAAGAGCAGAGTATGATCAGGATAATCCAGGATCATTCACAGACTGCTTTAATCCTTACGAATCTTATAAAAAATCTTTCCATTCTGACGTTCCTCGAGGATCATTTTCTGCTTGATCATATAAGGCAGAATGGAGTCCAGGAACTTTTTCGGATCAGTGACTCCGATGGAATCCTGCATAAAAGGCTGCTTTGCAGTAAGATCTTTTACAAAAGGTTCTAACTCTTTTCTGGTTAAAGGACCTTTTTTTTTCAGAACTTTTTTCACTGCGGAGATTCCTTTGGCACTGAGCATATTGGCGAGGTCCTGATTCTGTCGTGAAGCACGCCAGAGTCCCCAGCCATAGACAATCATTGTTGCCACTGCAAAAAGAAGAACATAAGGAAGGTATTTCAGGATCGTTTCCATTATTTATGCTTTTCTCCTTTCCAGTAGATGAGATGATTATCATGTAGTATTTCGAGGTATTTGATCAGACGGGGAACAGGCTTTCCCATTTTCGGAAACTGTTGTTCGAGTTCTTTGGAAATCTGATGGACATCCTTTTTCCCGTCGACCGCATTCCATACAAAGCTTCCAAGCTCATCAAGCCGGATATCACTGACTCTCGGGCGTCGGAACAGCTTTTGTGCGATTTTATGATAAAATCCTTTCCATTCGATAAGGACGGTAATAATACCGTCCTCATCTGCTTCATATTCAATTTCCGGATTCTTTTCCGGAACAAAATCCAGATAGTTTTTACTGTCTTTCTTTTTCATGAAATCCTTATTCCTTATCTGCTTTCATGCATACTCTGTAAAGTAATGCAAGTAATGCGATGAAAAGGATCAGACTGCCGATCTGCGGTAACTGGAACGGCAGAACGATCTTGCTGTCGATCTTAAAAACTGCAAATACTGCAAGGAGGATACCAACGATACCTTCTCCTGCGATCATACCGGAAGTAAAGAGCAGTCCACGGTCTGTGCGGGCTTTCTTTTCCTTCTCTGTTCCTTTTCTCTTTTCAACCAGGATGCGTACAACACCACCAGCCATGATACCTGCACTTAAGGAGAACGGCAGATACATACCAACTGCAAATGGCATAACCGGCATATGAAGAATCTCAACTACGATGGCGATAAACACACCGATAAAGATAAGGGCCCATGGAAGTTCACCGTTCATGATACCCTCAACGAGCATCTTCATCATAGTAGCCTGAGCTGCCGGAATCTTTTCTGTACCATATCCCCATGCCTCATTCAGAAGATAGAGAACAAATCCAATTGCTGCTGCGGAAGCAACCACACCGATGATTTCACCGAGCTGCTGTTTCTTCGGTGTAGCACCTACAATAAATCCGGTCTTTAAGTCCTGAGAAGCATCACCGGCGATTGCTGCAACGATACAGATGATGCCACCGATGGAAATAGCTCCTACCATACCTGTAATACCAGTTGAACCGGTAGCCTTGAGGATAACAGTTGCAAAAAGCAGTGTTGCGATCGTCATTCCGGATACCGGGTTGTTGGAAGAACCGATCAGACCTACCATACGGGAGGATACTGTAGCAAAGAAAAATCCAAATACTACAATGATTAATGCACCGATCAGATTCACAGGGAATGTCGGAATCAGCCAGATCAGTACTGCGATCACAAGTGCGACTGCAATCAGAACCGGGATCGGAAGATCCTGCTCTGTACGGAGTCCCTTATGTGCTGCATTTTTATTCTTCATACTGTCAATAGCCTGTTTAAATGTTCTTATGATCAGAGGAAGACTCTTGATCAGACTGATGATACCACCTGTTGCAACAGCTCCTGCTCCGATGTATTTAATGTAATTGCTCCACAAAGCACTTGGGCCGCCGCCTTCCATAGTAAGAAGTTCTGTTACTGTTTTACTTGCCGGGAAGATGGTTGCATCTGCACCGAATAATGCGATCATCGGCATCAGTACAAACCAACTGAGTGTTCCACCGGCAAACATATAACTTGAGATCTTCGGTCCACAGATATAACCTACACCTGCGAGGGCAGGAAGTACCTGGATACCAACCTGAGATCCTTTGTAGCTTTCAAATGCATGACCAATCTCACTCTTAAAGAGCTGTGTTCCGTCTGCAAGGAATTTGTACACTGCTGCAATCCCCAGTCCTGCAAATACAGTGCCGGCTTTAGAACCTCCCTCTTCGCCTGCCAGAAGTACTTCTGCACATGCAGTTCCCTCAGGGAATGGAAGTGTTCCATGTTCTTCTACGATCAGAGCCTGACGGAGAGGAACCATAAAGCAAACGCCCAGGACACCTCCGAATAATGCGATCAGGAAGATCGTAAGAATACTTGGAAAATCAATTTTTCCTTCCTCTGCCCAGAGGAATAATGCAGGAAGTGTAAAAATTGCTCCTGCTGCGACAGACTCACCGGCAGAACCGATCGTCTGTACCATGTTGTTCTCAAGAATGGAATCCTTACGGAGAATCACACGTATTATACCCATAGAAATAACTGCTGCCGGGATAGAGGCGGACACAGTCATACCTACGAGGAGTCCGAGATATGCGTTCGCTGCCCCAAATACGATTGCCAGAAGGATACCAATCAAGAGTGCTGTTACCGTAAATTCAGGAACGACTTTGTCGGCTGGAATATACGGCTTGAAGTCTTTCTTGTTGTTGTCCATTTCTCTTTTCCTTTCTTTTGTATATTTCTTGCTAATGATTAGCATAGCTTCACTATTATATCATGATAAAGTGATAAAAGAAAGCGAAAAAGATTAAAATGTCAAGGAAATAATGTCCAAATATGGATGAAATCGTAGAAAACGGGTCAGAAAGACCTGGCAGCAACTTCGTAAAGACTTGATTTTGAGAATAGATATTACACGAAATATGTGATAAAATAAAAAGAAGTATGTCATTTTTACAGAGAAATGGAGGTTACATCGGATGGAAGCATATACGGGGTTTGCAGCAGTCTATGATATTTTCATGGACAATGTACCTTATGAAGAGTGGAGCAGCTATCTCCATGGTCTGCTTCTGGAGCATGGAATTGAAGAAGGGATCGTATTGGATCTGGGATGTGGGACAGGTGCGATGACAGAGCGGCTGGCAGCATTCGGATATGATATGATCGGAGTGGACAATTCAGAGGATATGCTGGAGCTTGCCATGGAAAAAAGAGTACAGTCAGGGCAGGATATTCTGTATCTGTTGCAGGATATGCGGGAATTTGAATTGTACGGTACAGTGCGTGCGGCAGTGAGTGTCTGTGATTCGGTAAATTATATTACAGAGCCTGAAGAGCTGAAAGAGGTATTCCGGCTGGTGAATAATTACTTAGATCCTGAAGGCGTCTTTATTTTTGATTTTAATACAGTATATAAATATAAGGAAGTAATGGGAGATACCGTTATAGCGGAAGACCGTGGTGAATGTAGTTTTATCTGGGATAACTATTACTATGATGAGGAAAAGATCAATGAATATGATCTGACGCTGTTTATCAGGGAAGAGGGAAAAGAGAAAAATTTGTACCGGAAGTATCAGGAGACGCATTATCAGAGGGGCTATACATTAGACGAGATGAAAGAGCTGATTCAAGGTTCAGGGCTGATCTTTGAGACTGCTTATGATGCATTTACCCATGAAGCACCGACAGAAAAAAGTGAACGGATCTATATCATAGCAAGAGAATATGGAAAGTTACAGAAATAAGCAAGAAATTTTATGATGAGAAAGGAAAAGAAGAATGAAAGATTATATTGTCAGGGCAACCGCAGGAAATACGCAGATCCGTGCTTTTGCCGCAGTAACAACGAACCTGGTAGAAGAGGCGAGAGTCCATCATCAGACAAGTCCGGTTGCAACAGCAGCTCTGGGACGGCTTCTGACCGGTGGAGTCATGATGGGAAGCATGATGAAGAATGATACCGATATGCTGACGATCCAGATCAAATGTTCCGGAGATATTGAGGGGCTGACAGTGACGGCAGACAGTCAGGGAAATGTAAAAGGATATGTATTTAATCCGGATGTCATGCTGCCACCAAAGAATGGAAAGCTGGATGTAGGCGGAGCATTGGGCCAGGGAGTTATGACGATCATCAAAGATATGGGACTGAAAGAACCATATTCCGGTCAGACAATCCTTCAGACCGGTGAGATCGCAGAAGATCTGACGTACTACTTTGCAACGTCTGAGCAGGTTCCGTCTTCCGTAGGACTGGGTGTACTGATGAACGGAGATAATACGGTCAGAGTTGCCGGAGGATTTATTGTTCAGGTTATGCCTTTTATTGAAGATGAAGTATTAAATAAACTGGAAGAAAATATTAAAAAGATCCGTTCTGTCACAGCTATGCTTGATGATGGACATACGCCGGAACAAATGCTGGAGCAGGTGCTGGAAGGACTAGATCTTGAGATCACGGATACGATGCCGACACAGTTCTACTGTAACTGTTCTAAAAAGAGAATTGAAAAAGCAATCATCAGTATTGGAAAGAAGGAAATTCAGGAGATGATTGATGAAGGAAAAGAGATTGAAGTAAAATGTCACTTCTGTAATACAGCCTATCATTATTCAGTGGATGAATTAAAAGAATTATTAAAAAAGAGCAGATAAATTTTTAAAGTTCTGCAGGAACGGACTGAGAATGAAAATGATAAAAATCCGGACTGAGGAACGGATCAGCGAAAGGAGAAGCATATGAGACATGGATTTGTAAAGGTTGCTGCGGCAACACCGGATATCCGGGTCGCAGATGTAGAGTTTAATAAAGAGAATATTTGCAGAGGGATTGAAGAAGCAGAAAAGGCGAACGCAAAAATACTGGTGTTCCCGGAACTGTGTGTGACAGGATATACGTGCAGTGACCTGTTTGACCATGCGGTTTTACTGAAGGCAGCGAAAAAGGCTCTGTTGGAGATCGCAGAGTTTACCAGAGACAGGGATCTGCTGGTGTTTGTGGGAGTTCCGCTTGAGGTGGATGGAAAGCTTTACAATGTGGCAGCAGCCCTGAATCATGGAAAGATCCTGGGACTGACGACAAAGACATTTCTTCCGAATTACGGGGAATTTTATGAGATGCGTCAGTTTACTCCCGGACCGGAGAAGGCGAGATATATTTCTTTTAACGGAGAAGAGATCCCGTTCGGACCACAGATTCTTTTCCAGGCAGCAGAAATGGAAGATCTGATCGTTGCAGCGGAGATCTGCGAGGATGTGTGGTCACCGGTTCCGCCGAGTATCGGTGCGGCACTGGAAGGAGCAACTGTGATCGTAAACTGTTCCGCAAGCGATGAGACGATCGGAAAGGATACGTATCGCAGAGAGCTGATCGCAGGGCAGTCTGCACGACTGATCGCAGGATATATTTATGCAAATGCAGGAGAAGGAGAATCAACAACGGATCTTGTCTTTGGCGGACATAATATTATCGCAGAAAATGGAACAATCCTGAAAGAAAGCGGTCGCTATAGAAATGAAATTATTTACTTGGAGTTTGACCTTGAGAGAATTACGGGAGAAAGAAGAAAGAATACGACATTTCAGACAGCAAAGGAACGCAGCCTGATCCGGGTAGGATTCCAGATAGAAAAAGGAGAAACTTCTCTGACGAGAACATTTCCAAAGAAGCCGTTTGTTCCGTCAGATGAACAGACGAGAGCTGCACGATGCGAGGAGATCCTGACGATCCAGGCAATGGGACTGAAGAAGCGTCTTGCCCATACCAATGCGAGAACCGCAGTGGTAGGAATTTCCGGTGGGCTGGATTCTACGCTTGCCCTCCTGGTTACTGCGAAAGCATTTGATATGCTTGGAAGGGATAAAAAAGATATTCTTGCGGTGACGATGCCGTGTTTTGGAACGACAGACCGTACCTATCAGAATGCCTGTGAGATGTCGAAAAAGGTCGGGGCAACTCTGATAGAGGTGCCGATCGCCGAGGCGGTGAATATCCATTTCCGGGATATCGGACACGATCCCGAGGATCACAGTGTCACTTATGAGAATGGACAGGCACGCGAGAGAACGCAGGTATTGATGGATCTTGCGAATAAGACGTGGGGCATGGTTATCGGGACAGGCGATATGTCAGAGCTTGCACTTGGCTGGGCAACCTACAATGGCGATCATATGTCCATGTACGGGGTGAATGCCTCTGTGCCTAAGACATTGGTACGCCATCTGGTCAAATATGCTGCGGATGATACGGAAGATGAGCAGCTCCGGGAAGTACTGTATGATGTACTGGACACTCCGGTAAGCCCGGAATTACTTCCGCCAAAAGACGGAGACATCGCACAGAAGACAGAAGATCTGGTGGGACCGTATGAATTGCATGACTTCTTCTTATATTTTATGCTTCGCTTTGGATATGAGCCTGCAAAGATCTATCGTCTTGCCTGCAGTACTTTTGAGGGGGAATACGACAGGGAAACGATCCTGAAGTGGCTGAAGACATTCTGCAGGAGATTTTTCTCCCAGCAGTTTAAGAGATCCTGTCTGCCGGATGGCCCGAAAGTGGGAACTGTGGCACTTTCTCCGCGTGGTGACTGGAGAATGCCGAGTGATGCCTGCGTTGCTGTATGGATGAAAGAACTGGAGACTTTATAAAAAGAAAAGATACGATAAAGAGAAAATGTAAAAAAAGAAAAGATGCTTTTCCGGAAATGGCAGATACACCCGGTCGGGAGTAAAGGTCAGATCAAAGAAAAGCATCTTTTTCAGTATAGTCCTTATTGGCACTGAAGAAAGAAACTGTTGCAAAAAGCTTCACAGTAAAATTCTTATACAGCGGCGATCACTTCTACTTCGCAGAGGACTCCCTTGGGAAGATCCTTTACAGCAACGCAGGAGCGGGCCGGATTTCCGGTGAAATATTTTGCATATACGGCATTGAATGCTGCAAAATCAGCAATATCAGCAAGGAAACAAGTTGTCTTTACAACATCTGTAAATGCTGCATTCTGACTGTCAAGCAGTCCTTTGATATTCTTCATGACCTGTTCAGCCTGTTCCTCAATGGTAGTTCCGACCACTTCACCTGTCTGTGGCGAAAGAGGAACCTGTCCTGAAAAGAAAGCAAATCCATTCACAACAACTCCCTGGGAATATGGTCCGATCGCAGCCGGAGCCTCTTTGGTTTCTACATATTTTAACATGATCTCTACCTCCAT
>OGRP01002094.1_pt1 | contig 10887 bp, 4 predicted proteins | sample 1553531 | NCBI WGS metagenome assembly OGRP01 (sample SAMEA2580045, study PRJEB22360) | human gut metagenome | biome: human gut; feature: human-associated habitat; material: faeces | place: Denmark | collected 2008/2010 | reverse complement strand
CCTGCCGATGCAGGTCACGTGGCCCATCTTGCGGGCGCGGCGGGCGTCGGCCTTGCCGTAGATGTGGAGCTTGGCGCCGGGAATGGCGGTGACGCCGGCCCAGTCGGGCTCGCGCTTGACGCCTTCCTCGTCGAACCACTCGTCGCCGAGGATGTTGAGCATCACGGCGTGGGAGTGTTGCTCCGTGGAGCCGAGCGGAAGGCCGGCCATCGTGCGGACCTGCTGTTCGTACTGGCTCCGCGCCCACCCCCCCGGGGGGGGGGGGGCTGGCGCCAGCCCCTACATCACGGCGCGCAGCTCAAACCGATCGCCGTTAATGCGGAACTGGCAGTTGCCGTTCATGCGCTCCACGGCAAGTTTGATGCTCCTGGTGCCAAAGCCGTGGCCCGCATGCCGGGTCCCGGGCCTGCCGTCGACCATGCGCGGCGGGCGCCCAAACGTGTTGGAGACCAAAAGGAGCAGTTGCCCGTCCTCGCAACGCAGGTCCAGATCGACAAATCGCTTGCCCTGGGGGGGCGGCGCTTGCGGCGACGATGGCGTTGTCCAGGGCGTTTGAGAGCACGCTAAACAGATCGACGTCGGCTACATGGACGCTCTCGGGCACGGCAGCGCGCAAATCGGCGGTGATGCCGTTTCGGTTGATATCGGAGCTAAATGACGAAAGCACGATATTGACCGTGTCGTTGGCGCAGTAGCGGCGCACGGCGGTGCGGTCGTTCGTCTCGCAGAGCTCGTCGATGCGCTCGAGTGCCTCGTCGATGCGGCCCTCCTCGATCAAAGCCGCAAGGCCGCGCAGGAAGTGCCGCATGTCATGGCGGAGGACCGAAAGCTCACGTCCAGATTGGCGCCAGGCCTCGAGTTCCTTGATGGCCGCGCTGTCGCGGGTCGCAAGCATCCAGCGCTCGCGCTCGGCGATTTCCTTCGCCTCGTATTCGCGCAGATACACAGCAAGAAACATAAGGTAGAACGCGCAAAGCGCAAACGCCAAAAACTCAACCGTCACCACGGAGCCCGAGTGGAAGAGCGTGGTGTAGACATTGGTGGCGTAGTCAAAGATGTAATAGACGAGCGGCAGGATGAGCAGAATCTCGAGCTCGGTGGGGCTTTTAACCGCCAGGCGCGGACCGATGTCGCTGGCCCAATGCAGCAGGATCGCAAAGACGACGGCCGTGGTGATAATGCGTGCCACGTAGTACGCGATTTGCGAGTCGGTGGCGGCGAGCGCGGCGATGCCCATCCAGTTGCTGAACTGGCAGCTCAGATAAGCACTGGTGACGCCCAGCATAACGAGCAGCGGGCTCAGGCGATAGCGCGCGCACAGATAGATGACGAGCGGCAGATGCACGACGAGTGGATATACCTGACGGGCGAAAAGCTCGCCGCCGACGGCATTGGCGAGGCCGAATGCGCATCCGGTTACGGCGCCGACCATCACCAGCTCAAGCGCATGACGCCGGTTGATCTCGATACCGCAGAGCGCCGCCGAGGCAAAAACGCCAAAAAGCAGGGTTGTTGCGTGGTGAATTGCCCAAAGTGCCATCTCGGCCGTGGGGAGCATTAGCGCCTCCCGCCCTCGAACCGTGCCGCAAAGTAAGCATCCTGGAATCCCTGCTTGCAGCTGCGCGCCAGCGGGATGCAAGCGCCCGAGCGCATGACGATATCCGTGCGGTTGAAGTGGTCGATATTGCGCAGGTTGACCTGGTAGCTGCGGTGACATTTAAAGAAGCTCGCGTTTTTGGCTAGCTGATCCTTGATGTTGCGGAACGGCTCGAGCGCCTCGATATCGCGCCCGTCGCGCAGGTGGAATACCACGTGCTTGTTGCGGGCCTCGGCGTATTCGATATCGGACAGGCGCAGGGCATGGTAGCCAAAGGACGTTTTGGTTACGAGCTCATCGGTCGCGGCGGGTCGCATGCTCGAAAGCTCGTCGAGCAGTTGCGCCAGGCGTTCGTACGTTACGGGCTTGAGCAGGTAGTCGAAGGCACGGACCTCATAGGACTCCAGCGCGAACTCGGGTGATGAGGTGAGGAACACCAGACGCACAGCGGTATCGGATTGGCGCAACTCCCGCGCGGTGTCCATGCCGTTGACGAGCGGCATGATCATGTCGAGCAGAATGATGTCGGCACGCGACGCGGCATGGCGGGCCAGCAGGTCCTCGCCGCGCGTGACGAGCGCAACATCGACTGCCGTGCCCGTCTCGGTCGACCAGCGGTCGATCATCCGGTGCAGTCTATCTAGAAAAGCGACGTCGTCGTCGCAGGCGATGATCTTGAGCATTCGGGCCCCCTTAGTAGTTCGATTTTGCCACATTGGGTGCGCGCCGCCCGCGGAGGCGTGTCCCATTTGCGCCCCAAGGCGTGCAACTCGCGCCAAGCGGCAGGGCGTTAGAAAGTGCAGCAGCAAAATAATCCGGGGATAAACATGTCAATCGATGCCGGCGGTCGGACGGGGAATCATGCCGGCCGCCGGCGCCAAGCGATAACGAACATTGCGAAAGCATAGGGGTAAGGGGAGCTGTGATGAGGGAGAAGAAGATGGGGATGCGCAGACTTGCTGCTTGCGTGCTGGTTGCAGCGCTGGCGCTTGGGGGTGCGGCGACGACGCTCGCCACGCCTACGGTAGCGGAGGCGTATCCGCAGGGCGCGACGTTTCCAATAAGGTCGAAGGATGACCTGTCATACTACGAGAAAGATAAGCCTGTAGTGCTTAAGGCCGGCGAGGACTATGTCCTTGCCGGCACGGTTGATATCGACCACTATGAGGTCGAGGGCGGCACCAAGGAGAATCCGACCCGCCTATATTTCACCGACAGCTCGTCTCTGGGCGGTCCGCTGACCGTCAAGCGCGACCTTACGTATTCACAGCACCCGCTCTTTGTGCTCAAGGGCGGCTATGTCGAGTTCATCGGCGATTCAGGCAGCTCGACTGTGGTTCGCTGCGATGGAAAAACGTTTTTGAGCGACAGTAACGATTACAGGGCACACGGCGGCATCGATAAGCCGAGCACGGGCAAAAACCTCAACCTTACCGTGAAAAACCTCAAGCTTGTTTCAAAGACTGGTAACAAAGATACCGATCGGGCGATCACGCTCTATGGAACCATGGGTGCGGGGGAGACGGCCAGCTTCACGAACGTGAATGTCAGCGGTTGGAACTGTGTAGAGAACGGCCGGAGCAGCTATTGCAACGACAAGAACACCTACACTGCATCTCCTGCTCCGGTTACTATTCGCGGTTCTCAGGTTGCGGTTAATGCGACCTTTACCAATTGCACCTTTAGCAACAACGCCGACGACTGTGTTGGCGCCCTGAGCGTAGTCGGAAGAAACGCCAGGCCCCATGTAACGCTGAACGGTTGCAAGTTCGAAAACAATACCCAGTCGATGATTGCATGCGACTACTTGAAGGTCGAGGGCAATCATCTGCACTCGGGCAATATTGTTGTCGGGAACGCTGACCTGTCGGTGAAGAACTGCAGCATTCGTTCTACGCCAGATACGGGCTCGACTTCGTGGGATGGCCCCTGCGAATACATGACTAAAGACTATGAGATGCATATGACGAGCGGTATTGCGGTGGCGGCAGATGCCTCTTGCACTATCGAGAGTTCGACTATCGACGACCTGTATGTGTCTCCCTTCTATGATGGTTATGGTCATAAACTCGACGCTCAGGACTCGCTGCGTAGCGCTGTATACGCTCTCGGCTCTGTGACGCTCGCTGGCAACACGAAGGTCACTACGGCCAAGGCGAAGGGTGTCGATGCGTCCGATGCCGGTAGCTACGGTAAGGTTCACGTCGATAAGTCTTTTACGGGCGAATCCGTCCTGTCTGTCGACGATACCAAGTTCGATCCCGAGTCCAATAAGCAGTACTACTACTATGAGTATGTGAACCTTGGCACGAGCGATCTTTCGCAGGAGGATCTTGCGAGCAGGCTCAAGCTTGCCAACGCCGACCTTGCATACGACGTTACCGGTGACAAGGTCAAGGTCATCCATCGCAAGCACGAGCACGAGTGGACCTATTCCGCCAACAAGGATGGGTACAGCATCGCGGCTACGTGCAAAGGACAGTATGAGGCCTCACACTGTGTCTACTCCAGGGACGGCGAGACGATCTCGCTGATGTCGTCCAAGAGAGGCGACCTGAGCTTTACCTACAACGGCAAACAGCGCGACGCCGTGCTTGCTACGACTAAGCCGTCTCAAAAGGACAACGCTGTGGCCCAGGGCAAGGTAAAGATTGTGAGCGCACGCTTTTACCGTTGCGCGGATGAGAATGACACCGTGGGCATCGAGATGGAAGGGTCGCAGCCGTGCGATGCGGGCACCTATCGCGTGGTGGCGACGGTTGCCATCGAGGGACAAAGCGATGTTACGCTCGAGCGCGTGTTCAAGATCAACCCCGCCTCGCTTGCGGAGAAGGACTCCAACCGCAAGGATCTTTGCAAGATCGAAGTCATCGGCTACGACAAGCTGAAGGATAACGTCAGGTTCAGCAACGGTGACGTGCTCAACGTCGTTCCGTCTTATAAGTGGACGGGCGAGGAGATAACGCCTCGCATTAAGGTGACGTATAAGCTTGGCGACGAATGGATCGAGCTTAAAGAGGGCGTCGATTTCGAACGCCTCGCTTGGGGCGAATCGGTTTCGGAGAAAGATCCAGGTGCGTACCGGAGCCAGCTCTGGGGCCTGGGAAACTTCGCATCCTACGAGTCAATTTACTCCTGCAAGTTTTTCTACTGGAGCATCTACGGCACGCAGTTCGAGAATGTTCAGGCCAAGGGCTTTGACGGCACCTATGATGGCAAGGCTCACTCGCCGTCGGTGACGGTTGACAACGCCCCCGAGGGCATGCAGGTCGAATATAGCGTCGATGGTGGCTTGCTGTACGAAGACCGAATCCCCTCCTATACCAATGTTACGCGCGATGTCTATGACAACGTGTGTGCCGAGACAATTAAGTACCGCATTACCGCACCCGACTACGTGCCGGTGGAGGGAGAGCTTAAGATCAAGATCGCCCCCGCCGATCAGGCCGCTCCCAAGGATGTCAAGGCGACGGCCGCGACCGGGCATGCCTTGGCGGATGGCAGCATCGACGGGATTGATAACACCTACGAATGGAAAGCCGAGGCCGCCGGCGACTATCAGTGGATTGCCGAAGGCGAGACGTCGGTTAAGGGCCTCGCCGCTGGCAAATACAGCGTTCGCCTTAAGGCCGACCGTAACCATAACGCCTCCGAGGCCCTGACGGTTGAGGTTAAGGACGGCCCTAAGAAGGCCGACGGTAGCGGTTGGAAACATGACGACGCCGAACACTGGAACACCTGCACCTGTGGCAAGGAGGACGTTGACCGCGCAAAGCATGACTTTGAGTGGGTCGTCGACCAGGCCGCTACGGCTGATAAGCCCGGTTCCAAGCATGAGCGCTGCAAGACGTGCGGCTACGAGCGCGAGCCTGTCGAGATCCCCGCCTTCGGCATCAAGGGCTACTCGGGCACCTACGATGGCGAGTGGCACGGCGTGACGGTTGACACCAATACCATCGCATCTATCCAGTACCGCATGAAGGGCGATACGCTGTGGCTCGAAACGACTCCGAGCATCCGCGATGCCGGCACCAAGACCTTCGAGTTTAAGGCAAAGCTCGTGTCTGGTGAGTCCTGCAAGGGCGAAGTCGAGCTTAAGGTCGATCCCTGTCCGGTGACGGTGAAGCCCAAGGATGCTTCAAAGGTGTACGGTTATGACGATCCGAACTTTAAACTCGAGGCTGTTGAGGGCACGATCCCCAATGGCGAGTCGCTCTCTTGGCTCAAGATTCACCGTGAGCCCGGCGAGAACGTGGGCACCTATAAGCTGACGATTGAGCAGCGCGAGCCCCTCAACACGGTGGACAAGATCAGGCAGGGTAACTATGAACTGACGCTTCTCCAGACCGGCACGTTCGAGATCACCAAGCGCCAGATTGGTGTTGGCTGGACGGTCGGAACGTATACCTATAACGGCGAGCCTCAGGGCCCCAAGGTCACGGTCAGCAATGTTGCCGAGGGTGACGAGGGCAAGGTTTCCTATGAGGTCGAGAACGCGACGGGTATCGATGCCGGTAGCTATCCGGCAAAGGTGACGGGCCTCGTCGGTGACCCCGAGGTCATCAAGAACTATGCCCTTCCTACCGAAAACCTTGAGTATACCTACACGATTTATAAGGCCGAGCAGGAGAAACCTAAGGGGCTGAGCGCTGCCAAGGAGACCATCCGCGGCAAGTGCGACGGCAAAATCGAGGGCGCGCACGGCGGCGTCGCCTACCGCCTGTTCCGCACCGAAGCCGGGGACGTCGATGGCGAGACCTTGGTTTCCGAGGACGGTAAGATTGAGAACCTTGCTGCCGGCTACTACCAGGTCTGGTATGCCGAGACTGATAATTACATGCCGTCCACGCCTGTGGAAGTGCATGTCGACAACGGTAAGTACTTATGGGTCACCCTTTCTGATAAGAATGACGCCTACTCGATAGTGTGGCATAGCCCGAACAGGCTGCAGTGGCACGAAAGCGTGGAGTTCTCGGTAAAGATCTCCGATGGCTACTACGCGGGCGACGACTTTGCCGTCAAGGCGAACGGCGTTGTTCTCGAGAAGGGCGAGGATGGAAAGCTCGTCCTGAGCAATGTCGAGGAGAAGACCACCATCACCGTCGAGGGCGTGCGTAAGCACGAGGCCGTGAACGACAAGTGGCTCTCTGACGACAATACGCACTGGCACGAGTGCACCTGCGGCGAGAAGATCGATGAGACTGCGCATGCCTTTGAGTGGGTCATCGACAAGGCGCCCACGGCAACCGAGGCTGGCTCCAAGCATCAGCAGTGCACGGTCTGTGGGCATGCGTTGCCTGCAGACGAGATTCCTGCCGCTGCTATCGCCGGCTACTCCGACGAGTACGACGGTGCGTATCACACGGTCGATGCGACGAGCCTGCCCGAGGGCGCGACGGCCCAGTACAGCACCGACGGCAAGAACTGGTCTCCCGAGGCCCCCAAGATCCGCGACGCTGGCACGCTGACCGTTGCCTACCGGGTGACGATTGACGGTGCGACCGCCGAGGGTGAGGTTACGCTCGAGGTCAAGCCGCGCGCGATCACGGTCGCAGCCGACGACTCCTCCAAGACTTACGGCGAGGCCGACCCCGTGTTTACGTGGGCGATCACATCCGGCGAGCTTGTCGAGGGCGAGAGCCTCCAGGGCCTCGAGATCGAGCGCGAAGATAACGACAACGTGCGTGATGGCGGCTATGCGCTGCACCTGACGCAGGCCAAGGACGCTAACCCCAACTACAACATCACGTTCGTCGATGGCGTGTTCGCCATCAATCAGCGATTGCTTACTGTGACGTGGGGTACCAGCGAGTTTGTCTACGACGGTAAGGAGCACTGCCCCGAGGCGACGCTCGGCAACGTCATCGGCGAGGATGACCTTGGCGCGACCGTCGAGGGCTCCCAAACCGAGGCCGGCACTTCTTACACGGCGACCCTTGGTGCGCTGACGGGCAAGGCCGCTGGCAACTATGCGCTGCCGACCGAGGGCCTGACATGCGAGTTCTCCATCAAGAACGCCGCTCAGGACGCGCCGAAGGTCCAGGCCGAGGCCGAGACCGTGAGTGGCAAGCGCGACGGCAAGATCGTGGGCGTCGATGCGACGATGGAGTGGCGCGCTAAGGATGCCGACAGGTATCAGGCTGTGGGCGAGGGCGTAACCGAGCTCAAGGATCTCGCTGCTGGCGTGTACGAGGTACGCTACCGGGCTAAGGCCAACTACGATGTCTCCTCTGTTACCGAGGTTACCGTGGCTGCCGGCCGCAAGCTGGTTGTGGCGCTGCCGACTAACCAGCAGGGCTACACGCTCACCGCGACGGCAACCGAGCTCGACTGGCACGGTTCCGCAACGCTTACCATGAGCATCGACAGTGCGTACTTTGCGGGCAAGGACTACGCCGTAAAGGTTGACGGTAAGGCCGTTGAGCTCTCCGACGCCGGCACCTTTGAGCTTAAGGGCGTCGAGCGCGACGTGAACGTGACGGTCGAGGGCGTGCTCAAGCACGAGTCCGACGGCACGGGCTGGGCGCACGATGCCACGAATCACTGGCATGTCTGCCGCTGTGGCGACATCATCGACAAGGCCGAGCACACCTTTGAGTGGGTCGTCGACAAGCCGGCGACCGTTGAGGCCAAGGGAGAGAGGCATGAGGAGTGCACCGTCTGCGGCGAGAAGGGCAAGACCGAGGAGATCGCGATTCTGAAGCCCGAAATCACCGACGGTAAGGGCCAGACGATGGTGGTCGAGGCCGCCAAGGATCTGAGCTTCCGCTCGAACGCGCCGCTCGTGTTCTTCCAGAAGGTGCTGGTTGACGATAAGGATGTCGCTGCCGAGAACTACGTGCTCACCGAGGGCTCTACGATCGTGACGCTCAAGGCGAGCTTCCTCAATACGCTTGGCGTGGGCGAGCACAAGCTGAGCGTGGTTTCGACCACGGGCACGGCCGAGACGACCTTCACCGTTGCCGAGGCTGGCAAGCCCGCTCCTGGCCAGACCACTACGACTACTACGACCACGACTACGACTTCCAAGCCTAAGAAGAGGGCTGGCAAGGAGACGTTGCCTGAGTCCGGCGACAGCACGTATGTCATGGCTGGTGCCGTACTCGCAGCCGGTGTGGCAGCTCTGCTGCTGGCGTGGGCCATGAAGCGCCGCGCTTAACCGCATGCCAGTTCCCAGCGGGTCCGGATCGAGCGATCCGGACCCGCTTCTATGCCCACCGCCTCTCGGGCCAAGGCAAAACGGGCGGCTCGAATCATGCGGCAGGTCCATTTTCGACTATCCTCAGTTTGCCAGTTCGAAAATGGGCCTGCCGCATGATCGAATCTTTATTTCAACTTTACACCTAGGTTTACAGCTGTCTTGTCAGCTGTAAACCTAGGTGTCATACTAAAGCCCCAAGATTCGCCAAAAGAGAGGGGCCTTGATGGCACAGAGCGCGAACATGGATGCATCGGAGCTTGCACGCGACATTGCGGCCGGCCTGGCATCGGCAACGACGGCAACGGAGCGCGCGGCATTGGTGCCCGCAGAGCTCGTCGAGGCCATTCAACAACTTAAAACCAAACGCGACGCGGTGATCCTGGCACACTATTACGTGGCACCCGAGGTCCAGGCTGTGGCCGATTACGTCGGCGACAGCTTCTACCTGGCAAAGCTCGCCAAGAGCCTGCCGCAGCAGACCATCGTGCTGTGCGGCGTGGAGTTTATGGGCGAGAGCGCCAAGCTGCTCAACCCCACCAAGACTGTGCTGCTGCCCGAGCCGGGCGCGGACTGCCCTATGGCGCACATGGTCAAGCGCGAGACGGTCGATGCGGCGCGCGCCGAGTACGGCGACGACCTTGCCGTGGTCTGCTATGTCAACTCGACGGTCGAGATCAAGAGCTGGAGTGACGTGTGCGTCACCAGCTCCAACGCCGTCAAGATTGTGTCCGAGCTGCCGCAGCAGCATGTCCTGTTCATTCCCGACCAAAACCTCGGTCGCTTCGTAGCCGAGCAGGTGCCGCAAAAGCACGTCCTGCTTAACAAGGGCTACTGCCCGCGCCACCACATCATCACCGTCGAGCAGATCGTCGATGCGCAGGAGGCACATCCCGACGCGCTCGTACTGGCGCACCCCGAGTGCAAGGCCGACGTGTTGGCCGAGGCCGACTACATCGGCTCCACCGCCGGCATCATCAAGTATGCCGAGGAGTCGGACGCCAGCGAGTTCATCATCGTGACGGTCCGCGGCGTGCTCTACGAGCTCGAGCGCCGCTGCCAGGGCACCGGCAAAAAGTTCTACTTCCCCGCGGTGCAGCCCACCTGCGTCAACATGGATCTCATCACGCTCGAAAAGCTCGTGCGCTGCCTGGAGACGGGAGAGGGCGAGGTGCAGATTGGCGTGTCGGACGAGGCCGCCGACCAGGCTAAGCTCACACTCGACCGCATGCTCGAGTACGCGGCGCGCTAAGCCAATATGACATGAGGGACCATCCCTTATGCCACATTACAAGGGAGAGGATTCCTGTGGAAACTAAGCAATACCCCGACATGGAGTGCGATGTCGTCATTGCCGGTTGCGGCGTGGCGGGCCTGTATGCGGCTCTCAATCTGCCGACGAGCACGCGCGTGATCATGCTCTCCAAGGGTGCGGTCGACGAGTGCGATTCGATGCTCGCGCAGGGCGGCATCTGCGTGCTGCCCGAGGGCTCGGACTACGATGCCTTCTTTGAGGACACCATGCACGCCGGTCACTACGAGAACCGCCGCGAGAGCGTAGACATTATGATCCGCTCGAGCCGCTCGGTCATCAACGACCTGCTGGCGATGGGCGTGGACTTTGAGCGCAAGGCCGATGGCGGCCTCGACTTTACCCGCGAGGGCGCGCACAGCCGCCCGCGCATCGCCTTCCATGCCGACATTACGGGCAAGGAGATCACGACCAAGCTGCTCCAGGCCGTCCGCAAGCTGGACAACGTGCAGATTCTTGAGCACGTGGCCATGACTGACATCCTCACGGCCGAGCGCGATGGGGCCACGGTGTGCACTGGTGTCGTCGCTGTTGCCGTGGACGAGGGCGATTCGGTCCGTCCCGCCGACGAGCTCGCAAATGCCGCCGAGGGTGTGCATACCGGCGGGCCGTTTGAGATTCATGCTCGCCATACGCTGTGGGCGACGGGTGGTATCGGCGGCGTGTACGATCACTCCACCAACTACCCGCAGCTCACCGGCGACGCCTGCTACATCGCGCAGGAGCACGGCATTACGATGGAGCATCTGGACTATGTGCAGATTCACCCCACGGGACTGT
>OGRP01002067.1_pt1 | contig 11032 bp, 8 predicted proteins | sample 1553531 | NCBI WGS metagenome assembly OGRP01 (sample SAMEA2580045, study PRJEB22360) | human gut metagenome | biome: human gut; feature: human-associated habitat; material: faeces | place: Denmark | collected 2008/2010 | reverse complement strand
AAAGAATATGAAAAAAGATAGCAGAAATTATTAGGGAATTTAAATAAAAAGGAATATTTTTTTTTAAAGTGAGTATATATAAAGTAAATAACATATACAGAATCTGCTACATACAGGGGAGGAGTAAACATGACAGAAAAAATTTTAAAAAATAACCAGGCAGTAGTTGCAGGAGAAATTATCTCTGATTTTGAATTTAGCCATGAGGTTTTTGGCGAAGGCTTCTATTTTGTAAAATTAAAAGTGAGCAGACTCAGTCATTCAAGTGATATTATTCCACTGCTGGTCTCAGAACGTCTTATTGATGTGAGCCAGTCTCATATCGGCCAGTTTTTAGAAGCTCGTGGCCAGTTCAGATCTTATAATAAGCATGAAAATAATCGCAATCACCTTGTTTTATCTTTGTTTGTAAGAGAACTGGAATTAATAGACTCGGTAGAAAATAGAAAACCTAATATGATTTTTCTTGATGGATATATCTGCAAGGAGCCAGTATATAGAACAACACCGTTAGGAAGAGAGATCGCGGACGTACTTCTGGCGGTGAACAGAGCATATGGCAAGTCGGATTATATTCCATGTATATGTTGGGGACGTAATGCCAGATATGCAGGAAATCTTTCAGTAGGAAGCCGAATTCAGCTATGGGGAAGAATTCAGAGCAGAGAATATCAGAAGCGCGTAGGAGAGAATAATGTGGTTAGCAGAGTAGCATATGAAATTTCTGTAAATAAGATGGAATATATTGATGATGGAATAAACCTTGAAAGGAAGGTTGCAGATTCGGGAAATATAGGTTAAATTATAAGGGACTGTTCGTTTTGAGCAGTCCTTTGGTTTATCATTATGTAACTTTCAGAGTCATATGGATTTTTGGTAAATAAGTGAATTATGGTTACTTGCAGTCAGATTGCTGTTTGGCAGGGATATGAATTATATCTATTATAGATAATTATGGATAAATACATTTTTAAAATTTATATAGGAGGGTAACCGCGGGAATAAAAATAGAATCAAAGATACGTTTTGGTTTTGGTTTCTGAATAGTCACATCATATGATATAATGTAGAACAAGTAAGAATAAAAGTATAGAAAGGAAAACGAAAATGAAGATAACACCAGTAAAAGGTACGAATGATTATTTACCAGCGCAGGCTGAGCTTAGAAACTATTTACAGAAGAAAATCTGTGAAACATATGAGCAGGCTGGTTTCCAGAGAATTGCAACTCCAATTATCGAGGATATTGAGAATCTTGATAAGAGCGAGGGTGGAGATAACTTAAATCTTATTTTCAAAGTAATGAAAAGAGGGGAGAAGTTAAAGAAAGCAATCGCAAGCCAGAATCCAGATAATATTGCAGATATGGGACTCCGCTATGATCTTACATTACCACTGAGTCGTTATTATGCGAATAATCGTGCATCTTTACCACAGCCATTTAAGGTGATTCAGATGGATAGAGTATATCGTGCAGAACGTCCACAGAAAGGCCGTTTGAGAGAGTTTATCCAGTGTGATATTGATATTCTTGGATCTGATTCTTCTACTTGTGAAATTGAGTTAATCCACACAACCGCAAAGGCTCTTCTTAATATTGGTATTAATAACTTTAAGGTAAAAATTAATGATAGAAGAATTTTACGAGAAATTCTTTTGTCTGTAGGATTTGAGGAAGACCAGTTAGACAGCGTATGTATTTCTTTTGATAAGTTAAATAAGATCAAGGCAGAAGGTGTCGAGGCAGAATTAACAGAGAAGGGATTTGATAAGGCGGTTATCGCAGAATTCATGAAACTTCTTTCCAATGCACCATTTACACTTGACTATGTAAAAGAAATCTGCAAAAACAGTGAATATGTAGATTCTCTCGCATATATTATTGATACCTCTAATGCGCTCGCTGATGGCAAATATGTTGCAGAATATGATATGACTTTAGTTCGTGGACAGGGATATTATACAGGAACAGTATTTGAAGTAGAATCCTTAGATTTTAACAGCTCTATTGCTGGCGGTGGAAGATATGATAACTTAATCGGAAAGTTCTTAAAAGAACAGATTCCAGCAGTAGGATTTTCTATTGGTTTTGAGAGAATTTACAGTATTCTCATGGAAAAAGAATCTTACAATACAGAAAAACAGAAAAAAGTTGTCTTAATTTATGAAGAGGATCAGGTTGCAGATGCTATCCGTTATGCAGAAGAGCTTCGCAAAACTTATAAGACAGCATTATACATCAAACCAAAGAAACTTGGTAAGTTCCTTAATAAATTAGAAGAACAGGGATTTGACGGTTTTCAGGTGTTTGGCAGAGACGAAGAAGTAAGAATGTTTGGAGAACAGTAGATTTTTGTAATGATTTATGGTATGATGTTGCAAAACATCAACAAATATAATCAGGATGAAAGGTCAGGAAATGGACGGAAGTATACAGGTTTATTACGGCAATGGAAGAGGAAAGACCACAGCGGCTCTTGGACTTGGCATTCGTGCAGCAGGTGTAGGAAAGCAGGTTATCATGGTGCAGTTTCTCAAGAAAAAGCATTCTGATACGCTTGATTTCTTAAAAAAGCTTGAGCCGGAGCTTCAGATTTTCCGCTTTGAAAAGGCGGCATGTGGGTATTCTGATTTAAGCCCGAAGGAAAAGCAGGAGCAAATGCTCAATATTAAGAACGCTCTTGGATATAGCAGAAAGGTTCTTGATACCGGACAGTGTGATTTGCTGATTCTCGATGAAATCTTTGGATTAGTTGATTACAATATAATTACCATTGAGGAATTGATGGATTTAATTGCAGTGAAAAAAGATTCCATGGACTTGATACTTACGGGAAGGAATCTCCCCGATGAAGTGAGGGAGATTGCGGACTGTGTCTATTCAATCCAAAGAGAGAAAGAAAAGACCCCGGAGATATTAGCACAGGGGAATTTCTAGTAATGCATTTTTAGATTAGAGAAAGGAAGGATAAGTATGGCTGTTTTTACAGGAGCAGGTGTTGCAATCGCAACTCCATTTGATGAGAATTACAATATTGATTATGAGAGTTTTGGGAAGTTTATAGATTTCCAGATAGAGAACAAGACAGATGCGATTATCGTTTGTGGAACATCTGGAGAGGCTTCTACATTAAGTCATGAAGAACATATCGCAGCAATTCGTTACTGCGTAAACCGTGTGAATAAGAGAGTTCCTGTAATTGCAGGAACAGGTTCTAATTGCACAGATACTGCATCTTACCTCACAAAGCAGGCACAGAATGCAGGGGCAGACGCAGCGCTTGTAGTAACTCCTTACTACAATAAGGCAACACAGAACGGTCTGATTGCCCATTATACAGATATTGCAAAACATACAGATTTACCAATCATTCTTTATAATGTACCAAGCAGAACAGGCTGCAAGTTAGAAGCTGCTACAATTGCAAAATTAGTAAAAGATGTAGATAACATCGTTGGTGTAAAGGAAGCAACAGGAGACATTGCTTTTGCAACACAGATTATGTACGATACACAGGGAGATATTGATATGTACTCCGGTAATGATGACATGATTGTGCCAATGTTATCTATCGGTGGTAAGGGTGTTATTTCTGTTCTTTCTAACGTAGCGCCAGAAGATACACATAATATCTGTGCAGAATATTTTGCAGGTAACGTAGAAAAGAGTCGTGAATTACAGATTAAATATCTTGAACTGATTCATTCTCTTTTCTGTGAAGTGAATCCAATCCCTGTAAAGAAGGCATTAGAGCTGATGGGATTCTACGGCGGTAACGTAAGACTTCCGCTGACGCAGTTAGAGCCTGCACATACAGAACGTCTGAAAAAGGCTATGATTGAGACTGGAATTTTAGCATAAATATAATTTTTTAGAATTATGCTAAATATATCTCACAATTAACCTATTATGAGGTGAATAATTAAGTTAGTAAAGTGAGTCCAGACTTTGAATAGTTACTTTAGTTTTGATAATTAAAACATATCCGGAGGATTGAACATAAGATGGTTAAAGTAATGATGTACGGATGTAATGGCTATATGGGTCATGTTATCTGTAATTTGATAAAAGATATGGAGAATGTCACTGTGGCAGCGGGAATTGACCCATGTCCAGGTGACCAGAAAGATTTCCCTGTATTTGCATCCTTAGACGAATGTAATGTAGATGTAGATGTTATCATTGATTTCTCTGCAGCAGTAGCAGTAGATGGCGTTCTTGATTATGCAGCAGCAAAGAAGATTCCTTTAGTAGAGTGTACAACAGGTCTCTCTGAAGAACAGCTTGCACATCTTGAAGCAGCCAGCAAGCAGACAGCAATTCTTCGTTCTGCAAATATGTCACTTGGCGTAAATACATTATTAGAGATGGTAAAGACTGCCGCAAAGATTCTAGGCGAAGCAGGTTTTGATATTGATATTGTAGAGAAGCATCATCGCAGAAAGTTAGATGCTCCATCAGGAACAGCATTAGCTTTTGCAGATTCTATCAATGAAGCAGCAGATGGCAAGTATAACTATGTATTTGACAGAAGCGAGAGAAGAATGCAGCGTCCACAGGATGAGATTGGTATTTCTGCCGTTCGTGGTGGAACAATTGTAGGTGAACATGAGATTATCTTCGCAGGAACGGACGAAGTAATCGAGTTTAAGCACACTGCATATTCTAGAGCTGTATTTGGAAAAGGTGCTGTAGAAGCTGCAGTATATCTGGCAGATAAACCAGCGGGATTATACGATATGAAAGATGTAATTTCCGCAAAATAAATTCTGGTTTGCCTCAGGCAAAGGAAGACGAACCCAGGAAGATAAATAAAGCATATTTGTGACTTTAGTTGCTGTAGGTTGAATGTTCGCGTGAAAGCGCTCGCATTCAACCTTTGCTCCAAGGTCACAAATATGCTTTATTTATCTTCCTGGGTTCTATTTGCTGGCAATAAAAATACTTCAGAATTTCAACCCCTCAAAAAGTCACAACCGCTTGAAGTCTCCTTCAAATCTTCCCTCCAAATAAATTTTGACTTTTCTCCAAGCGCCAACGTACAGTTCGCAGTGACTCGGAATTTTTTGCTAAATTTGGTTTTTATCAGTCGTTTTTTTGAAAAGCAGAAGTCCTTTTTTGTAAAGTGATTGGATTTTTTTGCTGTACCATTGACAGAAACGAAAGCGCATAATATACTCTAACACAAAAGTTTTAATTTCAAAAATAAGATAAATAATTACGTTTGAAATTAAAAAATATATATGAAATGAAACATATATAGCACAGAAAAAGAACTGTAAGCGAAAATTTGTATGAAAACAGGAGGGTTAGGGTTATGTCAGGAAAGGTAAACGTAAAAAAGTTTAGAAAAGTTCTTGTTGCGAATCGTGGGGAGATTGCGATTCGTATTTTCAGAGCGTTAAGTGAGCTTGGGATTACAACGGTTAGTATTTATTCAAAAGAAGACCGTTATGCAATGTTTCGTTCTAAGGCGGATGAGTCCTATCCGTTAAATCCTCAGAAGGGACCGATTGATGCATATCTTGATATTGATACGATTATTAAGATCGCACTTTCTACAGGAGTAGATGCGATTCATCCGGGATATGGATTTCTTTCAGAAAATCCAGACTTTGCAGATGCATGTGAGAGAAATGGAATCGTATTTATTGGACCGGGCAGCAATATTATGAATGCGATGGGAGATAAGATTTCTTCTAAAAAGATTGCTATTGAAGCAAATGTTCCGATTATTCCAGGTGTGGATTATGCGATTAAGGAAGTAGATGAAGCGAAAAAAATTGCAGCGCAGGTTGGTTATCCGGTTATGCTTAAAGCGAGCAACGGCGGTGGCGGACGCGGTATGCGAATCGTAAATAGAGAAGAGGATTTGGAGAAAGAATTTAACGAAGCGAAGAATGAATCGAAAAAGGCTTTCGGTGATGATATGATCTTCATTGAAAAGTATTTAAAAGGGCCAAAGCATATCGAGGTACAGATTGTTGGAGATAATTATGGAAATGTAGTACATCTTTATGACAGAGATTGTTCTGTTCAGAGAAGACATCAGAAGGTAGTAGAGTATGCACCGGCATTTTCCATACCGGAAACAGTACGTCAGGAAATCTTTGATGCTTCTATCCGATTGGCGAAAACAGTAGGTTATCGTAATGCCGGTACGTTGGAATTTTTAGTAGATGCAGATAATCATCCATATTTTATTGAGATGAATCCTCGAATTCAGGTAGAGCATACAGTAAGTGAGATGGTTACGGATATTGACATCGTACAGACCCAGATTCTTATTGCGGAAGGTTATCCTTTAGCTTCAGAAGAGATTGCGATTCCATCACAGGAAAGTGTAACCTGTATCGGTTATTCGATTCAGACTCGTGTGACGACAGAAGATCCAGCCAATAATTTCCTTCCGGATACAGGAGAAATTACAGTATATCGTTCGGGTTCTGGTAATGGCATCCGTCTTGATGGAGGCAATGCATATACAGGAGCAGTGATTTCTCCATATTATGACAGTCTTCTTGTAAAAGCAATCTCTCATGACAGAACTTTTCTTGGAGCGGTAAGAAAGTCTATAAGAGCTTTACAGGAAATGCGTATTCGTGGAGTAAAAACGAATATTCCATTTCTTGTGAATGTGTTAAATCATCCAACATTTCAAAGTGGGCAGTGTTATACAACGTTTATTGAGGAAACACCGGAACTTTTTGAACTTACTAAGAGTCAGAATCGTGCGAATAAGATTATTGAATTTATTGGGGATCGCATCGTAAATTCAAATAATGGAGAAAAACCATTTTATGAGAACAGAGTGCTTCCGAAGCTTGACAAAAGCAAACCGGTTTATGGAGCGAGGGATGAATTTTTAAAATTGGGTGCACAGGGATTTATGCAGAAGATTTTAAAAGAAGATAAGCTTTATGTGACGGACACCACAATGCGAGATGCGCAGCAGTCACTGATGGCAACTCGTATGAGAAGTAAGGACCTGTGTGGCGCGGCTTATGCGACAAACGCGTTTATGCACAATGCATTTTCTGTGGAAGCATGGGGTGGTGCTACCTATGATACGGCATATCGCTTTTTGAAAGAATCCCCTTGGAAACGTCTTGAATTGTTAAGAGAAAGAATGCCAAATACATTGATTCAGATGCTTCTTCGCGCATCCAATGCAGTGGGATACAGCAACTATCCGGATAATGTTGTAAAAGAATTTATTCGTATATCAGCAGGTCATGGTATTGATGTTTTCCGTATTTTTGACAGTTTAAACTGGGTGGAAAATATGAAGATGCCAATAGAAGAAGCGCTGAAAACAGGAAAAATTGTTGAGGGAACTATTTGTTATACAGGAGATGTCAGCAATTCAAATGAGACAAAATATACACTTGATTATTATGTGAAAATGGCTCTTGAATTAGAAAAACTCGGATGTCATTCAATTGCTATTAAAGATATGGCGGCACTTTTAAAACCTAGAGCAGCTAAAGAACTTGTAGGCACATTGAAAAAAGAACTTCATGTACCATTACATTTACATACACATGATTCTACAGGTAACGGCGTGAGTACAGTGCTCATGGCGGCGGAGGCAGGAGTAGATATAGTTGACTTAGCGATTGAATCTATGTCATCGATGACAAGCCAGCCATCCATGAATGCGGTGGCGGAAGCGCTTCGTGGAACAAAAAGAGATACCGGACTTGACTTTGAAGAGTTGTCAGAACTGAGCAGATATTATAATCGAATTAGAAGTGTGTATGCACCATTTGAAAGTGATATGAAGTCTCCGAATACTGAGATTTATAAATATGAGATTCCAGGTGGACAATATTCTAATCTTCTTGCGCAGGTTACAGAAATGGGATCTCCGGAAGAATTTGAGGCAATCAAAGGGCTTTATAAAGAGGCAAATGATTTGCTTGGTAATATTGTAAAAGTAACCCCTACTTCAAAGGCAGTAGGTGATCTTGCGATTTTCATGTATAAAAATAATCTGAATAAGGATAATATTTTAACTGCCGGAGCTAGTCTGTCTTATCCGGATTCCGTTGTTTCTTATTTCCGGGGAATGATGGGACAGCCTTATGGTGGATTTCCGAAAGAATTACAGAAAATTGTGTTAAAAGATATTGAACCGCTTACAGAACGTCCGGGTAAATTGTTGCCGCCGGAAGATTTGGAAGGTATCAAAAAGCACCTCATTGAAAAATACCATTATGAGGATAAATCAGAAGAAGTTATGGCACAAAAAGCAATCAGCTATGCCTTGTATCCGAAGGTATATGAAGATTACTGCGAACATTTTGAAATGTATAATGATGTAACACGATTAGAAAGTCATGTGTATTTCTACGGTCTGCGAAAAGGAGAGGAAACTTATCTTAAAATTGGCGAAGGAAAAGAGCTTTTGATCAAGTATCTTGAACAAAGTGACCCGGACGAAAATGGAATCCGTACCTTAAGTTTTCAGGTAAATGGTTCTATTCGTACTGTAAAGATTCAGGATCATAATCTTGAAATTAAGACAGACCGCCGCTTAAAAGCAGATAAAAATAATCCACAGCATCTTGGTTCCTCTATTCCAGGAACGGTAGATAAAGTTCTTGTAAAGGAAGGAGATGTGGTAACAAAGAATATGCCGCTTATGACGATTGAGGCAATGAAGATGGAAACAACAGTAGTATCCACAGTGAACGGAACTGTAGATAAAATTTATGTGGAAGCGGGAGACAGTGTGCATCAAGATGATTTATTAGTATCTTTTCATATTAAAGAATGATTTTACGATTGATGATGCCTATTCTTCCTCTTGTTCGTGTACCAAATGTATATAAGCTTACTAAGATGGCAAAAATAACCTCAGCCGCAATCGTTGAAATTAGCGGTTGGGGTTATTTTTATTATAGTTATAAAAATGATGCTGGCCTCAAAAGATATTTCTTAAACATAATGCTCCCCAGCCAATTTTTTCATTAGGATATTCCGAAAAAGCAGGTAAGGGTCTTGCGCTTTTCCAGAGATATGCTTTTGTTTTTTCACCATAGAGAAAAGGGTCGTTACCATTTACAATGCCATGTTGCATCAAAAGTGCCGCAGCTCCAGTAACAAAAGGAGCAGCCATAGAGGTCCCGGTCCGTATAGTGTACCCGCCACCAGGAGCAGTGCTTAAAATATTAACTGCCGGGGCGCAAAGGTCGGGTTTTGTGTGCCTGTTATTAGAAAATCCCTGCCCGGAAAATGGAGCAAATACATCAAGGCTGCTATCGTAGCCGCTAACGCTGATAACAGAAGAGGCAGTAGAAGGAATTGTAAATGTCATATCAGAAGAAGGGACGAGAAAACCGGTAGCAGAATTTGTAGCTTCTTTTGATGGCAGCCAAAATTGTAAGCGTCCATCAACAATTTTGCCAGTTGGAGTGGATTCAATGTGTAATGCCCAAGTGCCGGAAGTGATAAAAGTAGTATTTGAGCTAAAGGAAAGAAAATACTGTCGAAATGGCTGATAAGGTGTTGGATTGTTGATCGTAAGATAAATAGTTGTGTCAGCGATCATATAGGCGTAGATGCCGGGAACGGCAGGAAAGACAAAACTTTCCAAACCGGAAGGGGAAAAAAGTTCATAGAAAAAATCATCTGCGAAAGTCTGCCATATTTCAAGGTAAAGACTTCGCTCGCCCGGAGCTATGGTAAAATCTATAGATTTATCATAAGTGTTTTGATTTGAAATTGTGTTTAAGGAAGCGTGCCTTCTGGTAAGACCTTCATTTCCTGTAGCAGCACAAATAACATTTTTCCCATAAAGAGAAACTTGCTCCATAAAAAGTTCTAAAAGACTACTCCCAGTATGTGAACCATCATTAGAACCATAACTGATATTGATACTTAAAGGCAAAGAACGCGAATTAGCAAAACGAACCGCAAAATCAACCGCCATCATAAGATTTGCATAATCCGTATAAACAGAAGCGGTCTCGTTTTTTAACTTTACAACAATTAAAGAACTTTCGGGCGCAACCCCCTGACTATTTCCATTGCTGGCACGCCCGTTTCCTGAGCAGATACCTGCGATATGAGTGCCATGCCCGGAAACGTCTTCGGAAGGCGATAGTAGCTCGGTAACAGGGTCAGTTACAGAAAAAGTAGAAGAGTCAGAAGGAACAGAACTAGATTTCGGCATAAGTAATCGGTTTAAATCTTCTTCTGAAAAAATAACACCTAAATTATAAGGGTTATCTGTAGCGGAGCTATGCTTGGAAACATTATTCCTTCTGGTGTTAGTTCTATTGTCTGCTGCGATATAATTGTTTTGACTATTTGTTGTACTAATGTATTGGAAGTTATCACTATTAGAACTATTGCTATTAGTATTTTCTTTATTAAAAGAAGCAAAAGGCAAACTCTGATCCCAATAAGCCAAAATCCTCGTACTTCCATCCACATTTCGAAAATCAGGATGCCTGTAATCTACCCCGGAATCAAGAACAGCAATCGCTGTCCCTTTGCCAGTAAGTGTTGTAGCATTTACATTTCTTCCAGTCACAATATTATAATCAGGAAAACACGAAGCATCAATTCCTGTAAGCGCATTTTCATAAATCGGACGAGAAAGTTCCACATAAAGAACTTGAGGAAAAGTCAAAAAAGAAGGAATATCCTTCTCTTTAATAAAAAGAATCGCAAAATTGCCAAGCAAAGGAATAAAAGAAAAAGAAATCATTTCCTTAATTTCCTCAAGAGAACCATTATAAAATAAAATCAACTTCCACATATCCGTACTTGGAGAAAAACCAGAATGCAGCAGAGAACTTTCCATCCGCTTGGCATTATCCAAAGAAAGCGAGAGTGCAAGCTCAGGATTTAGCTTCTGGTTTATTTGTTCGATTTCTGTAATAGAAAGCATAACGTCACTACCTACTCTGCTTCAAATTTCTCAAAACAAATATATTCGCTGAGTTACTATTTAATTCATTAGACAAACTACAGACGAAGCCATTGCCCCCAATAAGGCATATTTGTGATTTTAGTCGC
>OGRP01002055.1_pt1 | contig 11109 bp, 13 predicted proteins | sample 1553531 | NCBI WGS metagenome assembly OGRP01 (sample SAMEA2580045, study PRJEB22360) | human gut metagenome | biome: human gut; feature: human-associated habitat; material: faeces | place: Denmark | collected 2008/2010 | reverse complement strand
ACAATAGATAAAAGTAATATGATTTTTCTTATGCATGATGGATGTATTGAAGAGGCAGGAACCAATAAAGAGATGATAGGTAGAAGTTGTTTATACAGACAAATGTTTGAGGAGTCTTTAAACATTAGCTAAATATTATTAATAATATTTAAATATAAAGAAAGGAGGATACCAGTTATGAATAGCTTATACAGAAGTAAAGTTAAATATCAGAATGCTGTTACTCCAAGAATCTGGTGCCCATGTAAAGGATCTTGCATGGCGGGCTGTGTGGGAACATGCAGATGGCAGACAGGACTTGGTTAAGTAGCAACATATACAGCAGAAGATCTAATGATAAGAAAAAATAGGACTGTTCATTAGAACGGCTGTATGTAAAACCAGTGCTTCCAAGTGACTTTGGAAGCACTATTCCAAGTAGTAATTATGAAGTGTGAAAGGAGAAAACAGTATGAATTATGCAAGCAAATTAGAGAATAACAGTAGCATGGTTCAGCCTAGATTTTGTTTAGCTTGTTATCATGCATGCAGCGGAAGTTGTAGTGGAAGCTGTAAAGGTTCATGTAATACAAATTGTGGATCATTTTGTATTGATAAGTGTTCTGGAACTTCCTATAAGAAGTAAATTTTTATAAATTAAAATGAAAAAAAGGAACTTCAAAAGAGTATAACTTAAAATAAAAAATTCCGTCAAATGTTTAAAATTATAATTAATATTATTATAGTTTTTTAAATAACAAATGGCGGAATTTTTTTATTGAGCTATTAATAAAACTTTTAGAACAGGATAAATATTTAATAGAATAGTGCTTTATAAATTAATGGACGAGTATTCTGTAGTATAGCCTACAGTTAGAGTAATAGATACTGGAATGAGATTAACTTTTATATCCTATATAACTTTCAATAAATTCTATATATACCAGGAAGTATGGAAATTAAATGTGGAATATTCATTTATATGTAAAAATACGGTTTACAAATTTTAAGTTACTGCAGGCAAGTTTTGATAAGTGCTGTAAGTTATTATTTTTATATTGCCGGAGATAGAGTATAATACATTTATCAGATAATATAGACTGAATTGAAAGACAAAAATATAAATTGAGGTGTTGCTGGAATGAAAGAGACTAATATCGAAAAATATTTTACTAAAAAAGAAAAAAATGTAGATATTAATATACGTCCACTATTTATTAATTGTATTATATCTATATTTTCACTTTGCTTTTTGATGGATTTCTATTATTTTTATCATTTACTAATTGGTGAGAAGACATTGGAAAAAATCTTATTTATAATAATGTTGGGGGTTGGCTGTGTATTTGTTATAGCTTTACGTTATTCTTTTTATTTATTTGTTGGCACTTTAGCACCTAAATATGAATTGCTGCTAATTTTAGGGATAAAAACAAGAGATTTTTGGACATTAGTGACAAGAGAGTATTTATTAAAAGTATTTTTGCTAGGGATAAGAGAAATTATAATTAGTAATATTATGTGTATTATTGCTTCATATATTATTTTTTTACATAATATTAGTATAGTAATTTTGCTTAGGCAAATGGTAGTAGCTATAATTAGTACATTTTTTATATATACAATAATTCTTTTGGGAACGTTGATATATATTTCATATAGTGAAAGAAAGAAAAATTTGATTGACCTATTTGAAAGATTAACACAAGATGAAAGAAAGAAAAGTAAAAAAGGAAAGAATGGACTCCAAGTATGGAAGCTGTATTTAGGAAGTGTTCTGGTAATGGTTTCTTTTACATTATTGGTAAATTTTAAGTTGGAAAAAATGCTTCTGGCTATTTTATTTAATTTTATGGGAGTGTTTTTTTTAACACACTTGGATTCAGTATTGCTTAAAAAAATATTAAAGAGAACGAAAAAGATTTATTACAAAAAATGCCTGATTTGGACAGATATACTTTTTCAATATAAAAAAAATGCAGATCTTATTTTTATTTTATATATACTAAATTTTGTTCTTGTATATTTTATGGGAGGTTTGTTTGTATCTCTTGGAACAGAAGAAGATTTTGTAAGTAAATATCCTTATGAAACAATTGTCTATAGTGATGAAAATACTGGCATACCGTTCAGTTATAATGTTCTATTAGTTGATGTTGAAGGATATGGAGATACAACTGCGATATCAAATAGTACCTTTAACGATATAAAAAAAGTAGAATGTAGTGTAAATCGAAATGAGGCATTATTAATAGATGAACGACAGGCAATTGATTTAGATTCTGTTGAAAATGAAATTAGTATTATAGATTATGATTCAAATGATGAGTATTTAAAATTAAAAATAAAAGATGTGCAATACAGTAGGGTTTTTGGAGAAAACATATTTCCAGAATTAAATACAATTATTGTTATTAATGATGACGATTTTAAAATACTATTAAGAAATAAGGCAGGAAAAGAAAAAGTTATTTCTTTAGTTCCAGATGATTTTAATATTTCAAATTTGAACAAAAATGAAAAAATATGGAATCGAACAAAACAGTTAGAACAAGACAATATAGAAAAAAAGATTGTAATGGCTATGATTTTTGCTATTAGTTTAATTATGGTTTTTGAAGGACAAGGATTTATTTTTACAAAACAAATCGTGAATTTAGAAAAGGAAAAAGAAAGATACAATATATTAAGGCAGTTGGGAATTAGAGAAAAAGATTTGCAAAAAATCATCACAAAAAAAATTTATAGTATTTTAGTATTACCTGGAATTATGGCGATTATAAATGGAGTAGTATTTTTTGGAATGGATGTTTTTCAAAATGCCGAGAACAAAGTTACAAAAACATTATTGTTAGAGTATATTCTGGTAGTGTTAATATTCGCATTTATAGAATATTTGGGGAGTTATGTGATACGTAAGCGAGTACAAAAATTGCATGAAAAACTAGATTAGGAGGATAAAATAAAGAATGAGCATATATAGTATTTGTCATTTAAACAAGAATTATATAATTTCAACAGAAGGTATTAAGACGAATGAATTAAAAGTACTTCATGATATATCGTTAGAAATAAAAGAGGGGGAAATGCTGGGAATTATAGGCAAATCGGGATGTGGTAAAACGACATTGTTAAAAACGTTAGGTGGCATGTTGAAGCCAACGAGTGGTAAAATTTTTTACCAGGGAAAAGATATTTATCAATATACCAATGAAGCATTGGCAGATTATCGTCGATTGAATGTAGGGATGATTTTCCAAGATTATAAATTGATTAATAATATTTCAGTAAGAGAGAATATTATGATACCATTAATTTTAAATCATGATGACATTGAATACGCAATAAGTAAGTCAGAAGAAATGGCAAGGATTTTAATGGTTGAAGATAAGATGGAATGTTATCCATATGAGTTGTCAGGAGGAGAAAAACAGCGTGTAGCTATTGGTAGAGCATTGATCAATAATCCAAATGTTATATTAGCTGATGAACCGACTGGAAACTTAGATCCTAAAACGACGGAAGATGTAATAAATTTATTATTAAAAATAAAGAAAAAATATAATAAGACAGTTATAATTGTTACACATGACATGGAAATTGGAACTTACTGTGATAGGATGATTAAAATAGATCAAGGGACGGTTGTTATATAGTGAATTATATAGAAATGAGCAGTAACAGTGTATATTATTTCATAAGATTTCCAGAAACCTAGGTGAGGGTGTAAAAATTCTTGTGTCTATGGAAAGTAAATCTTTCTGATAAGAAATAGATATGTAAAATTTTGCTGTCGAATTAATGATTATGCGGCTGTCGAATATATCTTTGTACTTACAGTATTGCCATGTAGGAAAATTATATACATCATTTTCGATTTTTTTGCATGACAAGTAAGGCATCATGATCATTGCCTTTTGTGGGCTCTGCCCACACCCGACCTCTGGAATAGGATCGGAAATTTCTGGCAATAATATAAATGCCGAAGGAATAGACAGAGAGCAGGAATGAGGGGCTTAAAAGAGCTTCCCATTCCTGCTTTTCTTTTCTCTTACAGATAAGCAGTAAGCCGTTCTACGTAAAGGACTATCAGCTGGTTCAATACCTGATCCCAGTTCCGGTATCTCTGCGTCCACTTTTTGACTACGTTCTCGCTGGCAAGATACAGCATCTTTTCCAATGCAGAATCGCTTGGGAATACGCTTTTCGTTTTCGTGACTTTCCGATACTGGCGGTTCAATCCTTCTATGATATTTGTCGTGTACATAATGCGTCTGATATCATTAGAAAACTGGAAAAAGGAACTTACATCTTCCCATTTATTTTCCCAGTTACTGATCGCGTACGGATATTTCTTCCCCCATTTTTCTTTCATGTTCTCCAGCTCTGTTAAAGCGGCTGTTTCGTTCGGAGCATTGTACACTTCTTTGAAATCCGAGGAAAACTTTTTCAGATCATTATAATTTACATATTTGAAAGAATTGCGTAGCATATGGATCACACATCTCTGGATCTCTGCCTGCGGATAAACTGCCTGAATAGCTTCTTTAAAACCCGGAAGACCATCCACGCAGAAGAAAAGGACATCTTTTACTCCGCGGTTCTTAAGATCATTAAGCATCCCAAGCCAGAACTTGCTGGTTTCATTTGCGCCTACTGTGATGCTGAGGATATCTTTGTATCCCTCCACTGTAACGCCAAGAACTACATACGCAGCACGACTCAGGATTCTGCCATCCTCACGTACTTTATAATGAATACAGTCCATAAAGACAAACGGATAAACCGGGTTCAGAGGACGGGACTGCCATTCCTTAACCCGAGGAAGTATCTTGTCTGTGATCTTGCTGACCATTTCAGCTGATAGCTCAATCCCATAAAGATCCTGGAGCTGGTCGTGGATGTCACGTGTACTCATACCACGGGCATATAAAGAGATCACTTTTTCCTCAATCCCGGAAATATCTCTCTGGTATTTAGGGATGAGTTTTGGTTCAAACTCACCGTTACGGTCTCTTGGTACGTCGATTTGAAATTCACCGTATTGACTCTTTAAGTTTTTTGTAGAATGACCATTTCTTTTATTGTCTGTCTGTAGATCTCCCTTATGGTTTTTCTCGTAGCCCCTGTGTGTTAGGATAGTTGGCAGTGAAAGAAAAAAAGTTTTTGTGGTAGTGTATATCTATCACAGGAACCTCGGTGGTAGTGTAAAATAGTTTGTGTTTTTGGTAAAAAATAACTCCTTTTTGGTAAGAATTCAGATATGACAATTCTTATCGAAAAGGAGTATTTTTTATGGCAGTTGCAAAGGAACAAATTCGACAGATCATCTCAGGAAACAACATTAATAGCGTTGCAGATATATACACGCTTCTGAAAGACAGTTTCAAGGATATCCTGCAGGAGCTGATGGAGGCAGAACTGGATGCAACTCTTGGTTATTTTAAGCCATTTGTAGCAAATCCAGTAGTAAGTTTTAATTTTTCCATAGTTAGTTAACCTTTCGAGGTTCCTTATGTTTTTGACTTGAAATATAGGAAATAAGCCATTTCCCTTCATTAAGAGTTGATTTTTAGGAAGATCACATAGAATATTGTATTATTATTTGTGACTTTTTCGAGAATTGGTAGAGGTTTGTAGAACGGTTGTTTTGTCACAGGCTATGTCAATTTACAAAAGTAGAATATCCTTTTTCTTTAATGATAAAAATTACATAAACTGTCGAAAAAATTACATATAAATTTGTGGGCTAGTTTTATATGTTATAACAAAAATTGTAATGTTTAAATTAGATATTTTCAAAATATGGGATGATGTAAGAAAGAGATAAAATTTCAATTTAGTCTTTTAGCGGGAAGGTGCTTTTTTCTTTGAGATACATAAATATTAAGTAATTGATTACTTCTATTATTTGTACCGGCGAAATTAAATTAAGGTAGGATGATAATAAAATACAGTTAAGAGGTAATCAATTATGGAAAGTCGTATCAAACAACTTCGTGAAAAAAGAGGACTAATACAAGAAATTTTAGCAGCAGAATTGGGAATAACACAGCAATTACTCAGTAAATATGAAAGAGACATTACACTTATTAAAGTGGACATTCTTAAAAAGATAGCAATTTATTTTAATGTGACAACAGACTATTTATTGGGAATATCGGATGTAAAAAGAGATTTGCAGGGACAAATGAAGATGAATGAGACTTTGGATCAATACTATGATCTTGTTGAAGTATATAAAGAATTGGATGAATATGATCAGGAAATGATATGGTCGATTATACAAATTGTTAAAAAGATTAATGAGAAGAAAAAAATAGAACAGAAGAGAGTGGATTAAAATGTTGAGTATAGCAATTTGTGATGATGATATACAAACTACAGGAAAAATGGAAAGCATAATACAAAAAATGGCAAAACAGAATTTGGTCAATATAGAAACGGAAGTATTTTGGGATGGCAAAAGCTTAGTGGAGGCTATTATAAACAAAAATAATTTTGACCTGATTTATCTTGATATCGAAATGGACAAGGAAGATGGTATTTCGGCAGCGAAAAAGATACGAGAGTATGACAAAAATGTTCTGATTATTTATGTTACAAGCCATGAGAATCATATGAAGGAATCTTTTTCTGTACATCCGTTTCAATTTCTCGTAAAACCAGTAAATGAAAAACTGATGGAGACATGCTTTAAAGCGGCAATTGATGATATAAATGATGCAGACTTTTATTTCCGATATAGTTATAAACGGGTAAATTATAAAGTTCCAGTAAGAGATATTTTGTATTTTGAAAGTAATAGACGAAAGATACTAATTGTAACGCAAAAAGATATTTATGAGTTATATGGAAAACTGAATGAGATAGAAAGTAGTTTAGAAAGTTGCAAGATATCGTTTTTACGTGTGCACCAATCTTTTCTTGTCAATTATAAACACGTGGATGGTTTGGCATATAATTTTGTAATAATGGATAACGGAAAGAAAATTTCAATCAGTGAAGATAGAAGAAAAGTGATTAGTGAACAATACTGTTCGATGGAGGATACATTTTATGTTGCTGAATAAAGTGGTGCTGGAGGGGACAGATATATTGCTTGTGATTTTTGCAATATATCTGTTTTCTTGTTATTTTGATATATTTTTTACACGGAGAAAGAAAAGAATACTGGCAGGAATCGGTTACATGGTTTTTGTAATATGGCAGTTTGTACTTTCAAGTGTCAGCATATTACCAGTTTATATAAATATAAGCATTACTATTATAGTGACATTTATTTCTGTTATGTTTATTTATGAAGGTGGAAAATGGAATAAGTGTGTTTTCACTCTAGCGTTTAATGCAATTTGGATGATGATAGAAACTTTGAGTGGTTATGTGCTTTCAATTTATTGTATGCAGTTTATAAATTTTCAAATATATGAAATTCTGGGATCAGTTATCTCCAAATTATTATTTCTGATACTGATTTTTTCGTTAAAAAGGGTGTTTTCAAGTAATGGAATTACAGAATTTTCTGCTAAATATAGCGTTATGTTGATTTTAATTCCTATTGGAAGTATTTATGTTATGAATGAAATTTTTTTGTTTAGTTACAAAATAAACAGTAACCGTGCATATTTTCATTCTGCAGTCGCTGCGATTATTTTGCTGTGTTTAAATGTACTGATTTTTTATATTTATGTGAAATTAACGGATGATTTGCAATTAAGACGAATGACTTCGGTGTATGAACAACAACTGGAATTGTGTGAACGTCATCAACAAGAAAGAGAAATTTCTACGTTGCAGTTAAGAGATGCAAAACATAATATGAAAAATAATCTTGTATCAATTCTTGCATATGCTGAACAAGAGAAGTATGAAAAAATTATAGAGTTTGTTAACGAGATAATGGAAGAAAGCGGTATGGCATTATCTGCTATCTCAAATAGTGGAAATATTGTAATTGATTCATTACTTGGATACTGGCATTTGGTAGCAAAAAGGAAGGGGATAGATTTTTTAGTTAATGTGAGCATTCCTATGAAAATGTCGTTTAAAGGTGCAGATATATGTTTGATACTTGGAAATTTGTTGGAAAATGCTGTAGAAGCAGCTGAAAAAGTTAGGGAGAACAAATATATTAAAATAAAAATGAAATATGATAAAAGTAATTTGCTGATATTTTTGATTAATAGTTACCAGGGGCAATTGATAAAAATGAAGGATAAGAGTTTGAAATCCACGAAATCAGATGTCGGGAATCATGGTGTTGGATTACCATCGGTATATCGAGCAGTTGCTAAATATCACGGAACGGTCACAATTGATGATTCTATACCGGAACAGTTTGGCATTAGGGTGGTATTATATGGATCAGAGGAATAATTACATAAATAGATGGGATTATTACATTATAAATAATGCAGAGAAAAAAGGTGATATAATATAAAGAATAATTTCACAAAAAGTGTTATGGTGGTCTGATATGAAAAAAATATTACTGTTTAGTGATTATAAAGTAATTTATGAAATTACATATAAAATAATAGAAGAAGATTACAAATTGGAATGGCGTACTTATGATTTGGTGGAGGGAAATCAGCATTTTGTTCCAGATGCAGTTATTATGTATTTGGATAGTAAAATGTTAGAAACAGGAGTATTTGAACTTATTATTAAGGTAAAAAGAAAGTATGGAAATATGATCCCGATTCTGGTTTTAATTGAAAATGGGACAAAACAGGATATTTTTTCAGTATTGAAAGCTGGTGCCTATGATTATCTGGAGAAAGAAGATTTACAACAATATCGTAAGAAAATAGAAGAAATGATATTGTGGGGCTGGTATTTAAAAAAGTATAGCGTAAAAAAGTTGCAATGATTAATTCACTGCAGCTTTTTTTATGACAAAAATATAGAGATATTTGTAATGTTTCGGAAAAATTACATGAATACTCGTTTTTTTTACAGGAAAAGAAAAAGAAAGCACTTTTGTAGTATTGTATTTAGAAAGAAAACGAAGGGAGATTTCTACCATGAAAATGAAAAATGTAAAAACTCAGTCAGTAAAAGCACTGGCAAATGTATCTTTAAAACTTGGAAAAATGTCAGCTGATAGTGCTTGTTGCTACATCTTTCATCAGCCGAAAATGCCAGAAACTCTGAAAAAGCTGAAAAAGTCTTAATATGAAACAGCTTTCGGAAAAGATAACAGAATATGTTATTAAGACCGGTGCAGTTTCTTCGGAATCATATGATATATATCAATATGGCTTTCAGATTGGACTTGAGATGCTATGCTGTTTTGTAACTTGTTTGAGTATAGCAACATATATGCATATGATTCCGGAATTTGCAATATTTACTGGGATTTTTATGTTGTTACGGACTTATGCAGGTGGCGTGCATCTTAACAGTTTTGGATCATGTTTTATATGTTCAGTCACTGTACAGACAATGGCAATGTATTTTAACAGTAAATATAAATTTACAGTAGGTACAGCGTGGATTCTTATATTAGTAAGTGCGATACTGATATTAAAAGCTGCACCAGTAGAGTGTATTAATCGAGAACTCGATGATACTGAAAAAGAACACTGTAAAAAAGTAACCATGAAAGTCTTAAGTGCTGTTATTGTATTTGCTGGTTGTTGTACACTTGCAGGAATACCAGACATACTTTCCTTAGTTGCACTGACTTCCTTTATAATTTTGATCTCTCAGTATGTTGGTATTTTGAAATATAAAATTGAAAAGAGCAAGAATAAGCGGAGATGATAAAAAATTGTTTCCGCTTTTTTTATTATATGGAATGGAGGGAGAAAATTATTTTTGAATATTAGATTATTTATATGAAAACGTCCGATGGATTTCAATCCATAAGGACGTTTTTTGTATATCATAAGAACTTTTTTATAGAGTTTTTCTTTTAAACCCGAACAATAGGGGCTTCCCAATCGGGATAAGGGTGAAAGGGAAAAAGACCTTTGCTCATATCTCATGGTCGGGAAGGAGGTGAACTCTATGGAGCAATCTTCTTCCTATGACGAGAAAACGGTAATGCACCAGTTTGATCGAAAATGCAAATTGGCATTAAAGGGCGAAACTGTGGATTATGAAAGACATTTAGCCTATCTTAGAAAACATGAAACTTTGTTTTCAGAATTATCCGAACAGGAGATGGAGAGTCTTTCTCTATTTGATGAATATGAATTGGAAAAAAGCTATTTTCGGGCAGGCGGTTATGATGTGGAGGTAAAAAATGCTCTATTGGCAGAAGCATTAACTGCGCTGACAGAGAGAAAAAGGGACATTATTCTTTTATCATACTTTATGGAAATGAATGATGCGGATATAGCAAGAAAACTGAACCTTGTCAGAAGTACGGTACATGAGCATCGTACACGATCGCTTGAAATACTAAAGATTATGCTGGAGGAAAATGCAGGTGAAAACGGAAGAAAAAAGCGTAAATAATAAAAAATTGATACCGTTTTGGGTAATCGAAAGAGCATTGGAGGGTGACATTCAGGCGATAAATAAAATTCTGAAACATTATGAAGGATATATTGCAAAATTATCGGTTAGAAAAATGTATGATGAGTATGGCCGTGTTCATTATTGTGTAGATGAAACACTTCGTAGACGTCTGGAAACAAAATTGATAAAAACAATTATTGGATTTAAAATAGTTCGCTAAAAAACATTTGAAAGCATCCCTTTCTGCTGAAAAAGCTATTTAGCGTTGTTTGTACCTTGAAAATTTAATATTTATCCTGCAGGACATATGAAACAGAGGAGCTGTATAGCAAATACGCCAAGACTGTCTGCATTATAACTTTGCGACATCGTGACGCAAAGTGGAAATGTTGTAAACGAAGAAATATCAAAATGATATTGAAGTAAAGGCACGAGCGATAAATATTTGACTGTAATCAGGAAGTGGGACTTTTGTGGCGAAGAGACTGTTTCTGATAATGATACTTCCGGGAAGGCTGCCCGGTCTGGAAAGATGGTGAAATACCAATGAAGCTGTTACCCGACAGCTACTGCAGGATTTTTGGATAAAAGTAGATAAGAAAGAATAGAGAGGGAAAATGAATAGTGCAAAATTGTTGAGATACAGTATGCAGCTGTCAA
>OGRP01002050.1_pt1 | contig 11125 bp, 7 predicted proteins | sample 1553531 | NCBI WGS metagenome assembly OGRP01 (sample SAMEA2580045, study PRJEB22360) | human gut metagenome | biome: human gut; feature: human-associated habitat; material: faeces | place: Denmark | collected 2008/2010 | reverse complement strand
GGCAGCATACCTGTCAAGGGGCAGTTGGAAAATTTCATTTAAATGTTGAATGGTGAGTGTACTGACCGGCAGACCTTTGGCCTTCATACAGAATTCCAAGTATTCAAGACCCGTGATTTGGGAATAAAAGAAGTTGGATGCAGACAGATAACCTGCTTTTAAAGTTTTGCTTTTGGTTATGCTTCCGGTATAATCATAGATTCCCGTCATGCAGTTGAATAAAGTAGTCTTTCCGGCACCATTCTCACCCACCAAACCATATATTTTTCCAGGGTGATATTCTAAATGAATACCGTTTAATACTTTGACTTTACCGAATTTTTTATGTAAATCATTCACTTCTATCATAGTAATCTTTTTAAATGTTTGCGTGTCTGGCAGCTCAACAATGTGGTAAGAGCCATGCCGGGTATTAAAAGAAACGGAACAAAAAGAGAACCTAAATAAAAAGGCATCAATATACTTAATTGCACAATAAACAGCAATAGGGGGGATGGGATGATATGGCGCAACATACTGATGCCAATGGCATAAATCAAGGTGGCGATATAATAAGATAAGAAAAAGAGGATTTCATCTTGGTCATAGGTAGATGCTATAAGTGCTAAGCCGAAAGGAATGGAGGTGATGAAAACATTCCATGCGATACTTTTCGATTGGAAACGGCATAAAGTCTTGAAATTTTTGAAATGAAGAAGATATCCGGTGTCCATTGGTTGCAGATAGCCTGACGCCTGTATCAATCCCCATAGAACGACACACACTTTGTCTATTTTTATATTTCCGTGTACGGTTCCTGCTATGGAAAAAAGCAAGAGTAGGGCATATATCCAGAAAGATTGGCGGAACATCCGTATATATTCATAACTTCCTTTGTAGAGAAAAGGTAAGCGGATAGGTTTGTGTTCCAGCTTAATTTCTTTCAGGAAAGGCAATAACGTGGCGAACAGCCATAAACCGATAGCTTCTGTAAATCGCCCTTTTATCATTTCCATTCCCGCAAATGGCAATGTGATTAAAGTATACTCTTTGATCAGGAAGACTGGAAGATGGGACGTTAAAGTGTGTAGAAACTCTTTATCTTTTCTATAATTATGATAGCTGGCCAATAAGAGAACGCATACCACAGGAATGACGAAACGGTTTTCTGCCAAGAACAATATCATGATGGCAGCCACCGTTAAGATGGTAAGGAAGACTATTCTGAAGATGCCCAGTTCTATGACTATCCTTCCAAAATTTTTTAAACGAAGCAGCAGATACAGCTGAAACATAAAGTGCTTTTTTATTCTAGTTGAGGGTACAAAGGAATAAAATATCCGGTTAAGTACCCTCATAATGGAGTGAAAAATTATTCTTTATGCTCCTCTTTCAGTTCTGCCAACTCTTTGTTCACCCGTGTCAGCTCTTTAATTCTGTCGGATACATAATGGAAGAGGAAATAGTCAGTCAGAATAGCCATCAGCATCAAGATAGATATGGTCAATACCATCCACCATTGATGGTAATTATAAAAAAATACACCGAGGAATATGGTAACAATTGGGTATCCTGTAATATAGCCCCAATGAAATAACTTTTTGTATTGGAGTACATTCTTTATTTTTTTCCAGTTTTATAATTCCGATAAAGTTTAGAGCCAAAACATAAAGCAAGATTCCAAAGGTTAGTCGGCAGAAAGGGGAGAAAGTTACACCTTTGTGCTATAAAAATCTTTGTATTGAAAGTTGGTATTACAGGTCTGTTCTTTCAAATGCAATGATTTAGTAATTTTCTTAATGTAGCAGGCAGGATTACTTTTTGCGGACGTTAAAGCATTTGTCGAAAAAGTCTTTTTTGTTTTTCCCGTAAACATTCGTGTCAAGTCCTTTCCATGTCTCAGGAAATATCTTTTTAGCGAGTTCCACCTCTTCTTTAAGAACCGCAATATTATCAGTCATCAATGCCATATTCAGTGCGCGGTTAATGCGGAAACTGGCATACTTGAGGCTGTCTGTAGCATATTCTTTTATGAGGATGGCATAGGCGGAATCGGCAGACCGATAATTTTTTTGGGCGGTAAGGCTGTCTCCGAAATAATCTTCAAACATCGCTTTCATTGACCATAAGTCGGCACTGAGGGTGGATTGTTTTTCGGCTTGCCGGAGTACAGACAGAATCTCACGGTACTTTTTGCACGCTGATAAATAACTGATTCTTCCCACATACACTTTTATATTGGTAGGGTCAATGGCTAACGCGCTGTCCAGTTTGGCCCATATTTCCTTGTCGTTTATAGAGATATGTTCACTGTCATTATTAAAGAAGAAAGTGCTGTCCAAAGAAGGAGACCATAGGTTTCCCGCTTCTGCTACCAGACGGTTGGCTTCTTGGGTGTGGAGGTTTTCTTCTGTAGTTACGGGGTTGGAATGGTGTTTGCATGAAGCTGTAAGAGTTAATAATAAGCCAAGTAAAATGGTGGTTTTCATCAGTCTGTGTATTATGGGTATTAGTTTGTTACCAACACAAAAATACGATAAAAAAGTGATATGTGGCAAAAAGGCAGTAAGAGTTTTGTTGCAAGTGTCGATTTTGCGCATAGGACTTCTTTTTCTAACTCATATATATCAAATATATTTTCAGATGATTGGTTATAACGGTTCTGTTTATATCAGACAATGTTTTCATTGCTTTCCGTGTACATCAAATCACTTCGTATCCTTTTGTTTATTCATTCTGTTTTTTAAGAAAGGGCCAACTACCTGATTATTTTTCTCCTTAATCCATCTTTTCCGTTATATTAAGCCTTTTTCCCCTAAAGATTAAGTACTTTTGTCCAGATGTGTTCTATCTCCATAGGTTGCGGAGTTGACTCCATAAGCTTTGGAGATAACTCCATAGCCTTTGGAGTTAAGTCCAAAGCTTATGGAGATAGAATACAAAAGGAAGAGAACCCTTAACCATAGAGCAGAAAGGGCTTGCGGATACAGATCAAATCTTTTAATGATGGATATAAAATATGATTTCAAGGCCAACCCTTTCAAGGAAAAGGACGGCAAACCGGTGCTTTATCCGGCGGTAGTGGTGAAGGAAACGATTACTACCGATCACATAGTGAAGGAGTTGTCCAAGCATAGCGCATATTCGGCGGGCTGTGTGGTGGGAGTGCTACAGGAGGTGGCCGATATGGTTGTATCCCATTTGCGGCAAGGGAAAAATGTGCGGCTGGACGGACTGGGTACGTTCTCTCTTGCCTTGTCTTCGCGTGAGGTGACAGACCGGAAAGAGATACGTGCGGCATCCGTGAGGATAAAGAAAGTGAACTTCCGTCCGGTACCGGAGTTAGTCAAGAGGGTACGTCAGGATACGGATATCCTTCGTGCCGAGTTCGGCTTCCTGCCTACGGGGAAGAAGTATACTAAAGAGGAGCGTTGGAAATTGCTGGAAGCTTATTTGAAGGAACACGGTTCCATTACACGTCTGGTTTATTCGGAATGCTTGGGGATGGCGCGCACCACGGCTGCTTATGAGCTGAAGGGTTGGTACGAAGAGAAGAGATTGGACAAAGAGGGAAAGCACTCTCATGCGGTGTATGTGCTGCGCAAACAGGAAAGTGTTCCCGAAGTTTAGTCTTATCCGTTTGGGAATAAAAAGAGAAGGAAGGTGGTTATACAAGAAAGGGTGGTAGCAGTGGTAGCACTTTTTAAAACTCGGGGTTCTTCTTCATTTTGGGGGCAACACTTCACTACCAAAGTTCGACCAATAAAGACATTCGAATGAATATTCGAAAATAGAGAATAATATATCCCCGAATACAATCTAATAGCTGATGAATAAAGGGATATGAATAAATCACTTGCCCCCAAAATGAAGAAGAACCAAAAACTCAGGGTAGAGACTTTTACAGTTTGTCATGTAAAGTTCCGGCTGCTTTCAGATAAGCCACATAGTTCAGGTAAAGTTGGAAACGGGCATCCACTTGGGTTTCGTATGCCTGTTGCCATAGTGCTTGGGCTTCCAGATGGTCTGAAAGAGTTTCCAGTCCTACTTCGTACTGGCTTTTGCTGACGCGTCGGTTCTCTTCCGCCTGCCGCAGGGAACGGTCGGCAAGTTCGCTTTCCAGTTTCGCTTCGTCCAAATTGTTGGCGGCCTGGGTCAGTTCCAGTAGCATTTGCTCGTTCAGATTTTGCTGTTGCAGACGGGTCTGTTCCAGCCTGGCTTTGGCTGCACGTACCTTGTTGCTGTGTTCGCCGAAATGGAAAAGGGGAATACTTACGTTCAACAGGACAGAGAAACTGGCATTATCCAGAAAATTCTTTTCGTTCAGTTCCAAACCGTGTACATAGTCGTATGAACCTTTGATGCCTACTTTGGGAAGCAGTTCGCTGTGGTTTAACTTGACTTGTTGGCGGGCGATGGCCACTTGTTTGTCCAGTATACCGTATTCCGGACGACGGGTGATATCCAGTACCTGTAATTCCATTTCCTGTTCTATTTCCGGGAAATCTCCGGAAATGAGGATCTCCGTGGTCAGCGGTTTTCCTATCAGGTGGCAGAGGTTCATGGTAGCCAGGCGGAGAGCATTCTCGGCTTTGCGTATGCCCAGTTCACTTTCATTCAGTTTCACTTGCACTTTCAGCACATCGTTCTGAGGTTTCAATCCGTGCTTGTAGGCACTCTCCACGTTCTTTTGCAATTCGGCCAATACGGCATGGTATGTGTCGGCCACTGTTTTCATCTCTTTCGCTTTCACTACCAGAGCGTATGCCTGGTCTGTTTTCAGAATGACTTCTGTGGCGGTCAGGGTTTCGTTCATCTGTGCCATTTCTTTACCTAACAGGGACATTTTGTAGGCGGCGCGGATTTTACCGCCCATATAGAGGGGTTGTTCTAATTGTATGCCACCCATGTAGACCCATCCTATCTTGTAATCCAGGTTGATACCGGGAAAATAGGCGAAACCTGAGGGTTGTCCCGGATTAAACTGTCCGGTGGCGTCGGGCAGAAAGACGGGCAGGTTGCCTCCGGCTATGCCATAACTGCCGTCGGCATTGCTGTAAAGTCCCGTTCCACTAGCTGTCAGATTGGGGAAGAAGTTCCCCTTGTAACTCTTGGCTGTGTAGTGGGCGCTTTCCGTTTGTTTTACAGAAGCCGCCATCTCCTTATTGTATTTCAATGCCATTTCACGGCATTCTTTCAGACTCAGTGTTTCCTGTGCCTGTGCCGGGGCGACAAGATGCCATAACAGAAAACAGAAGGGGATTATCATTGTTTTTTTCATTTGTTCTTGGTTTTGTATGTCAGTGAAATAAATCAATCGTTTCTTATTTTGAAGAACAAGGCGTATAATATAGGGATAAAGAGCAGCGTAATCAGCGTGCTGCACAGCAATCCGCCCATGATAGCTGCCGCCAGTGAGCCGAACATGGCATCGGACAGCAAGGGAATCATACCCAGAATGGTGGTCAGCGAAGCCATCATAACAGGACGAAGACGGCTTTGGGAACTGTCTATCAATGCGGTAACAGGTTCTATCCCTTTACTGATTTGAAGGGTGATTTCGTCCATCAGTACAATTCCGTTCTTTATCAACATGCCGATAAGACCCAAGGTTCCTACGATGGCCACGAAGTTGAATACCTTCCCCGTGAGCAGCATCACTGCTACCACTCCTACAAAAATCATCGGGATACAGCAGAAGATGATGATAGGCTTGCGGTAGTCCTTGAATAGCATTATCAGGATGGCAATCATCAGAATGATGGCCAACGGGAAGTTCTGGAACAGGTATTTCATGGACTGGTCGCTGGCTATCTTCTCACCTTGCCACACCAGTGAATATCCTTCGGGTAGTTGTATCTTCTCTATACGTTCTGCAATGGCAAGACGTGCTTTTTCCGTTTCTATGCCCGGTGCGGGCGAACACTGTACACGCTGGCTTCTCTGACCGTTGTAACGGGGAACTACCGGGTCTTCCCATCGGATATCAATTCCTTTGCTGATTTGCTTCAGCGGAGTACTTCCCATGATGCTTTCCACCAAATCTTCTTTCGAAAGCGTGCCGGCTTTCAGTTTCACCATGGTTTCTTCGTTCAGCAGTCCGTTCAACGAGGGCAGTGACGAGAAGACTTGTGCATTGCCTAAATCTTCTATGGGTTCTCCTTTTTCGTCAAGGCATTTCAGATAGATATTGTTTTTGTGGATGCCTTCGTAGAAAGAGCCGATGGGAATTCCTCCGGTAGCAGTGAGCAGGGAAAGGCTGACATCATTGCGGCTCAGGCCGAGGGCACGGGCGGACGGCTGGTCATATTCGATGGTCAGTACGGGTACTTGAGGTTCCCAGTCGGTGGTGATAAGGCAGACTTCCGGTGTATTTTCCATGATGGTACGGGCGCTGTCTGCCAGTTGGTGCAGAACGGCAGGGTCGGGGCCCAGGAATTGCGCTTCTATGGGATATTTCTTGAACATCAGATTGTATCTTTTCAATTTGATGTATGCGTCCGGATAGGCTTGGGAGAGGTAAGCTTGGATTTCATCTATATGTTCTACCAAGGTTTCCGGTGAGGTGAAATCGATAATCAGTTCGCCATACGAAAGCGATGGGTTGGCAACGCTCCGCACCAGGTTATAGCGTCCGGGCGTACCGCCTATGGAGGTGGTGACGTGGGTTATTTCCTTGCGTCCTTTCAGATAGGTTTCTATTTCTTTCAAATCTTGTGCCACACGAGTGTGGTTGTTTCCTTCCGGCAGTTTGTATTCCATGTAAAGCTGGTCGTAAACCATGTCGGGGAAAAAGCCCTGACGCATGTATGGATAGCCGAAAGCGGAAAGTAGCAACAGGCCAATCATGGTGAATACAAAACTCCACCGGTGGGCCAGACCGAACCGCAGTGCCGAACGGAGACCGGCATAGATTTTACCTTTGTACACACGCTTTCCGGTACTGTCGGTATCTATGGCAGGATGTAGTCTGCGGTCGGCCATCAGCGGTACGTGAATCAGTGCCAATACCCAGCTCAACAGCAGGGAAACGGCAAGTACGATGAAAAGGTCGCGCGTGTAGACTCCTGCGGTGTCGGGGGACATGTAGATAGGTAGAAAGGCGATAATGGCTATCAAGGTGGCTCCTAAAAGAGGCATAGCTGTCTGTCGCCCGATAGCAGTCATGGCTTCCATTCGTTTTTTTCCGGCTTTCAAGTCTACCAGTATGCCGTCTATGATGACGATAGCATTGTCTACCAACATGCCCATTGCCAGTACAAAAGCAGCCAATGATACGCGTTGCATCGTTCCACCTGCCGAATAAAGGAACAGGAAAGAACCGAATACGGTGATGATCAGGCTGATACCTATGATAAGGCCGCTCTTGAATCCCATTGCTATCATCAGTATCAGTACTACGATGATGACGGATTCTATCAGGTTGATGACAAAGGTTCCCAAAGAGCTGCCTACCCGTTCGGGCTGATAGAAGATTTTGTGGCATTCCACTCCGGCGGGCAGACGTCCGGTTTTGAGTTCTTCCAACTTGCTTTCTACGGCATGGCCTACTTTTATAATGTCCGAGCCACTGGAGGCGGCGATGAGTATACCGAGAGCACGTTCATGGTCATAAAACATTTCATTGCGTGTGGGATCCTCGTAGTCTTTTTCTATACGGGCAATGTCGCTCAGGCGAAGCTGGTCATCATCATGTCCTTGGATCAGCATTTTTCCAATATCTTCTACGGTTTTGAATTTATCGTTTACTGTGACTCGGATACGGTTGTCACCATTTTCATAATATCCTGTATAGGTGGTTTTGTTCTGTCCGTTCAGTGTGGCGAGAACTTCGGCAGGTTTAACACCGAGGTTTGCCATACGGTCTTGCAGCAGGGAGATGTTGATACATTCGGAACGTTTGCCGTAGAGTTCCACACGGTCCACGCCTTCCAGTTCGTTCACTTCCCGTTTCACCAGTTCGGCATAGTCGGACAGTTCACGGTCGGACAGTCCGTCGCCTGTCAGGGCATAGAACATACCATATACGTTTCCGAAATCATCCTTGACTATCGGGGGGGTGGCTCCTTCGGGCAACAGGGCGTGGGCGTCGCTTACTTTGCGGCGCAGCATGTCCCAGCATTGTTCCACTTCGTCGTCCGGCACGGTGCTCAGCAGTTCTATCTGTATCAGGGACAGGTCGTTGTATGAATAACTTTCTATATTGTCTATGTTGCCCATGGTGCGGATGTTCTTTTCGAGCACGTCCGTTACTTCCAGTTCTACCTGGTGGGCGGAAGCACCCGGATAGGTGGTGACTACCATGGCAAGCTTTACTTTTATTTCGGGGTCTTCCAGCTTGCTCATCTGATAGCAGGAGTAGGCTCCGCCGAACAGCAGAACCGCTATCAGGAAATAAATCAGATTCCTGTTACGGAATGCCCATTTGCTGATATCCATTATAATAATCCTCCTATATTTGTGTTAGTGACAAGTGGTAAAGGTTTTACAGTTTCTCCATCCTCGATGTGATGTACTCCCGAGGATACAATCAGCTCTCCCGGTTTCAGCTGTCCGGCAGTGATGAGGCTGTGTCCGTTGTTCAGTAAACGTAGCATGGATATTCCCTGTTTGTGCACTGTGTTGTCCGATGGGTTGAAGACGAATACATACGCTTTGCCTTCTTTTTGCAGGATGGCGCCGGTAGGGACAGAGAGAGTGTTCGTCTGTTCTGTGCGGTAAGAGATGGTGACCATGGTATTCATTCCGGGAGAGGGGACAGCCGGCGTTCCGGGTACTACTTGCAGGCGCATGGTGTATAATTGATTTGCATTGGCTTTCGGGGTGACACTGATTAGTTTCAGCGGATAGGTTTCGCCCGGATAGATGTCAAACGTACAGTGATAATTGTCGAACTGGTCCCGGCGGATGTATTCGGCCGCAGGAAGGTTTATTTCTACTTCGGGAGTCCCGCTGCTGATCATGGATAGGACGGGCATTCCGGCTCCGATGGTTTCGTGAGCTTCAAACAGGCGTTTTTGTACGTACCCGTTGAAGGGGGCGTAGAGCCGTGTATAAGCCAGTTGGTCTTTGTGATGTTTGTACTTGGCAGTGATTTGTTTGAGTCCGTATACAGCTTTGTCATTGGCGTTGGGGGTGGTTCCGTTGTCTTTGTAAAGGGCTATGACTCTTTCCGCTTCCGCTTTTATTTGCTGGTATTCTGCTTCAGTAGCATCCAGTTGTACTTGATAGTCGGTGGGGTCCAGTTCGGCCAGTAATTGTCCTTCTTGTACACGGGCGCCGTCTTTGACATGTATTTTGCTGATGGTTCCGCTTACCCGGAAGGCAAGGCTGATATCTTGTGCGGCTTTTACCTTTCCCGGAAATTGCAGGAAAGTTTGCTTGTCGGCAGAAACGATCGTGTCTATTTTTACTGTCTGATAGCCTTTGGCTTCCTGGGTACGCTGTGTGCAGGAACTCAGTAGAATCAAGGAAATACCTGTTAGAATAAGATAAATTTGTTTCATATATCATGCTATTGGTTTTCTGATGCAAAGTTATCCCGAAGCAAGAGGATAGAAAAGGTTGATATGAATGATAAATTGTCCGATTTGTATATTTTCTAGTAGATATATAGCTGAAAAGTTTGCGATTTGTATTTATTTTGCAGTGAATGAATAAAAGAGATAGATGGATGGTCGGACAACAGATGCCTTTTCAGTTTACAGTGCTTTCGAGCAGTGATCCGCATACTTTTAAAGACGGACAGATTATTTCTACATTTAATAAATGTGGCTTTTTCTTTTGCCGGAGGGGAAATGTGGAGGTTTCACTGGAAGATAAGCATTTTCAGATAAATCCCGGTGATGTGTATATTTACATGGCTTCTACCTTGGTGCATCTGCTTCATAAGAGTGAGGATGCGGAAGGGGTTATGGTTGAAGTGGATTTAGATTATATCATTCCTATCGTCAATAGGGTGATCAATGTGGAAAACCAGCTTTTTATGCGGAAGCATCCTTGTATATCACTTTCGGATAAGCAACGTATCCATTTGGAGTATCTGTTGGATAATTTGCAGGAAAGGATAGGGGCGGAGGACGTACTGGAAGTGAATTTGCAACAACAACGCCTGACTTTAGAGTTGATTAAGTCAATGGGACAGACTTTTTGCTATGAAATATTGAATATGTATTTCGCTAACCAACCCATGCAGCCTTTGCCACAGAATAAGAAGGATGTGATCTTCCAGAATTTCATGCTGGCTCTTTTCCGTTTGTATAGGAAAGAGCGTGATGTTGCCTATTATGCGAAGATGCAGCACATTACTCCACGTTATTTTTCTACGATCATTAAGGAGAAGTCGGGGAATAGCGCTTTGCAATGGATTGTGCAAATGGTGATTACCGAGGCGAAACAATTGCTTGAAGGATCGGATTTGAGTATCAAGGAGATTGCGAACCAGCTGAATTTCCCTACGCAGTCTTTCTTTGGAAAGTATTTTAAGCAATATGTGGGGATTTCACCTAAAGAATATAGAAAAGGCAAGTTGAGGATTAAGGATGGAATTTGATTTCTGAAAATGCAATCTATTTTATTTTAATGTACCTTTGTGTACAAATCATAAACGTTTTATTTATGACCCGAAAGAAAGAACAAGAGCAATTTATATCTTATATTACAGAACGGCAAACTCATGAGGGCCAGATGGCAGTGGCTGATTTTTTGCGGAAATATGCTGTCCGGTATCATAACTCTGATTTCATTTCCTCTGATCCGGTGCAGTTTCCGCATCGTTATCATTCTAAGGCGGATATTGAAATCAGTGCTTTTTTGACTGCTTTTCTTAGTTTCGGAGCCCGCCCTCAGATACTGAAGGCAGCAGAACGACTGGAGTCTATAATGAACCGGCAGCCTTTGCAGTATGTGTTGTCTGGAAACTGGAAAATAGATTTCTGTGGTGAGGAGTCGTTCTATCGGACGGTTTCAAAAAATAAGATGGCACAATTGTTTTATTGGCTGCATACTCTATATAATAGGTATGAGAGTATGGAGGATGCTCTTCTTTGCGAAACGGATGGAACTCCGATGCAACGTCTTTGCCGTTTGTTGGGAGTGTCGGATAAGGCGCCGCAAAAGAAATTGAATATGTTTCTGCGCTGGATGA
>OGRP01002044.1_pt1 | contig 11179 bp, 15 predicted proteins | sample 1553531 | NCBI WGS metagenome assembly OGRP01 (sample SAMEA2580045, study PRJEB22360) | human gut metagenome | biome: human gut; feature: human-associated habitat; material: faeces | place: Denmark | collected 2008/2010 | reverse complement strand
GAAATGTACACAGGTGCGCTGCTATCGTTTCTTACCGCAAAATATGGATATCTGCGGTCAAATGTTACGGTTGTCACGCCGCTAAGCGTAACGGTTGCTTCTCTTGTACTGATAGACATAAAAAATTCACTCTCTTTCAGGTTTTAAAAGTCTCATAAAACGCCTTTTCTGCCCTGCACAGCTCCGCTGCTATGGACGGGTAAAGTGATGCTGTGCTTGGCGCAGCGTATCCATAGCCATTAGATACCACATTGTTGCCAACCGCATATATGGTGCTTGATGTACTGTTAGTCTGCTCATCGGTGCCCGTCTGTTCATCGGTTGCGGAATCATAATACGTATATTTATACTTATACGTCAGGCTAAGTCCAATCTCATTAGCCCCGTATTGTCTCGGCTGTGCGGTTGCGCTGGCTTCAACCAATTCCCATTCTGACAAATTCACCTTGTGGATTATGCCGGATTCGGTGTCATATACATACGCCCATTGATTCCAGAACATATTAAACGTAGAATACGCCCCATAAAATGGGACATTGTTTTTTGAAACGACCTTGCACAGCATTCCATAATTATACCGTACATTTATGTTATATTGCGCATAGGTGGGGTTGCCGCTTTCTATATAGCCCAACGTATTATCAGCGTGAACTTTAACGTCTGTTCTATAATCCCCATAGCTCAGACTGCACGCAGTAGGCAGCGCCGCCAGCTGTTCCAATGTCAGAAAACCGCTGCTCTGCGGCACATCAACAGTCACAGGGCAATATCCCGTGTATCCCTCAGGCGCATTATATACTCCGTTTTCCGTTATAGTTATGGGCTTGACCTTTCCGCCGCCCGACATCTTAGCCATATATGCCGCTTCCAGAAAAGGATACGGAAACATTATTCCACCTCCTCCAAAGTCTCAGTCCAGTTTTCCACATCAATGGTCAGCTTGGCTTTTTTGCTGCCCGAGTAGATAAACCAGAACACATTATCGCTGCTTTTGCCTTTGTCGGAGGGCGCCGCCAGCGGAAGAAATCTGTTACCGACCTTCACAATAGGCGCTCCCCCAATGGGTTGGTAACACAGTAAATCAGTCTTTTCCATCAAACCGCCTCACATTTCTACATTTCTATCCTCAGTCCAAATCCCTTGTCGCCTGCAAAAAAGCAGCCATAGGACTTGTTTGCCTCCAGCTTGCCCTCCAGCTTGCGGCTGTACAGATCATGATACTCGCTGAAACTGCAATCCGCCTCAGGCGCAGAAACATCAGCCACGATTCCCAGTCCCGTGAAATCAAAATCAGCACCCAACACAGGAAGCTTGTCGCCGCCGTATGCGATGAAATCACCAATGTTGTACAAATAATCAGTGATCATCTGCGAACATTCCCAGCCGTGATATGCGTACTCACCGCCGCTGCCGACTATCTGCGATACCATCTGCTGTACAGCCGCCTCAGTCAGATACCGCCCGGAAATGCGTTCAGTGTGCCGCCAGTCGGAGCCCGAGGCATACTCGTTGCCATATGCCTCATCAGTGGCATATACCCCCGTAATGTGCTTGGTGCCCCGCCTGATGACCTCCGTCCTGTCGCTTTCCGCAGGCATATCCAGCCCCGAAGAGGGCGCAGAAAAAGGCACAAACGCCAGCACACCGCCGCCGTCATGCCAGTATCCCACGTCATTGTGGGACAGGTCGCTGAGTATGACCCTGCACGTCTTGCCTGCGAAATCCTGATAGCACAGCTGTGCCATGCGCCCCGAATATCCGCCCTCGGTGAAACCGCACTGATCGGCGATCGCTCCCACTATCTGAGACGTGGGATACCGCTTTGCCTTGCTTTCATCGAAAACCTTGTTGCCGTCATCGTCATAGGTGTACTCAAACTGATCGTATCCACTGTAATCAAATGGAATATCCAGATTTTTACACAGATCATACGCCGTGATGCGTGCCACACCGCCCGCATAGGACTGCTGGGCAATGTAAAAGTCAGGCAGCAGATAGCCGTTAAACGTTACCTTGCTGCCATCTATAAACGGCACAGCCGACCATACATCACAGGAAAATTCCGTTGTGGCCACACCGTCAAATCCCTTGCCCTCCAGCGACCGCCTCAGCCTGATGTTGGCCAGTACGTCCGCACCGTATTCCGTACCCTGATAGGTTATCTTGTACGGCAGGCTAAAGGCCTGAGCCCGTGAGAGGGCAGGTCATAGATACGGATATGTTGTAATAGTCCACCGTGCCGTCGTTAAATACAGGCACACATCGGATAGTCGGGCGGTCAAACACATTGGTCTGTACCGTGGGGCATTTGTATTTTACGGTCACCTCGTCCGCATTGCAGGCGGTCACAAGGGCAGCTGCTACCGTGTCCGACAGCACCTGAAAATCAGCCGACAGACTGACGCTCACACCCAGACATTTCTTCTTTTCCTTGCCGTTTACAGCAGTGAAGCTGTCCGAATACACAGGCGCTACCGATATATCCACAGCCTCGCATATAACGTGTTCGGACATATCCACATTGCCGATTTTTAATATCGTATCATTCATGCTTAACCTCCGCTGGCAGTTTTAGCCCGCTTGTTTTCCTGCGCAACAACCTTAGCCACATACTTGCCGTCAAGATCAACCACCTTGTAAACAGGGCTGCCCGATGAAGCAGATGTGCGTTTGACCGCCGCAGATGTGTCCTGACTGTCAGCCGCCGTTGTGTTCGCAGCCGATGTATTTGTCGAAAGAGCCGCCGAAGAGTTGGCAGCAGATACATTCGCCGCCGCAGCGTCAACGTAATTGCCGTCAAAAACGTCCTTCATGGACTGCTCCCAGTTAGCCTTGAACGCTTCCATAAAGCTGTCGCCAAACAGCGTGCCTGCGTCAGTACCTAACTTCTCGAACTCGTCTGAGTTTTCCGTCACCATGTTGGCAATGATGTTGCTTACGCCCTCATCGTCCTTGGACAAAGACTTGATTTTCGAAAGCTTCTTGGGGTCTTTCAGAAGCTGCGTTGCATAGTCCAGCGCCGCTTCCGGGTCTTGTTTGAGCAGTTCGGTTATAAGGCTGTCAGGCACGTTTTTTTCGTACAGCTCGGCAATTTTTGATGTCAGCTTTTTCTTGGCAGCCAGCTTTTTCTCAAATCCGCTAAGGTCTATCTTGTTTGACTTGGTTTTAGCCCCCGTCCGCTTGTCGGTCTCTTCGGAGCTGCTAAAAATATCCCCGCCCGAGGAAAGGCTCTTGGCAAGGCTGTCACGGGATTTTACAACGCTGTCATAGGCTTTTTCAAGAGTGTCACGCTGCTTTTTGGCAGCGGTTTCAGCCTCTTTCGCTGCCTTATCATCGGTGCTTTTCTGCTCTTTCAGAAGCTTAAGGTTATAGTCCTTGTACACCTCAGAATTGTGGTCAAGGGTCTCAATAAATGCCCTCTCCTGCTCCAGCAGCCAGCTGTCGTCATAGCCCTTTTCCAGCTGTTCGGTCTCCAGCTCACGGAACTTGTCCTCAACGGAATTTTTGAGAGCACTTTCAGCGTCCTTTTTAGCCTGCTCCGCTTCTTTTGCAGCCTTTTCAGCCGCCTTAGCCTCGGTGTCCGCAAGCTTGTCATAATGCTCCGTCACCTTGCCGTAGAGCTTCCACCACTCCGCATCTTCCTCATTGCGGTACTGTTCGAGCAACGCCTTTCTGCCCGCCCAGTATTCTTCTTCCGTGACCTTGTGGACAGCATATTTGTCCTCCAGCTCTTTGAGCGCCGCATCAAGCATTTCCGACTTATCTACCACGCCGTCAACGCCTGCATCGGGCATACTGTCAGCTATAGCCTCGGAAACGGTCGTGCCTGCTTCCTCTGCCGCCTCTGCCGTGTCATCAGCTGAGGAGTTCAGACCGTCAGCAAGGTCTTTGTACGCCCCTGTCAGCTCGCCCCTCTGAGCTTCCAGCTCATCAAGCGCCGCCTGCAAACGTGCGTCCGCCTCTTCCTGTGAGCCAAGCACAACGTAACCGTCATCTTTTGCCATATTGTCAGCAGCCTTTTTCATAGCCTCATTAAGTCCTGCAATGGTGCTGTTGGCACCCTCAGTCCAGTCAAATGATTTAAGACCGCTTACTATGTTTTCACAAATAGACTTAGGCACATCGGTTATCAGCGCCTGCCCTGCGTCCATCAGGGCGACCACAAGCTTTTCGATGATAACAGGTGCCTGCTGCAAAAGCTGCGGGATTGATGCCGCAAGTCCCTCCGCAATGGCTCCGATAAGCTGCACGCCTGCGTCAATAAGCTTGTCCGCATTGTCCAGCAGCGTTTCGGTTATCGTCAGAGCTGCATTTACCACCGCAGGGATAAGGTCGTCCAGATTGTCCGTCAGCCCCTGAGCCAGAGCCAGCACAATATCCACAGCACCCTGCGTTATAATATCGGCGTTGGAAAGTATAGCCGTGATAAGCGCCGTGCAAAAGTCAGCCGCCGAGCCTGCGACCTTGGGCAATGCGGATATAAGCCCCGACAGCAGAGTGTTGATTATCTCATCTGCGTTTTCCGTAACAATGGGTATGGCAGTGTCAGCAACGGCAGAAAGCGTGTCAAGCAGCGCCGCAATAAGGCTGTTAGCGCCCTCAATAACGGAAGGCAGCATCTGTTCCAGCGTGTCGGGAATAAGGGGGAGAAGATTTTCGGTAAGCTCTGTAATGCCTGTTGCCATCTGCGGCAGTACCGCCATAATGCGGGGCATAAGATTGTCGGATACGTTCAGAACGCTGTCAATAAGGTCAGATACGAGCCTGTCAAAATCCTGCGTGGGGTCCGCCATTCCTGTGAGCATATTCTGCCATGCAGCTGTCATGCTTGCCATAGAGCCCTGCAGCGTATCGGCACCCTCAGCCTGAGCATATCCCGAAAGCCCCTGCATCTCAATGTAGTCAACAAGAGCGTTCTGGCAGTCAGCAAGGTTGTCAATAGTGTATCTTGTTGCATCTCCCTGAGCTTCCTTGTATGCGTTTACCTTGTCGATAAGCTCCTGAAAGCCCTCTTTTGTGGGGGTGATGCCTATCTGCAAATTATCGAGCATTGTGTAGTTGTTTTTCATAATGCCGTTAAAAGCATTCTGAACATTCTCAGCTGTATTGCCCGTAGCCGCCACGATATCAGCCTCGGCAGTGACTATTCTGTCGGCAAGCTTTGCCGCACCTATCTCATCGCCGCCCATAGCGGTTTTTAAGCCTATGGCAAATCCGTTTACCTGTTCAAGATAATCGTTCTGGGACATCTGTACGTCCTTAAAGGCAGTCTTAGCCTTTTCCGCAATGAAGTCATAAGCCTCGCCGAACATCAATTTCGCACCGCCTGCAAGCTGTTCATAATCCCCGAAGCTTGCGATTGCCTCTTTGGCTAAAGCACCTACAGCCGTCGCCGCCGCAGCGGAAGCGGTAAGAGCAGCTTCGGAGATAATGCCCATAGTCTTAGCCGCAAGGCTGCCCACATTGCCCATAACCTTTTTGAAATCGGCATCATCGCCTAAGATCTTATAAGTGATCTCACCAACCGTCACCTGCCCTCACCTCTCATTCTCTCCATAGCCTCTCTGTGAATGCGCTCCACCTCGTCAAGCATAGCCCTGTCCCTCTCGGCAGCCGTCTTGTATCTTGGCGCCTGCTTCTTTTTCAGCGCAAAAATACGTTTGAGCCTTGACACCCTCGACCTTTCCGCAGAGGACTTTATTTCCGAAAGGCTTTCGGCCCTTATACCGATTATCCTTTTTAGCCTGCATTCATCGGGCAGACCCCGAAACAATGCACAGAAATCGAACCAGTGAAGCTTTGCCGTGTTCAGGTCAATGCCGTAGTGCCCGAGAAAATCCGCATAGAAATATGCCTCGTCCTCCGAGAAGTCAAACGACGGCTCATGTGACCCCATGGCAGATGTCCCCTTGTTCCTCGCTCCGGGCGCAAGACCCCAAATGTAGAAGTCCGTCATAGCGTCCGCCGCAGCCTTCTCCGAAACGCCCTCAGGCAGCCCCGCAAAGTAAAAACGCCCCGCAAGCGCACAGGCCTTGTCAGCGTCCTTGTCCGACATCGCCTCCGAGTAATCGCACATTATGCGGAAATCGGGGTCAACGGGAACGGGGATACTGTCAATGCTTATGACCTTTGGCTTCGGGCAAAACAACATTTTTCTCACCTGCTATCCTCTGCATAAACGCAGTGATCTCATCGTAAATGTACTTGAGTACAGCATATCTTTCAACGATGTTCGGCAGCCTGTCAGCAAATATCTTTGAGGCGGAACCGTCTCCGAGAATGCTGTCAATGGCATTGTCAAAAGCTAAGATCACCTTTTCCTCATCAGCCCCTCCGTCGTTTTTCAGGCTCAGAAAGGTGTCTTTTATGCTTCCCAGCCTGTCAACGAGCGGCTTCTGAAAGACAATAGGATACTTTTTGTCCTCTACCTCGATAACGCAAATGCGGTCAGTGAATTTAAAGCCCATAATATAACCTCCGTTTTTTATGAAAAAGCGGCACACGGGAAATCCCCGCATACCGCAGTTTCAGAATTTACTCAGCAGCCTTAGAATAATACTTGTCAGCCGCAAACTCAGGAGCGCTCTCACCCTTTTCGAGCTTCACGAAAGCACCGTTCTTTCTCTCATAGTAACTGTCATACTTGGAAGCCCAGTCAGCAGGAGACACCTTAAGAGCAGTGTAACCGCCAAAGCCCATATATTCAAGCTTTGTGGGCTCAGCGGCAGCCTTTTTGATGCTGCCGCCTACGGAGAGGTTTTCCTCGGGAGCACCCGAACCGTCATCATCGAGAATAAGAGAACCCGAGCCGATCTCGCCCTCACCCGTAAGAATATTGAGCCACGCATATCTTACAATAGCAGCCTGACCCTTTGCGTATTTCATATCAAATGAAGTAACAAAGTCCTGGAAGGGGTCGCCCTTGTAACGGTCGCACTTGAATGTGATAGTTCTCTGATTGCCCGTCTTTGTGGAGCTTTCGCCGTGGTAGTAATAGCTGTTTGTCTTTTCCTTGGGATTAAGCGATGAAGAACGGTCTGTAAAGCCCATATATGCGACCGCAAATTCATCAACATCAGCGTTCTGCTCTGCCGAAACGTCAATAGCAAGAACCATCTGATCCGTAGTGATAAATCCCACAAATGCAGGGTTTGTCTTGACTTTCGCAAACATTTCCTTAAGTGTCATAAAATCATTCCTTTCATTTCTGTATAAAAAATGTAATTTCGATACCGGCGGTGTATATCCAGTACTGTTCATTGTGCATCGTTGGGGCAGGCAGTGAATTTACTTTTACCTTGACCTGTGAAATGCCCTCGATAACAGGCTTGGAAGCGGCAAGGGTCTCACATATGCCGCAGAGCTTTTCCACAAGCACAGCCTGCCTGTTGTTTGTGTCCATAGCTGAAACGGAAAATATCACCGACTGAATTTTGCTCCCGTCGTAATATTTTTTGATGTTCTTGTTTCCTGCATAGATGATCGCACTCTGACCTGCCGCCGATACAACGCCTATCTCGTCAATGCCGCCCAGCCTTTTCAGCTCTGCGGCAATTTGGGTGTAAATATCTCCGTTCATCGGCTTATCTCCTCCTCATACGTCCGCTTGAAAACAGCCTGCCACTGGTCGCCATAATCGCTTTCAGCCCTTTTGCACCATTCGGGAGCTGCATTCGGATTTTTATGCTTTCTTGCAGACGGCAGCTTATATTGCTTTTCAGCATAGGGCATAGTCCATTTCAGTTCGCCCTTGTTGAAGTCGCTGTGAATGACTGACGATTTTATCAGATCACCCGAATCCTGCTTGCAGAAGTAATTGCAGTCTTTAAGCGCCTGCCCGGAGGTGGCAAAAATCGCTTTCTGCATAGCCTCCTTCATAGCTCCCGAGGATATACCGCCGTTTATATGAACATCGACCCTCATCTAAGCCCCACCTCCAGATGATGAATATCCCCCTGTGGTGTGTAAAAAGTCTCCACCTCACTCACAACAAAGGTCTCGCCGTTAAAAATAACCTCGTCCCCCGTCTCAAAGGAAACATCATTGGGCACGGAAGAAAAAGCATCAAAATACATCTTTGCCCTTACCTCGGGAATATCGCCCCCGAGAGAGAAACGCTGAGAACGGCAAGGCTCAATGTAAACAAAATTGATGTCCGTCTCAAGGGTCTCACCCTTGCCGCCCCACCCGTCCGAGCTTAACTTCTCAATAAGTCTGACCTTGTGGGGAAGATAGCAGCGGGGAATAGGGGATATCAGCAACATACGCCGCACCCCCTGTATAAAAGTCCCGCCCGTTCAAGGTAACTCTCAGCCCGAGAGCATATGCCCCTCGCCGCCGCAGAACCGCCGCCCGAAGAAGAGCCACCCGAGGACATCGAGAACGAGCCGAGAGTGAAGCTCTGCGCCGTACCCGATACCGACATAGCCCAGGCATCAATGCCGCCGCACAGCCCCATATATTCAGCCTGTGCGCATACCGCAAGATCAAACTGCCTCATCTCCTCTTCCGTCTCGGGAGCACGGAGAATAAAGCAGTTTATCTCGCTTTCGGCTCTCGTCAGCAGGCGGTCAAGGTCGGGATAGTCCATACCGCCGAAAACGTCATAATAAAAATCCGTACTGACCGCCATACTCTCACCTTTCCTTAAGCCTTAAGCATCGCAGCAGTCACGGTGATATAGCCGACAGTGACCGCCTTGCTGTCCGAGTTAAAGCAAACTACCTCGATAACATTGCCCTCGGCAGCTGCGATCTCGGTAGTGCCGCTGGTAAGCGCTGTGCCTGCATATGCGGTGGAAGTCTCGCCGTAAACAGCCCTTGCGGAAGGATTTACCTTGTACGCATAAGTGCCACTTGCATCGCCGCCTGCCGCAACGGTAATAACAGTCTTGCCCTTTGTGCTGCCTGCCGCTGCTGTGAGCTTAAGAGATCCGGGAGCATATACCGCACGGATAGCCACGCTTCTGAGCACCTTGTGAGCATATGCGATTCTTCCCTGTACCGCACTTGCACCGATGTACTTGCCCGAGCCGTTCATGTCCTGGAGATGTACGGGAACGGAGAACTCTTCCGCTCTGGTCGCAAATCTGGGGTGGCCTGCGATCATTGCCAGACCCGCAGTCCTGTCATTCCACTCGATAACGTTAAAGCCCGCAATGCGTCCCACGATACCGCTCTGAACTACGTTGTCGCCCAGAGAAGAAGCCTTGACGAACTCAGGGGACTTAAGGATAAATGAGTAGGTCGCAGGGGTAACCAGCAGATAGCGTCTGCCGTCATCGGGAATATTGGCCTCGCTCATCTGCTGCCTGATATCCACGATATCGCTGTAAATGCCGTCAACGGTAAGCGCACCGATGTTGGTAACGGTAGCGCCTGCGAGAAGTACGGTAGCGCCGTCAGTGTCCTCAGCAACGGCAAGGGCATAGCCTGCACTGTCAAGTCTGTCCGCAACAAGGTTGTCGGGGACAAGCTGCGCATCGTAGCCGTCGATAAGCTCATTTACTGCCTTTTCCTTGTCGATGGGGAAGTTGATGTAAGATGTGCTGCCGTGCTTAACGGGAATGCCGTTTGCACGGTCGTAGTCCGATACCTCCACCTCCGCATCTCTTACGGGGATCTTCACAACGCCCGCCTTGGGGCTGCCCTCGTAGTCGGTGTTGAATACAACGCCGTTTTTCAGCTTGTTTTCCTGACGGATCTTCGCCAGGACCAGAGCCGAATATCTTTCCTGTGCTTCATGTGCCATAAATTACATTCCTCCTGTTTTTAGATTTTGATGTTGGGATTTTTCGCAAGGAACGCCGCCTCCACGCCCGAAGGCTGCTTGCCGCCGTTCCCGAAGCTTACCCCTGTGGTGACACCCTGAGGGGCGCTTTTCGCAGAGCAGAAAGAAGGGTATTTTGAGATGACCGCATCAATAGCCTTTTCAATGGGCATATCGTCCGATACCTTTGCCATGGCAAGGGCGATAACGTCATCTACAGCCTCGGCAGTTACGCCCTTGGAATAAGCGCAGCACTTAGCCTCAGCCGCCGCAAGCTTCTTCTCAGCGTCCGCCCTGCCATTTTCGGCAGCAGATATCTTTTCGGCTGAGAGCTGTTCGGCAGTTTTCTGACTGTCCTGCCACTTTCGGAACGCTTCCATCTCCTCCTTTGAGGGCTGTCCCTTTGCCTGCCTTTCAAGTCTCTGCTTGACTATTGCGTCAAGCTCTGCCTGGGTAAATGTTTTTGCCGTCTGCTCAGGCTCAGACGTAGATACAGCCTTTTCAGGGAGATTTGCTCCACCCTTTACAGCCTGTGTGGGATCACCTCCGTAGGCTCCCGTGGAGCCATTTTCAGCCTTGTTGGTTTCGGTTACGGTTGTGTTTGTTTCTGCCATTATGATTACCTCCGTTTATAGCCTGTCGGCTTGTTTTTCCGTCCTCAGTTTAACGCCGTAAGTACGTTTAGGGCATAAAAAAAGCAGCCGTAAAGCTGCTGATTTACTGTTTAACCCCCTAGATTTCGAGGGGCTTATGTTTTGGTGGAGCCAACAAAACGTGATTTATAGCCATTTTGTTGAGGTCAGCTGAGGATTACAGTACAACGCCCTCAATTACTGCTCTTGCCTGCAATATAGCGATATAATCTTCCATCGTCCTCACCTGAAACTCATACAGTGATCTGGGACACGTAGGCGTGAAGTTCAGTTCGCCCTTATCCCATTTTTCAAGCATTGCTTTGAGCTTTTTGCAGCGTATCGCAACCTGTCCGTACTCGGCTTTGAATCTGTCTTTGTAATCGGTACTTGCCATAAGCTCGGCTGTGTCTGTCAGCTCCATAGGTCTTGCTGTTGTTTCGTTCATAACATCATATCCTTTCGATTGGTTAAGATTGAATAAATTTAACACACGCCAACACACGCCAACGCTCATTTGCGTGTTGATGCGTGTTGAAATGCACTTTGGTAATGACAATTATGTCCTAACCAATTAAAACTGCGTGTTAAACTCTACCGTACTGCCTTATTCGCCTCTTGGAGTGCCTTTTGCGCTTGATACAGTGTGCAGCATAAACACTGATATCAGGTGCGGGCAGTGCCGTAAATCCATGGCTATAAAAGTCAAAGAACACTCTTATTCCCTCCTTTCAGACATAAAAAATGCGCCTTGCAGTCAACTGCAAAACGCTTGTGTG
>OGRP01002032.1_pt1 | contig 11283 bp, 7 predicted proteins | sample 1553531 | NCBI WGS metagenome assembly OGRP01 (sample SAMEA2580045, study PRJEB22360) | human gut metagenome | biome: human gut; feature: human-associated habitat; material: faeces | place: Denmark | collected 2008/2010 | reverse complement strand
GCTCGATACTGTTTTTATATTTTTTGAATCAAAGACGTCTTTGCTACCATTATATTGTAGCAGAATAATTGATATATTCGACAATGAGAGTGCTATGATATATGATTCGGTCAATAAGACGCAAAAGAAATATTTTGAGTATGAGAATATACCTGATTGGCGTGTACAGAAGGCGGTCAGCATTTTGGAACCGGTGGAGTGTGAAGAAATAAGCCTGGCAGGCTCTTTGCGTAAGAACATATCTTTGTTTGAGCTGCTTGGAATCAACTCGGTGCAGGCATTGAATTTGAAGGAGAGATGGAATTCATCAAAAATATATGAAACAATGGCAGTTCCGTTGGGAGTAAATGTGAAGGATGAGATTGTTTATCTAAATCTGCATGAGAAATTTCACGGTCCGCATGGACTTGTGGCCGGAACAACAGGCTCAGGAAAAAGTGAGATTTTGCAGACGTTTATACTTGGGGCAGCAACGTTATTTCATCCGTATGAAATAGGTTTTGTGATAATTGATTTTAAGGGTGGAGGAATGGTTAATCAGTTTAGAAAGCTGCCTCATTTGATTGGTGCCATAACAAACATTGATGGAAAGGCAATAGACAGATCACTCAGGTCAATAAAGGCTGAACTGCTGAAAAGACAGAATCTGTTTGCACAGCTCAATGTTAATCATATAGATAAATACATAAAGGCATATAAAGAGGGACAAGCAAAAGTGGCATTACCACACCTTGTCATTATTGTAGATGAGTTTGCTGAGTTAAAGGCAGAGCAGCCGGAATTTATGAAGGAGCTGATTAGTGCAGCCAGAATAGGACGAAGCCTGGGAGTTCACCTGATACTGGCAACACAAAAACCGGCAGGACAGGTTAATGACCAGATTTGGAGTAATTCAAAGTTTAAATTGTGTCTTAAAGTACAGACGCAGGAGGATAGTAATGAAGTCTTGAAATCTCCTTTAGCCGCAGAAATAAAAGAACCGGGCCGGGCTTATTTGCAGGTCGGAAATAATGAGATATTTGAATTGTTCCAGTCGGGATATTCCGGCAGCCCCGAGAGTATAAATGGTGAAGATGATACACCGTTTGATATATATGAACTTGATTTTTCGGGAAAAAAGAATTTGGTATATAAGCATAAGCTCGAGAATTCAGAGCAGTCAAGGTCACAATTGGAGGCGGTTGTCGAATATGTAGATAAATACTGTAAAGCCGATGGAGTAAAAAAACTGCCGGATATATGTCTGCCTGCGCTGGAAGAAGTGATAGTATATGATGCCGAACTGGCACATAATGATACCCCTCTTTCTATGACTGCTGTAATAGGAATATACGACGATCCGGACAGGCAGAGACAGGGGCGGACAGTAATAGAGATAGGTAACAAAAATACTATTATCATAGGAGCATCGCAGTTTGGCAAGACCAATCTTCTCGAATTGATAGTGAGGAATCTGGCAGAAAACTATTCACCGGAAGAGCTTAGCATATATATTATTGATTTTGCATCAATGGTACTTAAAAATTTTGAGAAGCTGGCTCATGTAGGAGGTGTAGTATGCCCATCTGACGATGAAAGGTTGAAGAATCTGTTTAAATATCTGAGTGAACAGATAGAAGAAAGGCGTGAAAGACTGCTTGAAGCGGGAGTAAGCTCATACACATCATATCGCGAGGCGGGATTTACAGATATACCTCAGATAGTGGTACTCATAGACAATTATACTGCATTAAAAGAACTGTATCTGCAGGATAGTGACATACTGCTCAATCTGTGCAGAGAAGGTGGCTCTGTAGGAATAAGTTTCATTATTTCAAATTTACAGACAACAGGACTGGGATATAAGTATCTGGCAAACTTTTCCGGCAGAATAGCTATGTTTTGTAATGAATCAAGTGAGTATATGACTCTTTATGGAAGCTGTAAACTCAGACCGGATGAGACTGCTGGCAGGTGCCTGACAGAAATTGATGGGGAAATATACGAGTGCCAGACATTTTTAGCGTTTGAGGGAACTAAGGAAATTGAACGTGTTAATAATATGCATGCATTTGTAGATCAGATAAATGCTGTATATGGGAATATCACTGCTGACAAGATACCGGAAATTCCAGAATTGCTCACACCAGATTATGTGGATCACACATTCAGAAGAAAAAATGATGAGAACATTATAGGAATTGCATACGACACAGTCGCCCCGGTTTACACAGATCATAATAAATGCAATATCATAACTATCTCCGGAGCTGATAATATGGGCAGAACAAATTTTATAAAATATTTTGCGTTGCAGATGTTAAACAGCGAAATAGATACTCATATATATATAGCTGATGATTTCAGGCGTAAGCTGTCTGATATCGGTCAGGAAAATGTAAGCTATGATCTGGATCCGGATGAATTTATACAGAAAATAATAATGATAGAGGTTCTCTTAGAGGAAAAATATAAGAGACTCATCCATCAGGAAAATCCGGAAAAAGAAAACACCCTGATTATAATAAACAGTCAGGAGGTATATACAGCGATATCAGATAGCAAGGATGCTCTTAATGCTCTTAAAAATATTATGGGCAAATATAAGGTATTAAATGTGTATCTCCTGTTTGGGGCAGTACCAAATGCACAGATAGCATATGGTTCGCCTGATATATATAAAATGATGAAGGAGACTAAAAGCATACTGTTTTTTGATAACCTGGATAATTGCAAGATAGTGGATATACCGCTGGCTATAAAGAGAAAGAATCAAAAGAAAATCGAACCGGGTGATGCATATTATATATTCGGGGATGAAGTCAGCAAGGTAAGGATACCACTGGTCTCAGATTAAATACGGTATATTAGCACCTCATTATGAGGGAAAATTTCCAAAACAGCCCTGATAGATTTTGTGGGAAATGATAAAGCGCTCAATGCCTGCGTTTGAAAAGATATACAAAAAATATAATAAATAATAGTTGATTATAACGAACAAAAAATACGTAAATGCCGAAAATTGTCTAAAATTATACAGTTTTCGGCATTTTCAATGTATACTTTTTACAAAATCCGTGGAAAAGGGCTCCGTGTGACCGTTGTGTGACCAAAGAGGTGTATAATCTTATTCAAGAGGAAAACGTATAAATAAAATATGAGGATAAGAACGCGTGCTTTGAGATAAGGAGCCGGAATATAATAGATTATCACAGAGCATACATAGGGACGAAAATGGAATTAAAGCCAGAAGCATTTAAAGGGATAATGTTCAAGGTAAAGAGATCGGAAAAAATTTAAAAAAAAATTTAAAAAAGTACTTGCATTATTCGTTTGACCATGATATTATAATACACGGTTCGTTGGTCAAGCGGTTAAGACGCCGCCCTCTCACGGCGGAAACACGGGTTCGATTCCCGTACGGACTGCTAAGTATTTAAAGTCGGTACATTCATGGAAACATGATGTACCGGCTTTTTCGTTGTATATATTAATATAAGGCAGAGCTATTTATGAGCAGCTGCAGCTGAGGGACAGGACACAGCTTGCATGCTTTTATTATAAAAGTATGGTATAACATGAAAATTTCTCAATAAGGAAATCTGCCCTTGCAATATACCCCACTGGGGTATATAATGCTCTTGTAGACAGATACCCATAAGGGGTATGGTTAGACATGTGAAACAAATACATAATGCGGAACAAAGAACAAATGGAGGTACACATGACAGAAAAAGAAACCAAATGCTGTTGCTGCAACCGCAAAAAAGAGCGGTCAGAGCAGGAATATAAGGATCTCATCAACAGACTTAGCCGTATAGAGGGGCAAATCCGTGGAATCAAGCGTATGCTGGATGAGGATTGCTACTGCCCTGACATCATCACACAGGTGGCGGCCGCAAATGCTGCGCTCAACAGCTTCAATAAAGTCCTTTTGGCCAATCATATAAAGACGTGTGTGGCAGATGACATAAGAGCCGGCAAGGATGAGACAATAGATGAGCTTTTGAACACACTGCAGAAGCTTATGAAGTAGTATTATAAGAAGGCGGGTATAAAAATGAGTACAATAATCACAATATTAATAATAGCAATAATTGCCGCACTGGTGATTGTGGGCTTAAAGGAGACTATAAAGCATTCAAAGGGCGAGGGCGCCTGCTGTGGCGGTGGAGCCATGAAGGAGGACGAGGAAGCCACAGTACAGCTTACAGGCGAGATTGTCACGAGAGCAGATGTGCACATAGACGGAATGCATTGCATGAACTGCAAGAACTCAGTCACACGCTCACTTCAGAAGATGAGCGGAGTATCGGCAGATGTGGATTTAAAGCATGGCGTGGCACATGTTGAGGCAACCAGAGAGCTAAGCGATGAGGAAATCACATTTGCCATCGAAAGACTGGATTTCAAGGTGACAGGAATTGAGAGATTTTAGAAAAGGCTTCTGAATAGTTAGATTCGAATAGTAGAAAGAAGGAAATACAGACAGTATGAAGCAATATACAGTTACAGGAATGAGCTGTGCGGCATGCTCTGCCAGAGTGGAAAAGGCTGTCTCTAAGGTTGATGGTGTGACGAGCTGCTCTGTCAGCCTTTTGACCAACTCGATGGGAGTCGAGGGAAGCGCGACAGATGCGCAGATAGTGGAGGCAGTAGAGCAGGCGGGCTATGGAGCGAGTCCCAAAGGCACAGCAACAGAATCAGAAAATGACAAAGCGAATAACAGCTTAGAGCAGCTAAAGGCAGCGCAGGATGCGCTTGTAGACAGGGAGACACCGAAGCTACGCAACAGGCTTATAGCATCGCTCATATTCTTAGTTGTTCTCATGTATTTTTCCATGGGACATATGATGTGGGGCTGGCCGTTGCCTGAGTTTTTCAATGGAAACCATGTGGCTATGGGGCTTTTGCAGCTTCTGCTTACAGTGGCGGTAATGGTCATAAACCAGAAGTTTTTTATCAGTGGCTTTAAGGGATTGATTCACGGCGCTCCCAACATGGATACGCTTGTTGCGCTTGGCTCTGAGGCATCGTTTGGATACAGCGTGTATGCACTTTTTGCCATGACAGCTGCGCAGGTGAATGGAGATATGGATGCGGTCATGTCATATATGCATGAGTTTTATTTTGAATCCGCAGCCATGATTTTGGCACTGATTACTGTCGGAAAAATGCTTGAAGCGCACTCAAAGGGCAAAACAACAGACGCTTTAAAGAGCCTTATGCAGCTTGCCCCAAAGACAGCAACTGTTGTAAGGGATGGCGTGGAGCAGGAAATTTCTGTGGATGCAGTGAAAAAGGGCGATATTTTCGTGGTTAGACCGGGGGAGAATATCCCTGTGGACGGTGAAATAATAGATGGAACAACCGCTGTCAACGAATCGGCACTCACAGGAGAGAGCATCCCTGTGGATAAGCAGCCGAAAGATGCAGTAAGCGCTGCCACAGTGAACCAGTCAGGCTTTATAAAATGCCGCGCAACCAGAGTAGGCGAAGACACCACACTCTCACAGATTATACAGATGGTTTCTGATGCCGCAGCGACAAAGGCACCTATTGCAAAAATCGCTGACAGGGTATCGGGAGTATTTGTGCCGGCGGTTATCACAATTGCAATCATTACAATAATAGCATGGCTTATAGCCGGTGAGACCGTGGGCTTTGCGCTTGCCAGAGGCATTTCGGTGCTCGTGATAAGCTGTCCGTGTGCACTTGGACTGGCAACTCCTGTTGCGATAATGGTAGGAAATGGCAATGGCGCAAAGAGCGGTATACTCTTCAAGACAGCGGCAAGCCTTGAGGCAACAGGCCGCACACAGATTGTGGCTCTTGATAAGACAGGCACCATAACAAGCGGTGAGCCGAAGGTGACGGATATCGTGCCGGATGAGACCTTTTTTGAGGAAACCGGCAATCATGCCGGAGCGCTTCTTGCAATAGCTGCATCAGTCGAGGCCAAGAGCGAGCATCCGCTTGCAAAAGCCATTATGGAGCGCGCTAAAACGGATGAAATCGCTGTTGCAGAGGTGACGGATTTTAGCGCTGTTGTAGGAAATGGTCTGACTGCAATACTTGCAGGCAAAATGATAAAAGCAGGAAATCTTGCTTTTGTCAGCAAATTTGTAAAAGTGTCAGATGATATGCGCGCGAAAGCTGTCGAATTTTCAAAGGAAGGAAAAACTCCTCTGTTCTTTGCCGCAGATGACAGGCTTTGCGGTATCATAGCCGTTGCAGATACAATAAAGGAGGACAGTCCGGAAGCTGTCAGACAGCTTAAAAATATGGGTATCAGAGTTGTTATGCTCACCGGTGACAACGAGCAGACGGCCAATGCCATTGGAAAGCAGGCGGGAGTGGACGAAGTCATCGCAGGTGTGCTTCCGGATGGTAAGGAGGCTGTCATAAGGAAGCTAAAAAAACAGGGCAGGGTAGCCATGGTTGGTGACGGAATCAATGATGCACCGGCGCTCACACGTGCGGATATGGGAATTGCAATCGGCGCGGGAAGTGATGTGGCAATAGATGCAGCGGATGTTGTCCTGATGAAGAGCCGCCTGATAGATGTACCGGCAGCAGTGCGGTTAAGCCGTGCTACATTGACAAATATACACGAAAATCTGTTCTGGGCATTTTTCTATAATGTAATAGGTATTCCACTTGCGGCCGGTTTGTGGTATCCTTTATTAGGATGGAAGCTCAATCCGATGTTTGGAGCGGCGGCGATGAGCCTGTCGAGCTTCTGCGTTGTTACCAATGCCTTGCGGCTGAATCTGTGCAGGGTGTATGATCCTAAGCATGACAGAAAAGCAACACCAGATAGAAAAAACAAAACAAATAAACCAAATGAAAGTGAGGAAAAATCAATGACAAAGACAATGAATATCGAAGGAATGATGTGCGGCCACTGCGAGGCAAGAGTAAAGAAGGCACTCGAGGCGCTTGATGCAGTTAGTGAGGCAGCAGTAAGCCATGAGAGCGGAACTGCAGTAGTGACATTAAGCTCTGACATTTCCGATGAGAAATTAAAGGAGACTGTAGAGGCTGAGGACTACAAGGTTACATCAATTCAGTAATCAGTCAGACAGTATAACAATATGAAGAAATATATAGCATTGGTATTGGCTGCAGTGCTGGTGCTTGGGATTTTTACAGGATGTGGTAACAAGGGCAACAAAGAGACAGAATCACAGACAGATGAGAAAGCCACTGAGTCGGTGAATTCTGCAGAAAATAATACTGAGGACAGTACGCAAAGCAGTACAGAAAACAGTACAGAAAATCAGAATGTGGCTGACACAGAGCAGCTCACCACAGAAAACGGACAGGAGAGCTCAGTTCTTGCTTGTCCGTCAGTAAACGGTAAGCTGCATGTGGAGGGCAGCAAGCTCGTTGATCAAAATAACAACGAGGTGCAGCTTCGCGGAGTCAGCACACACGGTCTTGCGTGGTATCCACAGTATGTGACCAATGATTGCTTTGCCACGCTGAAAAGCTTTGGAGCAAACGTGGTGAGGCTCGCCATGTACACCTACGAAAGCGGTGGCTACTGCACAGATGGTGACAGGCAGCAGCTTGAGACACTTGTGCAAAACGGCGTGCAGTACGCACTAAACAACGACATGTATGTCATCATAGACTGGCATGTGCTAAACGAGGGCAATCCAAACCGCTACAGTGATGTGGCAAAGACATTTTTTGCCAAAATGGCACAGCAGTATGCCTCATACAACAACGTGATTTACGAGATTTGCAATGAGCCGTGCAAAGGTGCGACCTGGGGAGATGTGAAGTTTTATGCCAGCGAGGTCATTCCGTCAATCAGAAGCTACGACAAGGATGCAGTCATACTGATAGGCACACCTAACTGGAGCCAGGATGTGGATGAGGCAGTCAAGGACCCTGTCACAGGCTATGATAATATCATGTATACACTGCATTTCTATGCCGCAACCCACAAGGAGGACTTGCAAAACAAGCTAAAATCGGCGGCAGACGCCGGACTGCCGATATTTGTATCAGAGTTTGGCATCTGCAGCGCCGACGGAAACGGTCAGGTGGACATAGATTCCGCAAACAGCTGGATCAGCCTGCTTGACAGCTACGGCATCAGCTATGTGTGCTGGAATCTGTCCAATAAGGACGAAAAATCAGCGCTTCTAACACCTGCCTGCGATAAGACAAGCGGCTTTACCTATGAGGATCTAAGTGATGAGGGCAAGTGGCTGTACGGTGTGCTCACAAGTCATGTGACACAGGTCTTGAATTAACGAAAAGCCTCAGATGTACGGAAAACGGCGCACCTGCTAATGCAGGGATAGAAGCATTCATGCACTCAGCCGGCATGCACATGAGGCAGATGCAGATACTTCTCTCTGGTGGCAAGTCCGCCGCGGATATGGCGCTCGGACTTGTTGATATCGAGAATGTGACGCGCTTTTGCGGCAAGCTCCGGGTCAATGCGAAGCAGCCTGTCAGCATCCGTGATATCCTTGTGCACAGTGGATTTGCTGATGCCAAACTGCTTTGCAGCCTGACGTACCGTGGCATTGTTTTCAACTATGTAGTTGGCGATTTCCACCGCCCTTGTCTCAATATATGATTTCAAAAAATACTCCTGCATATTCTGTTGTTACAGTTTATGCGGGAGTATTTTTAATATTACACACAGGTTGTAATTCTATTTGCGTTTTTCGTAATAAAATAGGAAAACAGTTTCTTAATAGTAATAATAATATCAATTTTCCGTATTGCATTGGTGCAAAAGTTGCGTTGCCTGATCATATTAAGCTCATTAAATATATTAAATGTATTAAGTATGTTAAGCGTATGCAGCAGTTATGAGCTCAATACATTTATCGTATCCAAGCACAGAGCTGTTTAGCACTAGGTCATAATTTTTTCTGTTGCCCCACTCCTTGTCGGTAAAGTAGCGGTAATTTACCGAGCGCTTCTTATCGACATCCTTTAGCAGCTTTTTGACCTCGTCATCGCTCTTATGGTAGAGCTTTTTTATTCTTGCAGCCTTCTCAGGCTTATTTCCCTCTATAAAAACATTCAGCACATCATCCCTGTCAGAAAGAATGTAGTCTGCGCAACGTCCCACAATAACGCATGGCTCTTTTTGCGCAATATCCTTGATGAGCTTCTGCTGGATATTGAAAATCTGGTCGGAAAGAGAAACTCCTGTGATGTCGCGCCCCACAAATGCATATGAAAAAATACTTCCGGCAGGTGCATATTCGCCCTGGTTTGCGACAATCTGCTCAGAGATACCGAGCTCCTTTGCCACATGCTCAATTATTTTTTTATCGTAAAACTCAATGCCGCATTTTTGAGCAATCTGCTCGCCGATAAAGCGACCGCCACTGCCAAACTCGCGGCTTATAGTGATTATTTTAAAACTCATGATGAAACCTCCCAGCCTATAAAAGTGTTTATAATTCATTATAACGTAATTGCACATAAAATCAAAACAGAAATTTAACAAAATCGCTTGCAGATAAGCACTCCGTAATCTATAATGACATAAGAAAACATGTTGCTTTTACGTAATCAATGAGATGGCAGCAGATAACATATGTTATGTTTTTGTTATTGTTTACACCACAGTGTGGCAAACAGCAATTACGTGACGTTTCAAAGATTGTAAAACAGCAGCATAGCGAATAAACAATTAGGAGGAAAACATGGATCAGGAAAAGGTCATAGTCATAGACTTTGGTGGTCAGTACAATCAGCTTGTTGCGCGCCGTGTCCGCGAGTGCAACGTGTACTGTGAGATTTACTCATACAAAATAGACATTGAGAAAATCAAAGAAATGAATCCAAAGGGCATCATCCTTACAGGAGGTCCAAACAGCTGTTATGAAGAGGATTCTCCATCATACCGGAAAGAGCTGTTTGAGCTGGGAATACCGGTGCTTGGCATCTGCTATGGTGCACAGCTTATGATGCATAAATTAGGCGGAAAGGTAATCACACCGGAGGTTGGAGAGTATGGAAAGACAGAAATCACATATTCTGCAAACGGCGTGATGTTCAAGGATCTGCCATCAGAATCAGTATGCTGGATGAGTCATTTCGACAGAATTGCAGAGGTTGCACCGGGCTTTGAGGTAGTTGCGCACACTGCAGACTGTCCAATAGCCGCAACACAGAATGTTGAGAAGAAATTATATGCAGTACAGTTCCATCCGGAGGTACTTCACACCAAGAACGGAACACAGATGATTTACAATTTCGTCCGTGGCGTATGTGGATGTGCAGGCACATGGAAGATGGATTCATTCGTCAAAAACACAATCGAAGAAATCAGAGAGCAGGTCGGTGATGGCAAAGTGCTCCTTGCACTTTCGGGTGGAGTAGACTCATCAGTGCTCGCAGCACTCCTTGCCAAGGCAATCGGCAAGCAGCTCACCTGCGTATTCGTAGACCACGGACTTCTCCGCAAGAACGAGGGCGATGAGGTAGAGGGCGTATTCGGCAAAGGCGGTTCGTTCGACATCAACTTTGTCCGCGTCAACGCACAGGAGCGCTACTACAGCAAGCTTGCAGGCGTCACAGAGCCTGAGCGCAAGCGTAAAATCATCGGTGAGGAATTTATCCGTGTATTCGAGGAAGAAGCTAAGAAAATCGGAAAGGTTGACTTCCTTGCGCAGGGAACCATCTATCCGGACGTAGTGGAGAGTGGACTCGGCGGAGAATCTGCAGTCATCAAATCACACCACAACGTAGGAGGTCTCCCGGAGCATGTCGATTTCAAGGACATCGTGGAGCCACTCAGAAACCTCTTCAAGGACGAGGTCCGCAAGGTCGGACTGGAGCTCGGATTACCTGACTATCTCGTATTCCGTCAGCCATTCCCAGGCCCGGGCCTTGGAATCCGTATCATCGGCGAAGTCACAGCCGAAAAGGTACGCATTGTCCAGGATGCAGACTGGATTTACAGAAGCGAAGTGGAAAAGGCAGCAAAAGAGTACAAAGAGGCCCACGGCGAGGAACCATCATGGATGCCAAACCAGTACTTTGCAGCCCTTACCAACATGCGTTCAGTAGGTGTCATGGGTGATGAGAGAACATATGATTATGCTGTTGCAGTCCGTGCAGTCCGCACAGTGGACTTCATGACAGCCGAAGCAGCCGAGATACCGTTTGAGGTACTTCAGACAGTGATGAGCAGAATTATAAATGAGGTAAAGGGAGTCAATAGAGTATTCTATGATTTGACCAGTAAGCCACCGGGAACTATTGAGTTTGAATAATTTTCAAAAGCTCGCAAAGCCTAGTAAAATGGGCATTTGC
>OGRP01002029.1_pt1 | contig 11323 bp, 9 predicted proteins | sample 1553531 | NCBI WGS metagenome assembly OGRP01 (sample SAMEA2580045, study PRJEB22360) | human gut metagenome | biome: human gut; feature: human-associated habitat; material: faeces | place: Denmark | collected 2008/2010 | reverse complement strand
CCGGCATCGGCCCCGGGCTGTGCGCCCTGCGCCTGCTGCTGTGCGTAGATGTCCTGCGATGCAGCCTGCCATGCGGCGTTCAGCTCGGCGATGGCCGTGTCGATGGCCGCCACGTCGGCGTTCTTGTGCGCCTCCTTCAGCTTGGCCAGCGCACCCTCGATCGCGGACTTCTTGTCGGCGGGGAGTTTGTCGCCATACTCCTTGAGCTGCTTCTCCGTGGCAAAGATGTTCGAGTCGGCGGCGTTGATCTTGTCGATACGCTCCTTCTCCTCCTTGTCCTTGGCCTCGTTGGCCTTGGCCTCGTCGCGCATACGCTGGATCTCCTGCTCGGTAAGGCCCGAAGAAGCCTCGATACGGATCTTCTGCTCCTTGCCCGTACCCTTGTCCTTGGCCGAGACGTTCAGAATACCGTTGGCGTCGATATCGAACGTCACCTCGATCTGCGGCACACCGCGCGGAGCAGCAGGAATGCCGTCCAGGTGGAAGCGGCCGATCGACTTGTTGTCGCGGGCCAGCGGACGTTCGCCCTGGCAGACGTTGATCTCGACCGAAGGCTGGTTATCGGCAGCCGTGGAGAAGGTCTCCGACTTGCGGGTCGGGATCGTGGTGTTGGCGTCGATGAGCTTGGTCATCACACCGCCCAAGGTCTCGATACCCAGCGACAGCGGCGTAACGTCGAGCAGCAGCACGTCCTTCACCTCGCCCGTGAGCACACCGCCCTGGATCGCGGCGCCTACGGCCACCACTTCGTCGGGGTTCACGCTCTTGTTGGGCGTGCGGCCGAAGAACTCCTCGACGATCTTCTGGATCGCGGGGATACGGGTCGAACCGCCGACGAGGATCACCTCGTTGATCTGCGAAGCGTCGAGGCCCGCGTCGCGCAAAGCAAGTTTGCAGGGCTCGATGGTCTTGCGGATCAGGTGGTCGCACAGCTGCTCGAACTTGGCACGCGTGAGCGACATAACGAGGTGCTGCGGAATGCCGTTGACGGGCATGATGTACGGCAGGTTGATCTCCGTGGAGGTCGAGGACGAAAGTTCGATCTTCGCCTTCTCGGCAGCTTCCTTCAGACGCTGCAAGGCCATCGGATCCTGGCGCAGGTCGATCTGGTGCTCGGCCTTGAACGCCTCGGCCATGTAGTCGATCAGCACGTGGTCGAAGTCGTCGCCGCCCAGGTGGGTATCGCCGTTGGTCGACTTCACTTCGAAGACGCCGTCGCCCAGCTCGAGGATCGAAATATCGAACGTACCGCCGCCGAGGTCATACACGGCGATCTTCATATCGCTGCTCTTCTTGTCCATACCGTAGGCCAGTGCGGCTGCGGTAGGCTCGTTGATGATACGGCGCACCTTCAACCCGGCGATCTCGCCAGCCTCCTTCGTAGCCTGGCGCTGCGAGTCGGAGAAATAGGCGGGAACCGTGATGACAGCCTCCGTAACCTCCTGTCCGAGGTAGTCTTCGGCCGTCTTCTTCATCTTCTGCAGGATGATGGCCGAAATCTCCTGCGGCGTATACTGGCGGCCGTCGATATCGACGCGCGGGGTGTTGTTGTCACCCTTGACGATCGGATAGGGGGCACGCTCTATATCGGCCGTAACCTGATCGTAGCGCTCGCCCATGAAACGCTTGATCGAAAAGACCGTACGTTTGGGGTTGGTGATGGCCTGACGCTTAGCCGGGTCACCCACCTTGCGCTCGCCGTCCGCCGTGAAAGCCACCACAGACGGGGTCGTGCGGTGTCCCTCGGAGTTGGGAATAACCACGGGCTCGTTGCCCTCCATCACTGCTACGCAGGAGTTCGTAGTACCTAAGTCAATACCAATAATCTTTGCCATAATCGTATATAAGTTTAATGTTATTTTTTACGTTGCCTTGTGCCCCGCCCCTTCGCCCTGCGGTTCCGGCTGCCGGTCACGCCCGTAGATCGAACAAAGGTTGTACCAAACGGCAATCCCTGCCAAATTGTCAGCATAATGGCAGAATTCCCCCGCACGACCGTCCCGGCAGCTCCGGCCCAGGTGTTATTTTGGCAGAAAGGCCGGGGCGAAACGGAATGTGCCAAGCGGGAGGACGGCAAAAAAACAGGAGGGCGGACAAGGGCACCCGGCAACTACACGGGCAACCTGCAGGGGCGTCCGGCAGGGATGGGGAAAAGCAACCGGGGAAAGGAAGGGTCACCGAAAAACAAGGGCGATAGGAAAAACAAGAGCCGCCGGAAAGGAATAAGGGAAAATATCGGCAAAAACAGGGAGTGCCGGCGAAGGCAAGAACTGCGCGAGGGGAAGTTGCCGGGGGAAACAGGGCAGGCCGCCGGGTGTTTTACCGGCGGCAATCGGGGTGATGCCACGCAGACAGGTATGCAGGAGCAAACAGTAAAGAAAACAGAAACATGGATGCCTCGGGGAGCGGCGACAACGGTAAATACTGCGGAAAGACATTGCGGAAGCCGGACAATGCGGACGAAAAGGACGGTACGGACGGCAAGGACGATACGGACGGCAAGGACGATACGGACGGCAAGGACGATACGGATGATACGGATGATACGGAGCAGTGCGGACGGTGCGAACGGTGCGGACGGTACGGACGGTACGGACGGTACGGACTGGTGCGAATCGGCAACCCGATGGACTGGCAGACGGGGCGGAGAAAGCGGAGAAAGCGGAGAAAGCGGAGAAAGGATAGAGCGAAAAAAACAGGCCTGCGAAAACGCAGGCCCTACGACCCGGCCCGAAAGCCGGTCTGAATCTTAACAACTATTTGTTCTGGTCGCCAAGGATACGCATTGCAACATCGAGGATCGTCGTGTCGTCCAGTGTAACGACTCCACCGTCCGGGCCCGGTTCGAAATGAACCCCCACGCACTCCTTAGCCTCGTGCTTGCCCCCGAAATAATTGCGGACGGTTTCTACGTCGAGTCCCAGTTCATCTGCAATGCGTTGCGAGCTGCCGCTGGGCAGCCTGTCCTTGATGCGGCGCAACTCGTTAAATGTGATAATCATATCCGTTGAATTTTAAGTTGAAGTTCTGCATCACTAAGTTAATACAATTTTGCGGAACTGCAAAATTTCTGCCTTAAAAAGTGAAATAAAAACGTAACATGAACGGAACAAAAATAAAACCGCCCCTTCTATTGCGAAAGGACGGTTTTTCCACACCGGGCAGCGAAGCCGGATCAATCTTCCGGTTCGATGTAAAGCTGGAAAATAAGGGGCGTGAACGACGGGATCTCGGTGGTGATGGTCGTCACGGTGGTACCCGTGCTGGAACTGTCATAGCCGTAGCCGTACATGCTGTCGTAGTAACCGCCGTAGTAGTTGCCGTAATAGCCGCCGTAGTACCCCCCGTAGTAGCCGCCGCTGCCGTAGTAGCTATTGGCGTAATTGAGGTAGTTGAGATAATCGAGGTAGCTCGACGAATAACCGCTCGACCCCGAAGTGGACGAACTCGACGAGCCGCTCTTGCCCGACGAACCGTAGGCGTTGGTCGACGTGGTGATGAGCTCCGCCCACTGACCGAACTTGAGGTTGGGAATGGTATAGTAGAACGCCTGGATCATCCCGCCGCTCGACGGGGTGTAGTCGAGCGCCGTGCCCTTTTGCGCGACCTCGCCGTAGATGATCTTCTTCACCTCGTCGATGTTCGTGTCGAAGATGAACCCGTCGAGGAAACGGCCGATATACCAGATTTTGGCCGTACCGTCGAGCGTCACCGAGTCGGCTTCGAGCGCCTTGACACCCTCGTACTTCTGGTAATCGTCGCCCTCGCCGTGGAAACGCTTTTTGAGCGCCTCGGCGATCTGCATGTCGATGTCCCTGACCGAAGCCTCGCTGACATAGGGCTCGTAGCCTACGTGGTAGGGCGCAGGGAAGGAGAGCTGATCCCGGGGCTCGGCCGGGTTGTAGCGCACGTTGACGTAGACCTGGGGGATCGAGTCGCAGGCGCTGACCCAGCGCTTGGACGTCTCGTTGTAGGGGTGTTCGGGATCCTCGGGGTCTTCCGGCACCTCCGTGGCGGGCGTGTCGTCGTCGCCCTTGCTGTAAATCTGCAGGCCGCCGTTCAGTTCGCAGAAATCATCCACATCGGTACCCTCGCGTTCGAGCGGGTTGCTGACCGTGTCGCGGATCTCCATGGTCACGATGAACGGGCGTTTGGAACTGAGCGAATAACCTTCCTGCCCCTCATATCCGCCCGTACCCTCGACGCCGTTGCCGACCACCGACGAAGGCATGTAGAGCCGGATTTTCGAGCCGTAGCGCAGCGTCACCTCGGGGGAGGTGATGCCCAGCCGGTCTTTGTTATTCCGGAAATAGGTATCGCCGAGCGTCAGCGTACGGCGCATGGCCAGCCACGTCCCTTCCATCAGTCCTGAGTTTTCCGAGCCGCAGTAGCGGTAGAAAGGCACATAGTGGGTATACTTGGAGAAAGACCCGGCCAGCACGGCATCGTCGGCATTGCGCGTGAGGATGATGTTGCCGCTCAAATCGCGCCCCGAAAAATCGAAAGACACCCAGATGTCCTCGGTGTTGATCGGATCGGACGCAAGGTCGCCCGCATCGAGCAGGTCGATATAGTACAGCCCTTCGGACTGGAGGTTCTCCACCAGGTCGCTGCGGTGCTGGGTCATCCATGCCTCGAGCGCCTGGTTCTCGAATTTGTCGTAAGATTCCGTTTCTTCTTTCGCGCAGGACGTCAGCACCAGTAGGCCGGCGAGCGGCACGTACAGAAAACGAGCGATAAATTTCATATGTTCGGTTTGTATTTTACTCAACATTTAATTCGCCGGTTCCACGGGGCCGCCCGGATTCTCCGGGTCGACCGGGTCGACCGGATCCACTGCATCCACCGTAAAAAACCAGGCTATGGGACTCTCCTTCGGGATAATGCCGAAATAGTCGTCGCCATAGGCCATATTGTATGTCATATACACCTCGACGGCATCGCCCTCGCGGCAACCAAGTAACGCATCGGCCATCCCTTTTATTATACCGGGGTGTCGCATATCCACCGTCAGCGGCTCGAACGTCCACCATTCGGTATTGAGCCCCCGCCCTTCCAGAAAACTTTTCAGGGCGGCATCGTTCGTATAATAAGGTACGGTCCAGTTATTTTCCGAACCCGTCGTCACGATATTCGCATAGGTGAAGACATAGGCGCGGAAGGTAATCTTCACGGTCGAGGTCGGGGTTACCTCCGGCCAGTTGACCCGGTCGGGATTGTAGATATCGGTAATGTAGCGGTATACGGCATCGCCTGAAACCGTGTAGTAGGGCTGGTTGCTGCCCTCCTCCAGGTTCTCCTCGGCGACGAGCCGGGGGGCGTGCGTCCCGGTCAGGAAAGAGACTATCTTCTCCTTCTGCGCGGGCTGGATGTCTTCGTCGTCGGAACAGCCGGCCAGCGACACGAGCGCAGCGGATAGGCATATGATCAATAGTCTTTTCATCGTCGTATTATCGTGCAAATTTACAAAAACAATCCGATTTCAAAGCATGAAACGTAAAAAAAGCCCCGGTTAGCGTGCCGGGGACAAAAAAAAGACGGCTTCAGCCGTCATAAATCTCTTTCTGCAATCAGCGGTAATAGTCTTTCCGCGGGTTTTTAAGCCGCTGGAGCCGCCGTTGCTTCAGTACATAGATCCCTATTGCGACGGCGACGGCACCACAAACGATGCAGAGCAAGAGGATAATAAATCCAAGTGGGAGCGCCTCTTCCATTTAGCAAGCAAGTTTAACAAATATTACGGCGTATAAAAATACGATGCCGCAAATGTATAGCAAATAATCTGCCCTGCCAAATTGTGGGGGGGGGGATTTTTTACACTTTTATTGATAAAAAAAGCTTTTTCATAGGATTTTTAAGGCCATTCGCACCAAATCCTCGACCGAAACGGCCGGATTATCACGCATGATGCCGCGCAACGCCTTCTCGGCCGGAGCCTTAGCGAATCCCAGCATGACCAGCGCCGAAAGCGCCTCGTCAAGCGCCTCCCCGCCTGCGGACGGGATCGCCTGAGTATCGCCCTCGGCCAGTCCGGTGAGCTTGCCGCTCAGTTCGACGATGATTTTCTGGGCGGTTTTCAGCCCCAGACCCTTGACGTTTTTGAGCAGTACGGCATTGCCCGAGGTGATGATCCCCTGCAACTCGCGCGGCGAATAGGTCGAAAGAATCATACGCGCCGTATTGCCCCCCACGCCCGAAACGCTGATCAGATGGCGGAAGAATTCGCGTTCGACTTTCGTCGCGAAACCATACAGGATCTGGGCGTCTTCACGCACGATGTAGTGCACGTACAGACGGGCGTTTTGCGCATGTTCGACGGCCGAAAATGTTTCGAGCGAGATATGGAGGTAGTAACCGACACCTCCGGCGTCGATGACCGCATATGCCGGGGTCGCCTCGGCGACCGTTCCGCTGATGTATTCGTACATGAAATTCAAAATTTACAAGGCGTGGGGCAAAAATAAAGATTTTTTTTTACCTTTGTGATTCAAAAGCCGAATATTTAACTAAAACAGATAAAAAACGACATGAAAAAAATGCTTTTTACGGCGCTCGTTGCGGCTTGCGCCATGACAGCCTGCGGTACGAAAACCACCGAGACGGCCACCGCCGAGGAGGTTGCCCGCGAAGTCGGATCAAGCGATATCGCTTATGTGCAGGTTGAAGCCGTGCTGGCACAATGCGACCTTTTCCTGAACGAGGGCGCAGCCCTGCAGGAAAAGACCCAGAAAGCTCAGAAGAGCTGGGCTCAGAAAGAGCAAAACCTGCAGGCCGAAGCCGCCCAGTTGCAGGAAAAATACCAGAAAGGGCTGATTACCACCAACGATGCACAGGCCCAGCAGCAGAGCATCGAAAAGCGTGTGGCTTCATACCAGAGTTCCGCACAGAAAGAGGCCCAGGCGCTCGACGAAGAGAACTACGTGTTCACCAACCGTGCGCAGGATCTGTTGCACCGCGCCGTGCAGGAGATCAACGGCGACAAGAAATACAAGCTCATCATCAACGCCACGGCACTGATCGACGCCGATTCGACGCTCAACATCACGCCCGCCGTGCTTGCGAAGGTCAACGAGCTCTACGCAGCGGACAAGAAAGCCGTCAAGAAATAAGGGAGTGTGCGTTGCCCTCCCCGCCGAGCCGTCCCGATCCGATCCGGGGCGGCTTTTTTTTTCGGGCGGCAGAGCAGGCAACATGCTGCGACGGGCGACGGCAGGCACACCAAGTAACGGGCGGTGGTACGCAGGCGGCGGGCAGCCGGGAGACATAATCGGAGCGCAAAAGCGGAATGTCCGTAATTTTTTATACATTTGCAGGCAAACTAACAGCAACACACAAGCAATGGGTTTCGTTCCGTTCACATTCGTCGATTTCATAGACATCATCCTGGTCGCCGTGATCATGTACTGGATCTATCGCATGACCAAAGGTACCAACGCGCCCTATATCCTCTCGGGGATCATCGCCATCTACCTGCTGTGGGTGGTGGTGCGGACGCTCAACATGGAACTATTGTCGACGATACTCGGACAGCTGATCTCGGTCGGGGCCATTGCGCTGATCATCGTATTCCAGCCCGAACTGCGGCGGTTTCTGCAGGTGATCGGGATGCGCCAGAAGCACTTCAACTTCATCACCCGCATCTTCTCGACGGGCGACGATACGGTGCAGACCAACGTAGTGCCGATCGTCACGGCCTGCCGCGAAATGTCGGAAACGAAAACCGGTGCGCTGATCGTCATCGGCCAGCAGAGCGACCTGCGGCTGATCGCCGAGGGCGGCATCGCCCTCGACGCCAAGGTTTCGACGTCGTTGTTAAAAAACATATTTTTCAAGAACGCCCCCCTGCACGACGGCGCCGTACTGATCGAAGGCGACCGCATCGTGGCCGCAAAGTGCATCCTGCCGGTGACGCAGAGCGACGTCCCGAAATCCTACGGCACCCGCCACCGCGCCGCGATCGGCATGAGCGAAATCTCGGACGCCATCATCATCGTCGTTTCGGAGGAGACGGGCGGCATCTCGATCGCGCAGGGCGGGGAGCTCCGCCGCAACATCGACCCCGTGCGCCTGCAACAGACCCTGCAACGCTACCTGACGATCAACACCCGCAAGCGCTCGAAAAAAGAGGTGGCCGAGTAAGGCCGGAGCCGGGGAGAAGCAGCAGGGCCTCAAAAACAGCGGCAAAGCCGGCGGAAGATATACAAACCCGGTCGGATTACCCGGCCAATATCCGGCAAGCGACGACAAAGCCCGGCTGCGGCGACCAAATAACGGTAGGTAACCGGATAACGGTAGGTAACCGGATAACGGCAGGCAGATGACGCTAACGGGAAACAGCGACCGGACGGCACGGCAAAATCCCGGCAGGCTCAAAACGACGGTACAGGGTCTGCGCTCGGTTCCGCCTCTATTCGAGACGCAACATTCACATGATAAAGATTAAAAACCATGATTTTTCCGGCACAGACATCCCGCCTCGTACTGCGTGCATGGAGGGAGGATGATTTCGACGCGTTTGCGGCCATGAACGCAGACCCGCGCGTGATGGAGTATTTCCCCGCCCCGCTGACCCGGGAAGAGTCGGCAGCATTCTTCGGGCATATCCGCGAAGAGTTCCAAACGGAAGGGTTCGGGCTTTACGCCGTGGAAAGGATTTCGGACGGATCGCAGCTCGGCTACACGGGGCTGCACCGCGTGACGTTCGACGGACTGTGCGGCCAGATCGAGGTTATCTGGCGGCTGCGTGCCGACGCCTGGGGCAACGGCTACGCCCCGGAAGCCGCGCAGGCGTGCCTTGCGCTCGCGGCAAAACTCGGCATCGAGGAGGTGATTGCTTTCACCGCCGTCGCCAACCTGCGCTCGCAGCGGGTCATGCAGAAAATCGGCATGGAGTGCGTGGGTCAGTTCAACCACCCAGCCCTGCCGGAGGGGCACCCCCTGCGGCGGCATGTGCTCTACTGGACAGGGATCAAAGGATAGGTTCCGGCAACGGGCGAGCCCCGCAGTTCACGCTGCGGCGGATATCGCAGGGCCGCGAAAGCCCGGCAACGACAACCCCCGCAAACCATCGAGTTTGCGGGGGTTGTTGCTATTTCGGGCACAAGGTAGGAGCCGCCTCAAGGGTGGTGCTCACCGCTGGCAGCGGCCGTAGCCTGTCCGCCGCACCCGCTCATTCCGCAGCGCCGGTTCCGCGACGCCCACGCAGCGGGGATTATTTCAGCACGAAATCGACGGTTCCGCGGATGTCGTCCGACGCGGCGCCGACATAGGCGGTGAATTCACCGGGCTCTGCGACCCAGGCACCTTTCGCATCGTCGTAACATGCGAGCATCCCGGGGTCGATTTCGAACGTGACGGTTCGGCTCTGGCCAGGCGCGAGGTATACCTTTTCGAAGCCCTTGAGCTCCTTCACGGGACGCGGCAGCGACGAGAGTTTGTCGCCGATATAAAGCTGCACGACTTCGGCGCCGGCACGTCCGCCCGTATTGGTCACGTCGGCAGAGACCCGGAGCCTGCCCGTCGTTGCAAGCGACGTGCGATCCGCCCGCACGTTGGCAATGTCGAACGTCGTATAGCTCAGGCCGTGGCCGAAGGCAAACAGGGGTTCGATCCGCTCCTTCTCGATCCAGCGGTAACCGACGAAGATCCCGTCGCGGTAGACGACCTGCCCCTCGCCGGGATACTCCCCGGCGGAGTGGGCGCTGCAATCCTCCAGACGCACCGGGAAGGTGAAGGGCAGTTTACCCGAAGGGTTGACGGCACCGAACAATACGTCGGCCAGCGCATTGCCGGCCTCGGAGCCCGAATACCATGCCTCCAGTACGGCGGGCACGCGGTCGATCCACGGCATCGCCACGGCATTGCCCGAGACGAACACCACGGCAAGGTTGGGGTTGGCTTCGGCCAAAGCCCCGATCACGGCATCCTGTCCGTAAGGCAGCCCGAGTTGCAAACGGTCGGCGCCTTCGGAATCCTGATGGTCGCCCTTGTTCAGGCCGCCGATAAACACCACGGCATCCACCTTGCGGGCTGCGGCGATGGCATCGGCGAGGAGCTGAGCCCCGGAGCGTCCTTCCGAGAGATCCTGTCCGGTCACGACCCCGTTGTAGTCGCCCGTCACGTCGCCGACGTAACCGCGCTCGTAGAGCACCTCGGCCTTGTCGCCGACGGCCGCACGGATACCCTCCAGCGGCGTACACTCGTGTTTCACCTTGAGCGACGAGGAACCGCCGCCGACGGTCATCATCTTCACGGCGTTCTCGCCCACGACAAGCAGTTTCTTCGTTTTCGAAAGGTCGACGGGAAGCACCCCGCCGTCGTTCTTGAGCAGCACCATACCCTCGCCCGCAATGCGGCGTGCCGCGGCATTATGCTCCGGCGAGCAGAGCGACCCGAAGGGTTTGCGGCTGTTCATCGCCGTGCGGAAAATCAGGCGCAGCACGCGGCGGGCCTTGTCGTCGAGCTCCCCGGTACCCACCTCGCCCTTGCGGAGCAGTTCGAGGTAAGGATTCGCCAGGTAGTAATTGCCGTAGGCATTGGTCGCGCCCCAGTTCAGGCCGTCCGTCCATGTGCCGAACTCCATGTCGAGCCCTTTGAAGATGGCCTCGCGCGTATCGTGCACGCCTCCCCAGTCGGATATGACCACGCCGTCGAACGCCCAGTCGCGCTTGAGGATGTCGTTCAGCAGGTATTGGTTGTGGCAGCAATGCTCGCCCTTGTATTTATTGTAGGCGCCCATAATGGCCCAGGCGCCGCCCTCTTGTACCGCAGCCTTGAAGGCCGGGAGGTAGATCTCGTGCAGGGCACGGTCGTCGACCACCACGTCGACCTCATGGCGCCGCAGCTCCTGGTTGTTCACGGCAAAGTGCTTCACGCAGGCGGCAACCCCGTTCTGCTGTACCCCCTGCACGTAAGGCACGACCATGCGGGCCGACAGGAAGGGGTCTTCGCCCATATACTCGAAGTTGCGCCCGTTCAGGGGCGTGCGGTAGATGTTGACCCCGGGGCCCAGCAGCACGTCCTTATCCCGGTAACGCGCCTCCTCGCCGATGGACTTGCCGTAGAGGGCCGACATTTCGGGGTTCCACGTCGCGGCGAGGCACGTCAGCGCGGGAAATGCCGTGCACGAGTCGTTCGTCCAGCCGGCCTGATCCCACTCGTCCCACAAGACCTCGGGGCGGATGCCGTGCGGGCCGTCGGTGCACCACACTTCGGGGATGCCCAGCCGCGGGACGCCCGCCGACGAGAATTTAGACTGCGCATGCAGCAACCCGACCTTCTCTTCGAGCGTCAGGCGCGAAAGAGCGTCCTCGACACGCTTTTC
>OGRP01002021.1_pt1 | contig 11348 bp, 6 predicted proteins | sample 1553531 | NCBI WGS metagenome assembly OGRP01 (sample SAMEA2580045, study PRJEB22360) | human gut metagenome | biome: human gut; feature: human-associated habitat; material: faeces | place: Denmark | collected 2008/2010 | reverse complement strand
TGGATGGAGAAACGAAAGAAAAGTTGATTGCCGAATTGAAAGTACTGAGGGCTTCATATTATTATATTTTGATTGATTTGTATGGTAATGTGCCCATTGTGACAGATTTTAAAGATACTTCTTTGCCGCAACAGTCTACTCGTAAAGAGGTCTTTGACTTTATTGTGAAAGAAATAACGGAGAATATGGATTTGTTGTCCGAAACGCCGAGAGGTTATTATTATGGACGTTTCAATAAGTGGGCGGCTCATACATTGCTGGCCAAAATGTATTTGAATGCTGAAGTTTGGTCGGGTACTGCTCAATGGCAGAAATGTATTGACGAGTGTGATATCGTGATTAATTATGCCGAGAAGTCCGGAGAATATGCATTGGAGAATAATCAGAAGGATGTTTTTGTAACGCATAATGAGAATTCTAAAGAAATTATCTTTGCATTGCCGTTTGATGAAATTTATGTGACAGGATGGAATGATTTTGATTTTCATATGTACACTTTAGCACCTGAGAATCAAGATACTTACCAATTGACTGCACGTCCTTGGGGAGGCGTGTGCGCAGTGCCTCAGTTTATTAATTCTTTTGATGAGGATGATGCACGTTTAGAGGATAACTATATTCAAGGTCAGCAATATACCTATTCCGGTGAAATCTTGAAGCGTAGTATTGATGGAAAACCATTGATTTATACGGTAGATGTCCCCTCTATTGATCAGTCGGATGTGGATGATGGGTTCCGTTGGGGTAAATTTGAATATGCCACCGGTATAACCAACCGTTTGAGCAATGACTGGCCGTTGTTACGATATGCGGATGTATTGATGATGAAAGCGGAGTCATTGATGCGTTTGGGCAAATCGGGAGCAGGTGCTTTGGTGACTCAGGTACGTGAACGCGCCTTCAAGAATGAACCTGAAAAAGCGCAAGTTACAGACGCGGAACTGATGGGAGGAAGTGTATATGATTATGGTCGGAGAGATAGTTATAAGACAGAACATGATGGAGGAACGGATATTAAATATGGTCGTTTCCTTGATGAGCTTGGTTGGGAGTTTTGTCAGGAAGGACGCCGCCGTCAGGACATGATTCGTTTTGGCATCTTCACTACAAAAGCTTGGTTCTCTCATGATAAGAGTGATGAAACCAAAAATCTGTATCCTATTCCAAATAAAGTATTGTTGACCAATAGTAATCTGAAACAGAATCCGGGATATTCTAAATAGTATTTATTGGATGTTTTTTTAAGGATGAAAAGGTTGTTTTTTCTTTTCTACATTAAATTAGAAAGAATTATGAGTAAAAAGATTTCAATAAGTTTGTTGCTCCTCTGTCTGGGATTATTTTCCCAGGCACAGAGCTATCAGAAAATGCCGCAAGGAGTTAAGACTACTGTACAAGGTATAGATGTTGAAGTGGCATTTTATTCTCCATCCATTGTCCGGGTTTATAAGACACCGGAGGGAAGTTCGTATGACAAGAAGAGCCTTGTAGTAATGAAAGAGCCTGAGGAGACCTTTGTGGAGTTTGCAATGAATAAAGAGTATATTCGTTTAAAGTCGGATGCATTACAGGTGGAGGTCAATTCATCTACAGGTGGAATCAATTTCTATGATGCAACCGGAAGGGTGTTGTTAAAAGACAAGGATTATGGAACACAGTTCACCCCGTTTGATGATGCGGGTACTTTTTCTTACAATGTCCGGCAGGCTTTTTTATTAGATAAGGATGAAGTGATTTATGGATTGGGGCAACAACAGACTGGAAAAGTGAATCAGCGCAATCAAAAACTTTTTCTTCGTAACAAGAATATGAGTATCTGTATTCCTTTTATTCATTCAGTGAAAGGTTACGGACTTTATTGGGACAATTATTCCCCAACTATGTTTACGGATAATCCGCAAGAAATGTCATTCGATTCTGAAGTGGGCGATTGTGCCGACTATTATTTCATTTATGGTAGCAATGCGGACGGCGTGATAGCCGGAGTCCGTGATTTGACCGGGCAGGCTCCTCTTTATCCGCTGTGGACACTTGGATTCTGGCAGTGCCGCGAGCGTTATAAGAGTCCGGATGAACTGTGCGAAGTGGTTGATGAATACCGTGATCGGAAAGTTCCTTTGGATGGAATCATTCAGGATTGGCAGTATTGGGGATGTGATTCTAACTGGAACTCCATGAAGTTCCAGAATCCTCGCTATATTAATAAGATGGGCGACAAAGAATACATGAAATATCTTCCGAATGGTGAGAATCCGGATGCACGTTATGGTACTCCAAGAATAAAAAGCCCTCAAGAAATGATTGACTATATACACAAGCGGAATGCGCATATCATGATTTCTGTATGGGCCTCTTTTGGTCCGTGGACAGAGATGTATCATAAGATGGACAGTCTGAATGCTTTGCTTCATTTTGAGACTTGGCCGCCTAAAGCCGGAGTGAAACCTTACGATCCGTTCAATCCTGTAGCAAGAAGTATTTATTGGAATGAAATGAAAAAGAATATCTTTGATCTAGGTATGGACGGCTGGTGGTTGGATTCTACCGAACCCGATCATCTGGAGATTCAAGATAAAGATTTTGATACAAAAACTTATTTAGGTTCTTTCCGAAGAGTTCACAATGCTTTTCCTTTGATGTCCAATAAAGGTGTTTATGAGCACCAGCGTGCTACCACTTCCGACAAGCGGGTATTCTTACTTACCCGTTCTTCATTCTTGGGACAGCAGCGTTATGCTTCACATTCATGGAGTGGAGATGTCGTTTCTACTTGGGAAGTGATGCGCAAGCAACTGGCAGCTGGCCTGAATTATTCTTTGTGTGGTATTCCTTACTGGAACACTGACTTGGGAGGATTTTTTGCTTGGAAATATAATAATGATGTTAATAATATTGCTTATCATGAGTTACACGTCCGTTGGTATCAGTGGGGAGCTTTCCAACCTATCATGCGTTCTCATAATTCCAGTCCTGTTGCTGTAGAGATCTATCAGTTCGGCGATAAAGGTGATTGGGCTTATGATGCATTGGAGAAATATACCCATTTGCGTTATCGCTTATTACCTTATTTATATAGTACTACTTGGGAAGTAACAAATAAGGCAGGCAGCATTATTCGTCCTTTGGTGATGGATTTTCCGAAAGACAAGAAAGTACTTGATATGGATACGGAGTATATGTTCGGACGTAGTTTTTTAGTACGTCCGGTAACTGATTCTCTCTATACATGGCAGGATAAAAAACAGAATGGTTATCAGAAAAATATGCGGAAAATAGAGAAAACGGATGTATATTTGCCTGAGGGAAGTAACTGGTTTGATTTCTGGACTGGGGCAAAGTTGGCTGGTGGCCAAACCATACAGCGTGAAGTACCTATTGATATCATGCCTGTTTATATCCGTGCCGGTTCTATAATTCCTTGGGGGCCTGCGGTGCAGTATGCCACAGAAAAAAGTTGGGATGACCTGGAGATTCGTGTTTATCCGGGTGCTAATGCAACTTTTATTCTTTATGAGGATGAGAACGATAATTACAATTATGAAAAGGGAGTTTATTCTACTATCACTTTCCGTTGGGATGATAGTAACCGTACTTTGCACATCAGCGACCGTGAAGGAAGATATCCCGGAATGTTGGAAAAGAGGAAGTTCAAAGTAGTTCTCGTAAATCATAGATCAGGAGAAGGCGATAAACCATTGAAGGGAGGAAAGATGGTGAATTATACCGGTACGGCAATTGAGGTGAAACTTTAGAATGTTCATATTGAATATCCAGCAGAATAAATAAAGAAACGATAAAATACATTATGAATTTACTTAAAACCATTTTATCCACTTCCGTTTTTGCTATAGCTTCTGTAGCTTTGCATGCTCAGCTACCCGCAAAAGTAGAAAGTTTTCCAGTCAGGGATGTGCGGCTCACCGCCAGCCCTTTCAAACACGCAGAGGATATGGATATCCGTTATCTGCTGGGAATAGACCCCGACCGTCTGTTAGCTCCTTATTTGAAGGAAGCTGGTCTTTCTCCTAAAGCTGAAAATTATACCAATTGGGAAAATACAGGGCTGGACGGTCATATTGGCGGACATTATTTATCGGCCCTTTCCTATATGTATGCCGCTACGGGAAATAAGGAGATCAAGGCGCGTCTGGATTATATGATAAGTGAACTGAAACGCTGCCAGGATGCCGCCGGTGACGGTTATCTGTGTGGAGTTCCAAACGGGCGCAAAATGTGGAAAGAAATAGAGGAAGGAAACATTCGCGCGTCCGGTTTCGGATTGAACGACCGCTGGGTTCCTCTTTACAATATTCATAAAATATATGCCGGCCTTCGTGATGCAACTCTTCAGACCGATAGCCGGGAGGCAAAGGAAATGTTGGTGAAACTCACGGACTGGATGATTCGTCTGGTATCCAAGTTGAGCGATGAACAGATACAGGATATGCTGCGCAGCGAACATGGAGGGCTGAACGAAACATTTGCCGATGTGGCCGCTATCACCGGCGACAAACGCTACTTGAAACTGGCTCACCAATTTTCTCATCACACCGTGTTGCAGCTTTTGTTGAGACAGGAGGATAAACTGACTGGTATGCACGCCAATACCCAAATACCGAAAGTGATAGGTTTCAAACGTATTGCCGATTTGGAAGGCAACCGGGACTGGAGCGAGGCCGCCCGCTATTTCTGGGAAACAGTGGTAAACCATCGAAGCATCACCATCGGAGGTAACAGTGTGCGTGAGCATTTTCATCCGGCTGATGATTTCAGCAGTATGCTCACCAGCGAGCAGGGGCCTGAGACTTGTAACACCTACAATATGCTCCGCCTTACAAAAATGCTGTATGAAACGAGTGCGGACGTTCATTTTATGGATTATTACGAACGGGCGCTTTATAACCATATCCTTTCCACGCAAGATCCTGTGCAAGGCGGATTTGTTTATTTTACCCCGATGCGTGCCGGTCATTACAGGGTCTATTCGCAGCCTCAGACCAGTTTCTGGTGTTGTGTGGGATCGGGGATGGAAAATCATGCCCGTTATGGTGAAATGATTTATGGACACAAGGATAATAATCTGTATGTCAATCTTTTCATTCCGTCTACCTTGCGCTGGGGAGATACCCAAATTGAGCAACAGACGGCTTTTCCCGATGAGGAGGGGAGTACTCTTGTTATTTCTCCGGAAAAGGGAAAGAAAGAATTTACCCTTCTTTTCCGTATTCCCGAATGGACGAAGCCGGAAGCATTACGCTTGTCTGTTAATGGTAAACGGCAGAACGTAACGGTCAAAGAGGGATATGTTAGCCTGAACCGTACTTGGTCAAAAGGTGACAAAGTAAGGCTGGAACTGCCGATGCATTTGCGTGCCATTGCACTGCCGGATGGTTCTGCCAACTATTCCATCTTATACGGACCGATTGTGCTGGCCGCCCGGTTGGGCAAGCAAAATCAGGATGGCATGTTTGCCGATGACAGTCGTGGCGGACACATTGCTGCCGGACCGCGTCTGCCTTTACAAACGATGCCTGTCATTGTGGGGGATAAGAACAATCTTCTTTCTCATCTGAAAAAAGTGGAAGGTAAGCCGTTGACATTTACATTGTCCGGAGTTTATCCCGAACGCTATGAGGGTATGACTGTGGAACCGTTTTTCCGTTTATACGAGTGCCGGTATATGGTCTATTGGCCTGTGCTGTCCGTACAGGAGTTGCAGGCAAGGCAGGAACAGTTGGCAAAAGAGGAAAAGGAGCGTGCCGCATTGGATGGTATGACCGCCGATAAAGTGATTTGTGGGGAACAACAACCGGAAAGCGACCATTTCATCCGGATGGAGAATTCCCGTACGGGGGATGATGAAGGGGTTCACTGGCGTGAGGCGGCCGGTTGGTTCAGTTATCGTATGAAGACGAACGGAAAGCAGGTCAATAAAGTGCGTATCCGGTTCCGTTCTGAGATTCGTAAGGATGCAAAAGTATGGATAAACGGGCAGGAAGTAGGACGATTGGCTGGTAAACCGGCTTCGGATGTATCGGTGGGGATATTTGATGTACCTGCATCTATGCAATCCAATGAGCAACTGGAGATAAAGATCGGTAAAGGAAATGAGAAAGTGACTCCGCATATTTATGAGGTGCGGCTGGTGGCTGAATGATGATAGATATACAAACCGGTCATGCCTCAGTTGGCATGACCGGTTCGTCTTTTCAGATAATTCCGTTGTCTTTCAAGACCGCTTGTAACTCTTTATCAGTGATATTCTCACGCTCTGATTTATCATAAATGAAATGTAAGCCAATCTCTTTTTCTTCTTTGGATAGAGTGGCGATGAGAGTGATCACTCTTGCTCCGCCTCTTTTCCCTTTTCCTTTTGATGCTATACTCATGCGTACTTTGTGTAGGCCATTGCCTAAATCAGTACCCATGTCAGGGTTCTGCATGAGTTCTGCGGCTAAAATTGTCAAGTCTTGCTTCAATGATTTATATCGCTTGGAAAGTTTCTTAACTTCTTTTTCGAAGTGGCGATAAACTTTGATTTTATAATTCATTGAGCAATTCTTCTATGGGACGGCCTTTCAGCTTTCCTTCACGCATCAGTTTGATGTCTTTGCAAGTCTCGGACAGCCCGTCCATTATTTCACTTTTGGTCATGTAGGGTTCTTCATCCTCTGCCACCATGGTAGAAACAGATTCCATTTCCTTTTTAGCATGAACAAGAGTCTTCCTTACAGACTCCAACACCTTTACATTCTTGATGTCCAGGATTTCCCGAATCAGTTCGTTTTGTATTGATTCCAATGTGATTGTACTCATGACGTTCTCCTTTCTTCTTATTATTTATCTCGTATGGCAAAGATAGCGAAAAGGTGGCATGTCTGCTTGTTTTCTGCATGAAAAATAGTTTTCATTTAGAGGTTGTACCTAAAAGAAATACCTTTTTTCATTTAGTTTTCCTATTTTTGCAGGAAACAAACCGAACAGCTAATGAAAATTCTCCATACAGCAGACTGGCATCTGGGCCAGACTTTTTATGAATACGACCGGCGGGAAGAACATCTCCATTTTCTAGAATGGCTGAAACAGCAGATAAGACAGCATGAAATAGATGTATTGTTGATAGCAGGTGATGTATTCGACAGCCCGAACCCTTCGGCGGAATCACAACGAATGTATTATCGTTTTCTAAGAGAAGTTACGTCCGAAAACCCTTCTTTGCAAATTATCATCATTGCCGGAAATCATGACTCGGCAGCCCGTCTGGAGGCCCCCAATCCCCTGTTGGAGGATATGAATGTCACCGTTCGCGGTGTCGTGCGCCGCAATGCGGAAGGTGATATAGACTTGCAACACCTCATTGTCCCCCTTTACACAGAAGGGGAAGTGACCGCCTATTGCCTTGCCGTTCCCTATCTGCGTCAGGGCGATTATCCTTCGGCTGAAAATTACTCAAAGGGAGTCCAACTGCTTTATGAGCAGCTTTTCAATGAAGTGAAGGAGAAAGGACTTCCCGTTATCGCCATGGGACATCTGCAAGCCACCGGCTCGGAAATCTCGGAGGACGACCGTTCGGAACGTACCGTTATCGGAGGCTTGGAATGTGTATCCCCCGATGCTTTTGATGAGGCTATCGCCTATACTGCATTGGGGCATCTGCATCGCTCCCAGCGTGTGTCCCATCGGGAGAATGTGCGTTATTCCGGAACTCCTATGCCCATGTCTTTTGCTGAGAGGAACAATGCTTCGGGAGTGGTCATGATAACGATAAGTGCTGAGGGTACCGGCATAGAGAGATTGGCATTTGAACCGTTAGCCGGCGTGATGAGTATTCCCCGTCAGGCCCGTCCGCTGGAAGAAGTGCTGCAAGCCATCGGCGATTTGCCCGATGGGGATGTCACGTTGCGGTCGCCCTATCTGGAAATAAAGATTTTGATGACCGAGCCGGAACCTTCTTATAAGTATAAGATAGAGGAAGCGTTGAAAGGAAAAGCGGTCCGCCTGGCACGCATCGCCGCTATGCTTCCACAAAAAAAGGCAAGCGGCATTGTCGCCACTTCCTACGAGGAGTTGCAAACCATCCGTCCGCTGGATATGGCACTGGATGTCTTTAAACGGAAATATGGAGGGACGGAGATGCCCGATACCATGAAACAATTGCTGGAAAGTGTAATCAAGGAGGCAGGAGTATGAAAATAGTAGCGATAAGAGGAAAGAATCTGGCTTCATTGGAAGGTGAATTTATGATAGACTTTACCGTCGAACCTTTGTGCTCGGCAGGTATATTCGCCATTACAGGCAGTACCGGAGCCGGAAAATCAACCTTGCTGGATGCTTTGTGTCTGGCTTTGTTTGACTGTACGCCACGTATGAACAAGGCGAAAGAGAATAACGTCTCTGTCATGGATGTCGCCGACAGGGGAATTGCACAGAACGATAGCCGTTCCATCCTTCGCCGGGGTACTGCCGAGGGGTACTCGGAAGTGGATTTCGTCGCTTTGACAGGAGAGGTGTTCCGTTCACGCTGGACGGTGCGACGTTCGCGTGGGAAGGTTAGCGGTTCCTTGCAAAAAGTGGAAATGACGTTGACCAACCTTACTTCCGGAGTGGAACAGCAAGGAACAAAGACCGAATTATTATCCCGCATCAGTGAACTGATCGGACTCTCTTTCGAACAGTTCAACCGCTCTGTGTTGCTGGCTCAAGGAGATTTTGCTACCTTCCTGAAGGCTCGTCAGCCTGATAAAGCCGAAATCTTGGAAAAACTGACCGGAACGGAAATTTACTCGCGTATCTCTGCTTCTATTTATGAACGCACCAAGCGGGCGGAAAGTGAATATAAATTATTGCAGGAACGTATCAAAGGCATTGAGTTGCTGACAGATGAGCAATTACAGCAACTTTCGGCTGAAAAGGAAGAATTACAAGTCCGCTTGTCCGTTTCGAAGAAGAAAGAGGAGGCGTTGTCCGGCAAGTTGAAATGGCTGGAAGAAGAAGGACGCTTGCATACAGGATGCATACAGGCGGAAGAATCACTTTCCGGCATCAGAAAAGAAATAGAAGCCGCCCGTCCGCGTTATGAACTGTTGGCCCGTATAGAGCAGGCTCAGGATATCCGCGATGTGTATATGGAACAGCGTAACGCCCGGAAGCAGATAGATGCCGGTCGTTCCCGGTTAGGCGAAATAGAGGTTGCCATCCGGCAGAATGCGGCTTTACAGACTTCCGCGAACGTGCAGTGGGAAGCCGCTCAGAAAGAACTGGCGGAATTTAAGACCTATTTGTCGCAGCAAGAACCGCAATTGGATAAAGCCAGAGCATTGGATGTGCAGTTGGTGGAAAATAGAAAGCAATTAGCTGAAAGTCAGAAAGAAGCGGCTTTGGCATTGCAGGCTAAAGATAATCTGCGTCAATCCGTTTGTAAGACAGAGAAGGATATAAGTTTGTTGATGGAGAAGCAAACCGCCTTGCAAACCTGGTTTGAACGATATACCGCTTATTCCCAATTGATTCCTGCCGTTGAACTGATTACCAGCTTGCTGACCAATCTGGAAATGGCAAGGGCGCAAAGCGTATCGAACCGTCAACTGCTGGATAAAGTAAAGAAAGCGAGTGAAGCGGAGGAACAGCGGTTGAAATCGGTACAACAGGAAGCCGAGCGTCTGAACCGACTGTTGCCGGCAGAGGTGCTGTTGCTTCGTGAGCAGTTGGAGGAAGGAAAGCCATGCCCGGTCTGCGGGAGTTTCCATCATCCGATGAGGGAACAGACCAATGTCCAATCCTTGCAGGAAGAGGAACTGAACCGTGCGAAAGAACAGGTTGCTAAAGAAACGGAACAACTGAAAAACACGCTGAATGCCCGCCAACTGGAGATGGCCCGTCTTTCCGCATTGATTGAAAATTATGTGGCGCAAGTTGATGATACGCTGAAAAAAGTAGAAACATACGTATCCATTATCCCCAATTGGAAAGATTTGTTGGAGTAGGGCACATTGAAACATTATGTCCAGCAATTCGGCAGGCAATGGAATGCCCGTTTGCAAGAGCAGACCGAAATAAAAGAGGCTCTTACCTCAAAATCAGCCCAAAGAGATAGTTTGAAAAAAGAAGAAGCCAATGCCATTGGTTTGTACGAAGAAAAGAAACAAAAAGAAGAAAGACAGCAGGCAGAATTGAACGAACGTGCTCGTCTGCGGTCTTCCCTGCTGAATGGTGAATCCACCGAAACAGTGGTTGCAACCCATGCAAGACGGCAAAAGGAACTGGAACAACAACTGGAAAAAGCCATGAACTTGCATCATTCTTTAACTGTGCAGGCGGAATCTTACAAAGGACAGACCGCACAGTTGGAAAAGGAATTAGTCCGTCTGACTGCTGTCTTGCAACAAGACGAACTGAAAATAAACGAGTGGCTCACTCTTCAAAAGGAAACGTATGCCGAGTTGGAACAATTGCTTTCCAAAGACAAAAGCTGGATACTGGCTGAGAAACAAGCGTTGGGCACACTGAAAGAGAAGGAAACCACTCTTCAGGCGGTCCTTGCGGAGCGAAGGCAGAAAAGGGAGGAGCATCAGCAAGCTCCTCTGAAACCGGATACCACGGAAAACAAGGAGTCGCTGATTGAAACATTGACTGCCTGCACTGCTGCCAAAGAAATGGAAACCGGACGTTTGGCCCAAATAGAGGTGACGATACAGAACCATATAAAAGGTAAGGAACGCATAGCTGGCATCGAGAAAGAGTTGGAGGAAAAAAACTCTATCTACGAGAATTGGGCGAAACTGAACGAACTGTTCGGTTCCCAGACTGGCGCCAAGTTTAAGGAAATAGCCCAAGGTTATACGCTTGATGTCCTTTTGCTTTATGCCAACAGGCATTTGCAAGACCTTGCCCCCCGTTACGAACTGCAACGCATCCCTGATACGCTGGCCTTGCAGATTGTGGATCTTGATATGATGGGTGAGGTGCGTAGTGTCCATTCCCTTTCGGGCGGGGAATCTTTCTTGGTATCTCTCGCCTTGGCATTGGGTTTGTCTTCCTTGTCCTCCAACCGGATGAATGTGGAATCGTTGTTTATTGACGAAGGTTTCGGATCGCTGGATATGGACACTCTGCGCATTGCGATGGATGCTTTGGAGCGGTTGCAGATGCAAGGGCGTAAGATAGGGGTGATTTCCCATGTGGCGGAGATGATGGAACGTATCCCTGCGCAGGTGCAGGTGGTGAAGACCGGAAGCGGAAGGAGCAAGGTGCAGGTGATGGGACCAATATAAGGATTGTACTCCATTACAGATGACAATAAAATAAAAAAGTGACGGACTATGAAAAAAACATTAATTGGATTATTGGGC
>OGRP01002005.1_pt1 | contig 11472 bp, 10 predicted proteins | sample 1553531 | NCBI WGS metagenome assembly OGRP01 (sample SAMEA2580045, study PRJEB22360) | human gut metagenome | biome: human gut; feature: human-associated habitat; material: faeces | place: Denmark | collected 2008/2010 | reverse complement strand
GTCGCCCTCCTCGCGGAGGGCGTGGATAGAAATTGATGATACCATTGGTGACGGTGTTCAGGGCAGTGTCGCCCTCCTCGCGGAGGGCGTGGATAGAAATTGATGGCACCATGGGCAAAGCGTCACCCACAGGCGTCGCCCTCCTCGCGGAGGGCGTGGATAGAAATTGCTCCCTGGTCAATCCCTCGCCGCCTTTCTTCCGGTCGCCCTCCTCGCGGAGGGCGTGGATAGAAATTTTGTGCTGCGGGCTGCCGAGTTGATGGCCGCTGCGTCGCCCTCCTCGCGGAGGGCGTGGATAGAAATTTTGTGCTGCGGGCTGCCGAGTTGATGGCCGCTGCGTCGCCCTCCTCGCGGAGGGCGTGGATAGAAATTTTGCTGTTTCGGATACTGAAATTGGTGCAGAGGGTGTCGCCCTCCTCGCGGAGGGCGTGGATAGAAATTGAATCATACCGTCCAGAATGGCGGTGCGCACCTGGTCGCCCTCCTCGCGGAGGGCGTGGATAGAAATGCTTTCCGAAACCGCTACTGCGTGATGGGAGGATAGTCGCCCTCCTCGCGGAGGGCGTGGATAGAAATCAGAAGCAGCTCGCAAAGAACGGTGGTCTTACCGCGTCGCCCTCCTCACGGAGGGCGTGGATAGAAATACCGCGAAGCTCCGCTCCTCGGGTATCGTGGTCGGTCGCCCTCCTCACGGAGGGCGTGGATAGAAATTGCCTGCGACCTGGGCTTCCGGGTGGTGCTCACTGGTGTCGCCCTCCTCACGGAGGGCGTGGATAGAAATCTCAGTCGTGCGGCTCAGTGAGCAAGAGCTGAGGTCGCCCTCCTCGCGGAGGGCGTGGATAGAAATGAGAGCCAGCAGAAAAACAAAGACAGCTTTATCGTCGCCCTCCTCGCGGAGGGCGTGGATAAAAATGCCGAAAACAGGCGATGCAGCAAAGCCGGATTCGGTCGCCCTCCTCGCGGAGGGCGTGGATAGAAATTTTGTTTAAGATGGCCTGCTCGCCGATGTTTGCCAGGTCGCCCTCCTCGCGGAGGGCGTGGATAGAAATGACAACGACGTAGACAAGTTTATCGCAAGCTTTGGTCGCCCTCCTCGCGGAGGGCGTGGATAGAAATGTATGGGTCAGATTGTGTGCCGTGGCTCGAAATGGTCGCCCTCCTCGCGGAGGGCGCGGATAGAAATATCGGTGCCGCAAGCCTCACAGATGTACACGCCATGTCACCCTCCTCACAGAGGGTACAGATAGAAATCAGTTTCCACCTCGAATCGAGCATCGCCACAATTTTTCCAAAAAGGAGTTTTCCATGCATACAGTTTCCCTCACCCATCAGCTCGTCGCCATCCAGGACGACTTTGACCTCGACAAGATCATCGAAAGCGGCCAGTGCTTCCGGCCACAAAAGTTGTCCGACGGGCGCTACCGTTTTCTTTCCGGCGGCGCACTTCTTTATCTGACTCCGCTGGGCGATGGTCAATACGACGCTGCATGGTATGGCTCAGATCGGGAGTACTGGGCCGACTACTTTGATTTGGGCCGGAACTATGCCGCGCTGCGGTGCAGCTTGGCGGGACAGAGCAGCTATCTGGACAAATCGCTCGATTTCGGGCAGGGCATCCGAATCCTGCATCAGGACCCATGGGAAATGCTCATCACCTTTCTCATCTCCCAGCGCAAGAGCATTCCGGCCATCCGCACCGCCGTGGAACACCTTGCCCGGTGCTGCGGCGAACCGCTCAGTGCCGAAGGCGATGAAGTTTTCCTCTTCCCTACCCCGCAGCAGCTCTGCGGCCTCTCTGAGGCGCAGCTGATGGGCTGTGGTCTGGGCTACCGCACCCGTTACATCCAGAACGCTGCCGCTCAGGCTTCCAGCGGCACACTCGACCTCGGTGCTCTGGCGGCGCTGCCCGACGACGCGCTCTTTTCCCGCCTCCTCGAGCTGGACGGCGTCGGCAAAAAGGTAGCAAACTGCGTCTGCCTCTTTGGCTATGGCCGTACCGCGATGGCTCCCATTGATGTCTGGATACAGCGACTCATTGATGAGGAATTCAGCGGCCGCGACCCTTTTCCTTCCTATGATCAGCAGGCTGGCATCGTACAGCAGTACTTGTTCTACTACAAACGCAGCACCAGCCGCAGCGTCGCTCACAAAAAATAAAAAAAGTTATTGACAACTCTCCATTTGGCTGGTATAATAACACACGTCGTCAGGGACGGCACACCAGCTATGGGGGATTAGCTCAGCTGGGAGAGCGCTTGCATGGCATGCAAGAGGTCAGCGGTTCGATCCCGCTATTCTCCACCAAAAAAGCACTGTACTTCGTAGGAAGTACGGTGCTTTTCTTTTTGCTTTCTTAGAGGTTGCATCGAGAATCAGCCAAATGCCTGATTTTGCAGGCGCATGGACGGCAACCCCCAATTCTTGCTATTTCGTTGCTTTTGAAAATGGTTGTTCGATGTCCGACTGTTTTGCAGGTGGACGCATCACTCCCCCTCAATGTAAGGAGTGAGATCGAAGCTGTTTGAGAATCTTCGTGGTCTCCACTTTCACATAGGCATCATCAGGCACCTTGGGGAGATACTTCATCAGGAAATCAACATCCTGTTGGATTCGCCGGACGGCAGCTTCCAGTGCAGAATAGTTGATTCCGTAGAATAGAAATTCTGCTTGCTTTCATAATCTGCTAAAAGTACGCAAGTATGAAGGAAAAGCAAGAAATACGCAATGTACCCTCTTTTGAAAAGAGGGTACAAAGAAAGGAAATTCAAAAAACTGTAGTTTGAGTTATAAATACTGGATAAAGAATTTCTGCGCGGCCTGCACTCGTTCCTTTTCACCAGCCTCATGGGCGAAGCCCGGAAGGATCGTCAGCTCCGTATGGACGCCGTGCTCCTGGAAATTTTTCTGCAGACTCTTCATACGGGCTACGCGGTTATCGCCATACGGGGAGTCGCCGATAAACTTGTTGTCGAGCTCGCCGACACTGATGAGGACGGGTACCTTCTTTACGGCTTCGAGGTCGACATCATAACCGAAGTAATCCTTGAAATCACGGATACCCCAGAAGTAGTCCTCGTCTGGATTCAGGAAGGTCGGACGGCCAGGTGCACCGATGGAGCAGGCCTTCAGACGATCAGGGTGAGCGAGCAGGAAGCGGTTTACGAACTGCCCGCCACCAGAGTGTCCGAACATGAAAAACTGATCTGTGTGAACGCCTGGATAGCGCTTCGCCATATCCTCGATCATATCGAGGAGAATCAGATCATAGCGGATGCCGTCGCAGGAGAGGAGCTTATAGCTGTTGAAGTCATCGCGCTGAATGAGTCCACCCGGGAACATAGGCGCAAGCACAGCCATATGATATTTGTCGGCGAGTTCCTTCGCCTGCTTGATGTACTCTTCGATTGCACAGCCGGTTCCATGGATGATGACGAGGAGAGAGTACTCATGCTCCTCTTCGTCGTAGTAGTAGTCTGGGAGATGCACCCAGTAGTGGAAACGCAGGTCGGTCGGACAGTGCCAGAGCATATTTAAGTAAGCATTGCCGAACAGGTTTTTCTGCTGCTCAAGCGTGAGATTCGTAGCCAAAGGATTCTGATTTGCCATATAGTACCTCCAGGATTACAGGAATTTACCGAAAATGAAGCTTGCGATGACGAGCATGATGGCACCACCGATTCTGGAAGAAATCTGAGCATAGGACATCAGCTCCATGCGGTGCGCAGCGCCGAGACACTGTACGTCGCCGGCACCACCGCCGTTTGCCATACAGAGTCCGGCAGTCAGCATTCCTTCTACAGGATAGAAGTGGAACAGCTTACCGACGATGAAGGTTCCGATCATCGCACCGATGACAGTCGCCATGATGATGACGATATACGCTGGGTTTGTGAAGACCTTCGCGTAGTCTGTGAGGTTCGTACCGATACCAACGGTAATCATCAGTGGGAAGGACATATACTTTACGAAGAATTGCTGCATGCCCCTTGCGCCGGCCTTCACGTTTTCCGGCAGGATATTCGTCATATTCAGAATCGCCATCAGGATGACCATGAAAGCGAAGGTATGAATACTGAAGCCGAGGTTTGCATGGTTGATGATGGAGATGTGCTTTGCGTAGAGGTTAGCTACATTGAAGCATACGACACCGAGTGCGAGACCGGTTGCGTAGTCGGCTGCGGTCGGCTTCACGTCACTGGACTTCGTGCTGACATTTTCTTCACCGACCATGAGACGACCATTACCCGTCATGGATGGCTTGATCTGGCCGAGCTTGTTCAGCAGTGCAGACATGAAGACGGCGCAGAGATTGCCAATGCTGATGATTGCAAAGGCAGATGCATACCAGGAGGAGGCATCACCGCCGGTTGCAGCAGCCCACATCTTGCTCATCGGTGTGATACCGGCACCATTGCCACCGCCCATGACTGGAATTGCATAGGTGGCGATCGCCTCGATTGCGCCGACGCCAGTGATGGCACCTACGAGACCAGCGAGGCCGAGTGCACCTGCAATACCTGCAAGAATCGTCGGAATGAATCCGGCGAAGGATTTGATGAGCATCTTACGATCAACCGAGAGCACAGAGCCGGTGATCAGGACGAGAATGTAGAGATCGAGGAAACCGGTGGAGCCGTTGAAGGTATTCAGGGCTTCCATCGAGCCTTCACCGATCAGGTGGAAGGTGTTCATCGCGCCGGCTACGAGGCAGGAGAAGAGCATGCCGCCGCCGAACCAGGTCTTCCAGACCGGGATATGGTCACCGACCCAGCCGAGCAGCGTGCCGATGATCATCGCGAAGGCGAGTGCGCCGACCATGTTGGTCAGCATCCAGTCATTGGCTGCCATCACCATCATCAGTATACTGAATATAAGGTACATCCACAGAGGAAACCCAAGGATCTTCGTTTCTTTTAACTTATTCACAGTAAATCCTCCCAAAAAGTGATACAGAATTTTTAAAGCACTTTTATTTGCCGGCAAATTTGATAAATGTATTGTACAAAAATGGGAATAATTGTGCAAGACTGTGACAATGGCGATTCTTCTATGGGACGATAACCATTTGGAATGGACATAGCGCCATAAAACAGAAAAAGAAGCACTCGCTCTGTACTGCAAATTGAATGACGAATGCTTCTCCTTTTTCTGTTATGAACCTGATTCCAAAATGTTATCGATTTTTAGCAGATGCGCTGATCATGTAGCGCCAGACGATTTCTGCAGAAGGGGATAAGTTGCGGCCCTTCTTTCGGGCGACGATGACATAACGATACAGAGTATCGCCTTTTATCGTGCCATAGACCGGGTTTTGACCAGTAGATGAATTACGAATCGTCGTGTGCGGCAACAGGGCGATGCCACAGCCGCTGCAGGCAACGAGATATCGTGTGTCAACATAATCAATGCGCTGCGGATGAATCGGTGTGATGTGATATTTTCTGAAAAAAGATTTTTCGGCATCATACAGCCCCTGACCTGGCGTCGCCAGAATATATCGGAGCGACGGATTACGGAAACGGCTGATGTCGATTTCAACCGGATGCTCGAGTGAATTATCGGAGATATCTAGGTCCTCCAGAATCGGTGATTCCTGTGGAATGACAAATACGAGCGGATCCTCCTGTACTGGCATATACTCGATGTTTTCGGAGTGTACAGGTTCAGTATAGATGGCTAAGTCGATGGATTCGCTTTCCAGCTCTTCTTCGCACTGCTGAGAGTTGCGATTCAGGTAACTGAGATGTATCTCTGGATGTGTCATCATGAAAGGTGCTGCCTGAACAGCAGCGTAGGCGCCACCACGATGCGTTGTGGCAATCAGTACAGGCTCTGCTGGAATCTGATTAAACTGTCGAAGACTATCCATCATCTCGCTTTCGAGCTGCACATAGCGCCGAGCAAAATCGAGAAAAATTTCGCCCTGTGGTGTAACGCTGATCGGGCTGTGCGTGCGGTCAAAAGGCGAAAAGCCCAACTCTTTTTCAAGCTTATTCAGCTGTTTGGTCAGTGCCGGTTGCGAGATAAACAGTCGCTTCGCCGCCTGGGTGATGTTTCTGTATTTTTCTACCTCGAGCACATAACGGAAAATACTTGTATCCATGTGGACCTCCGAAATCGATGTCTTAACGATAGTATATCAGAATCAGAGCGAAAATAATTAAAATTTCGGGTGATGTGCTGTTTCTGCAAAGCAATAAGGTCTAGCTTATCCATGCCGTTGAAAGAAAACAGCTATCGAAACTATAGATTCCAATTGCAAAAACATTGAAGAAAATGCCAAAAAAGAGACTCCGGATACTGAAATGAACCCCAAAAGTTAGACAAAAATGGATCTTTCCCAAATTTTGTGTAAAGTCCAGACAGCTATAAAACAAGAGCGATTTTAATATGAGGCGAAAGACGGCGAAACCGGCTGTCGCCTTAACAATAACATAACGCCGGCAAGGGGGAATGTCAAGGGCAGCAGTGGCATTCATGCCGGGCATGAGGCTGCCGGTGTCGTCGATGCGGATGGTGACAGGGTAGGTGGTGGTGCCGCCGCTGGTGGTGCCTGCAGAGGAGATGCTGGTGACGACGCCCTCAAAGGTGCGGTCGCTGATGGCGTCGGCGGTGATCTCGGCCTTCTGGCCCACCGCGATGTCGAGAATGTCCAGCTCATCGACGTCCAGCGTCATCTCGAGGTAGCTCAAATCGTAGATGACGCACATGGTCTCGGTGGTGGAAGAACTGCTGCCCACGGTGTCGCCGACCTTCGACCTTTTTTGTCAAACCATTCATTTTTAACAGAAAGGCTCATGCGGTCCAGCAGGATGCCGTACAGGGTTTTGGCATCGGTTGACAGATCTTGAAACCGCTGCTCCTGAAAAAGAGCCTTTGGAATGCGGAAGAACGAAAATAGTTCTCCGGCCTGTCCGTAAAAGTAGTCAAGGGTCATACGGTTGTGTCAAGGGCTGAAAGCAACAATGAGATAAAAACATTGTATAAACCTCCGGTGAAAAAATTATTGAGGAATGAAAAAAGCGCAACTTCGATTTTTGGGGTCGAATTGCGCTATGTAATTTGAAATAGAAGGATATTGACTCGCTTTAGCGGCATGAATGACATGAAACATCTTGACAGCAGGTAAATCCGACTGTAGAATACGGCCAAATGAATTCTGTACCTAAATTGTTCTCATGCTACTATGCTGATTGTTGGACAGAAAATCACTTTTCAACCGAATTTGGCGTATTAACGCCAAATCACACCCATTCGCACACGCTTTTCTGGGGGTGCGTTTCAAGGTGGTTCGGGAGAGCGCTTGCATGGCATGCAAGAGGTCAGCGGTTCGATCCCGCTATTCTCCACCAAAAAAGCACTGTACTTCGCATGAAGTATGGTGCTTTTCTTTTACTGAAGCCGATTTTGGGGCCGCATTGCTTCGCCTGCATGTCTTTTAGGCTTTTTGCGGAAAACCGAGATGTTCCCGCAGATAAGCGGGTCCCCATAACAAAAGAGACCGCCGTACAGCAAGCTGCTGTACGGCGGTCTCTTCTTCTTTTTTAGCTCCACGGGATGGCCATTCGGCGCTCTGCTTTCTTTACGAGCCATGCTCCCGCCCATCCGCAGGCGGCTCCCAAAATGGCACCACCCAGAATATCCGTCGGGTAATGGACACAGAGGTACATCCGCGAGAATGCGATGAGAACGCCTACCGGCAGAGTCGCCATCGCCCACTGCTTTTTCCCGGCCAGCCAGAGGGCTGTCACCGAGGCGAAGGACGCCGCCGTATGGCCCGAAGGGAAGGAGAAATCGTCCGGGTACGGGATAAGCAGTTGTACCTCCGTAAGGATGCCGCATGGACGGACGCGGGCCACCAGCGGCTTGAGAAGAAGATTGCAGAGGACAGCGTCGATGAGGAGCGCCGCTGCCAGCACACATCCGACCCGCCGCGTTTTGCGGAACACCAGCAGCACCGCTGTCAGCGTCACCCAGAGAATGCCGGAGTCTCCCAGACGGGTAATAAAACACATGCTTCCATCCAGCATGGGGCTGTGCAGGGATTGCAGGAATTGCAGGAAAGTGAGTTCGGCGTTCATAAAGCTCCCTCTTTCTCGTTTCGTTATGTACAGGATACCAGAAGTTTATGAACAGAAAACCACAAAGTCTTAAACAGTAGTTAAAACAGCCGGCTCTGCCGCTGAGTTTTGCAGCATTTCAGTTCTCGGCGTTCCTGATGGACAAGGGAAAAATTAAAAAGAAAAGCCGACTGAGAATACCTCTCAGTCGGCTTTTTCTATGCCGGTGGTGGGGGTCGAACCCACACGTGTTATTAGCACAAGGGATTTTGAGTTTTTATCCTCATCTTCCATCTGGTGTCATCCAGTGATATCTAGTGATATCTGGTTCCCACTGTGCAAAGGCAAAATTCACGCCTCAACGAACAATAATTTGAAATATCCACGATTTTTCGATGCGTTTTTCCTCTACTCTGTTTTTTCGGTTTGGACCGCCCAAATGGAAATTGGAGGGATGTTCAGGAGGGATGCAGGGCAAAACGCTCCTCTGCTTAGGCACAAAACGAAAGGAAAGTCAAGGATAATGAATCAAAATCAAGCAAAAGAGTATTATAAAAAATTATTTGTGAACTATCCTGATGTGCTGTCTGTCGAAGAAGCAACAACTTTACTCGGTTTCAAAAGCCAGACTGCCATCATCAGAAGAATCCATCAACATAGAATTCGCTGCCTGAAAGTCGGACGATCTTTCATGATTCCGAAAGAATATCTCATCGACTATCTTTTGGATAGCTAAATTATATAGCCATTATATTACATAGCGCACCACTTTTCAATAAGAAAAGAGTGCGCTTTTTATTTTCAAACGAAAGGCGGTTGATTTTTTGAACACAAGCTGGAGCAAAACGTTGAAAAAGCCACATGACCCTTGACTACTTTTACGGACAAGCCGGAGAACTGTTTTCCTTCTACCGCATCCCCAAGGCACTTTTTCAAGAAACACGGTTTCAAGAACTGTCAACCGATGCAAAAACCCTGTACGGCATCCTGCTGGACCGCATGAGCCTGTCTGTGAAAAACGGCTGGCTGGACGAGCAGAACCGGGTGTTCATTATCTTCACGATAGAGGATGTCAAGAGGGCGTTGTGTTGCGCAGACAACAAAGCGACCAAGTTACTCCGGGAACTCGAAAAGTTTGGTCTGATTGAACGAAAACGCCGAGGACAAGGAAAGCCAAGTTTGGTGTATGTGAAAAACTTTTCAGCAGAATCTTCAAAAGAGAGCGTCAAGAATCGTGATAATGACGATTCTTGTGACTTCAAAATCGCGTGTCAAGACCCTGCAAAATCACGATGTAATAAGACTAAAGAGAATGATACTGAAATGAGTGAGACTTATCCCTTCGATTCGAAAGAAAACGACTGGATGAGCGAACGTGAACAACTGGAAGAATATTTTTCGCAGTCTTTGGAAGTGGAACTCCTGCTCCGGCTCTGCCCGGATGATGCGGATACCATCTACCAAATCGTAGACCTGCTTGTGGATACCTGTTCCACCAACCGTAAGCTACTGCACATTGCCGGGGACGACAAGCCCGCCGAGGTGGTACGCAGCCGTTTTATGAAGCTGAACGCTGACCATATCCGTTTTGTGCTCAAGTGCCTTGCAGAGAACAGCAGCCCGATCCGAAACATGAAACAATATCTGCTCGCTTCTCTGTACAACGCACCCACCACCATGCAGCTTTCCTACCAGAACCAAACCAACCACGACTTAGCGATGCGGAGGTGATGAAAATTTCAAAGAAAGCAACCACAATAGCCATCGTCAACCAGAAAGGCGGCACCGGCAAGACCACCACCTGTGAAAATCTGGGCATCGGGCTGGCGATGGAGGGCAAAAAAGTCCTACTGGTGGACGCTGACCCGCAGGGCAGCTTGACCATAGTCGCTTCGCTCCTATGGCTAGTTGTGTGCACTGCGTGCAGATTTATATTTGCCCGCCATGCGGACATTGCCATCAGCATGGGCTGGCAGCAGCCCGATGAACTGCCCACCACCCTTTCCACCTTGATGGCAAAAGCCATGGACGATCAGAGTATTCCGCCCGGTGAAGGCATCCTGCACCATGCAGAGGGCGTTGACCTGATCCCTGCTAACATCGAACTGGCAGGGCTGGAAGTGTCTCTCGTCAACTGCATGAACCGGGAAAAGATGTTGAAACAGGTGCTGGACAGTGCCAAGCGGGAGTACGATTTTATTCTGCTGGACTGCACTCCTTCCCTTGGGATGCTGACCGTCAATGCCTTGGCAGCGGCAGACACCACCCTGATTCCCGTGCAGGCGCAGTATCTATCCGCGAAAGGCTTGGAACAGCTTTTGCAGACTGTGCAGAAAGTCCGGAGGCAGATCAACCCCAAGCTGAAAATCGAGGGCATCCTGCTGACCATGACCGACAGCCGCACCAACTATGGACAGCAGATCGACAATCTGATTCGGGGTGCTTACGGCAGCAAGATCAAGGTGTTTGACCAGACCATCCCTCGGTCTGTCCGCGCTGCAGAGATCAGTGCCGTGGGTAAGAGCATTTTCCAGCACGACCCCAAAGGCAAGGTGGCAGAAGCCTACCGCTCTCTGACAAAGGAGGTGATGGCGAATGCCGAAAGGCAGCTTAAACGTGTCGCTGAAAGGGGCAGATGACATTTTCTCCACGGAAGAATCCCGACAGGAGCAGCAACGAGAGCAGGTGCAACAGATCCCCATTGGAGAGCTGTTCCCTTTCAAGAACCACCCCTTTAAGGTTTTGGACGACGAGTCCATGCAGCGCACCGTAGAGAGCGTAGAACAGTACGGTGTGCTGTCTCCGCTGATTGCCCGCCCACGCCCGGAAGGTGGCTATGAGATCATCTCCGGGCACCGCCGTCAGCACGCTGCACAGCTTGCTGGACTGGACACCCTGCCGGTCATTGTCCGCAACATGGATGATGATGCCGCAGTTTTGCTCATGGTGGACTCGAATCTCCAACGTGAAAACATCTTGCCCAGTGAAAGGGCTTTCGCTTACAAAATGAAGCTGGAGGCTCTAAAAAATCAAGGTGCTAGGTCGGATTTGACTTCTCGCCAAGTTGGCGAGAAGTTGTGGAGCGTATCGCAAGTGAGCGCAGACGCAAACGAAAGTGAACGTCAGGTGCACCGATTCATCCGCCTGACCAACCTCATCCCCGAACTGCTGGACATGGTAGACGAAAAGAAAATTGCCTTTAATCCCGCTGTGGAGTTGTCGCATCTCGACACGAACCAACAGCGGGATTTTTTAGAAGCGATGAACGACACCCAGAATGCACCGTCCCTTTCCCAAGCGCAGCGGCTTAAAAAGCTGGCGCAGGAAGGGCACTTCTCGTATGACGTTGCCTTTGCGGTCATGGGAGAAGAGAAAAAGGACGAGCTGGACAAGGTGGTCATCAAAAACGACA
>OGRP01001976.1_pt1 | contig 11616 bp, 16 predicted proteins | sample 1553531 | NCBI WGS metagenome assembly OGRP01 (sample SAMEA2580045, study PRJEB22360) | human gut metagenome | biome: human gut; feature: human-associated habitat; material: faeces | place: Denmark | collected 2008/2010 | reverse complement strand
GAGAAAACTGTTCACGTACATGAGAATTGCTGTTCACGTGTTTTAAGAATTCTCATGATTGTCCAGGCGCTGAAAGAGGCGCTGAAGGAGAAGGTGACTGAAATGACAAAGGAAGAAGTGAAGGAATGGCTCGACAAACTCGGCGTCAAGGTCGAGGAAGTGACGGACGAGCTCATCGCCAAGGTTGAGGCCCAGAAGGCTCTGCTCGATGCTGAGACGCGCCGGAAGACTCGACTCTTCTGGGGACCGGTCGGCTTCATTGCCGGGGTTCTCTGCGCGTGGCTGTACAGCGTCCTCTTCTGAGGACAGATGCAACGAGCTGTGAGAATCGGCACGTTGCGACTCAGAGCATGCTACTGTGTGCTCATGGCCGGGGGACTGTCCCTCGGCCTTTTTTATAAGGAAAGCCATTGTTTTATTACGGCTTCATTAACGACCAGAGCATCTGCACTGGCACATACGGTTTCCCGACTGAGGTGACCATTCCAAACTACATCTACCTCGGTACGACTGACGACAAGACCGTCATCGGGAAGAAGTGGACGGGCAACGGCTGGGTCGAAGTGATCTACTTCTTCTACGCTCAGCTCAACGAAAAGGACCTCTGCATCGGCGTGCAGGAGTATCCGACCGAAGTGATCGATGCGCGTTTGATTCGAATCGAAACGCTCGACGAATCTCTCATCGGCTTCTGGTACGACCGCACGGATTCGACCTTCAAGCCTGCACCGATCCGTGTGCTCGCGGATCACTCCACCGACGTTGTGAACTATCGCAACGAAGACCGTTGGCTTTCGGATGTGCTTGACGAAAAGGCGAACAGCCTTACCATCTACAGCAAGACCGAATCGGATGCTCGTTTTGCCCTCAAGGGCGAAGGTGGTTCTGGTGGAACGCCGGGCGCTGACGGCGCTGATGGTTTGAGCGCTTACGAGGTGGCTGTGGCGAATGGCTTCATTGGCAGCGAGGTTGAATGGCTTGCGAGCCTTGTTGGTGAACCTGGCCTGCCTGGCAAGGACGGCGTTGATGGCAAGAACGGCATCGACGGTGCTCGCGGTGAGCAGGGCCTCCCGGGCAAGGATGGTCTTCCCGGTAAGGATGGACTTCCTGGTCGAGATGGCGAACGCGGTCCGCAGGGCTATCCTGGGGCTGATGGTCGCGACGGTACGAATGGCCGAGACGGTCAGGATGGCCAGGACTTCGGCGGCTCTGTAGCTTCTGATGTGATTCGTCTCAACGGCGTGCAGGCGATCTTCAAGACGTCGTCCATGATGACGCTCGGGACGAACAATCTCGAGACGATGATTGCGGGCTCGAAGATTTACTCGAAGACGGCCATCAGCGTTTCGTCGGACGTTCGCCTCAAGGAAGGGATTGCGAAGGTCGATGCCGATCGAGCGATTGCGTTCATTCGCAAGCTCCCAGTTGTCACCTATTCCTACCTCGGCGAGGAGGACGGTCAGAAGCACATGGGGCTCATTGCGCAGCAGGTCCAGAATGCAGACCCGCAGATTTCGAAGCTCTTTGTCAGCAAGTCGTCCGAGGGCTATCTGGCGGTGGACTATGCTTCGCTCGTTTGTCCGTTGATCCTCGCGGTTCAGCGACTTTCGGAAGAGGTTGAGCGACTTAAAAGCTAAGTCTTAAAGCTCAATAAATGGGGACGGGAAACCGTCCCCTTTTTTTTACGCCTGTAGTGATGGCAGGCGTGTCAGGGCTAGGGATTTTGACGGTCGTTGCATATGGTGAAGGGGAGAACAAACAAGGAGGTGATTTATGGAGAGAGGGTTTGTGCAGACGTTCATCGACTACATGTCGTTGCTCATTCCTGCAAAAGGGGAGGCGTATTTGATGCTCGCTTCAGGGGCTGTCGGAAGCGCACTGGCTTGGGCGCTAGGAGGTATTGACCTGCAGTTGCAGTGGCTGTTGATGTTCGTCGCCGTGGACTACGTGACGGGGACCATCGCTGCAGGAAAGACCGGCGAGTGGAACAGCCGTGTCGGCTTTCGAGGGCTTTTCAAAAAGGTTTTCATTTTCGTCGTCGTGATGCTTTCGCATGGGCTTGATGTCATCACAGGCACCGAGATGCTACGCAACGCTGCCATTGTGGCTTACGCCGTGAATGAGCTCGGCAGCACGCTTGAGAATATGGACCGCCTTGGCTTTGGCGGCATGATTCCGAGCTTCCTTCACCGAGCGATTAAGGAACTTAAAAGTAGGGAGGTTGTCAAAAAATGAGTAAGGTTATCTGTATTGACGCCGGTCACGGAGGTACTGATCCGGGGGCTGTGAATGGTCGCTACAAAGAGTCCGAGGCGACCTTGGGTATCGCAAACAAAATCGCGGACAAACTAAAAGCGAAAGGGCATCGCGTCGTGCTCACTCGAACGAAGGATCAGGCGCTTCTGCTCCAACAGCGCTGCGACATCTCGAACGCAGCCAAGGCGGATGCGTTCATTTCGATCCATTGCAATAGTGCCGAGAACAGGGACGCAAGCGGAATCGAGACGTTCAAATATCCGGGGGTCGGAGGCGTGACGAAACGCCTCGCCGAAAACATCCAGAACGGTCTAGCCTCAAACTTTCCTGAAGAGAAAAACCGAGGCGTCAAGGAGGCGCAGTACTACGTGCTGAAGCACACAAAGGCACCGGCCGCACTAGTGGAAGTAGGCTTCCTAAGCCACGATGAAACTGCCGAGAAATTGTTCAGGTTCAGCTACCAAGACAAGCTCGCACGAGTAATTGCCGAGGGAGTTGAAAAAACTTTTTCTTGAGCCGAATTTCAAAAATTCTTGTGACCTATAAGGGTTTACGATATACTAATTAGGCATGCAGAGAATTACGCGGGAAGTGACGCGTAAGTGACACGAGAACACGAAAACCGCGTCACACCGGGCTTTGTCCGACTAATCAAGTTACTGTTGTAGTAAATTCTGTAGCGTCCTATAAGAAATGAGAAAAGCCCCTGAAACCTACGTACGGCGCGGTTTTGGGGGCTTTTTAACTTTCAGAGAATTACGGGAAAACGCCCTGTTTTAGAGTGCGTAAGTGACACGTAAGTTACACGACACGCCTAGAAAAAAGCCTTTCGGCTTGACTTTCCCAGTTCACTGAATTGTCACACAACGTTCACTTGCAATTTGTCGATTGCTTCGATCAGGTCGGTAACGTCCTTGTGCGTATACAACTCTGTCACGTTCGAATTCGAGTGGCCGACGATCCTTTTTAGCGCCACTGAGTTCGACGATACGCCGCAAGAATCCATCATAGAGACGAACGTATGTCGGAGCGCGTGAGGCGTGTGCGAGACGCCTAGGCTCTCCATATACGGGTCGAAAAAGTGCTTCTTGTACTGGTCGTACTTGATCGGCTTGCCGTTCGCGTTTTCGATCAGGTGCTCGCCATCTAGGCGCTTTGAAAGGATCGACGCAAGCTCTTTGTGAATCGGCACAATCCGGTCTGCGTTTTCGGTCTTTGTCCCGCGCACGTGGATGATGCGCTGCGCAAGGTCCACGTCTTCGGTCTTGACCCCGAGGAGCTCTCCTATCCGCATGCCGGTGTAGAGCATGATGAGCACCGTGTCAGCCAGTCGCAATTCGGCGTAAGACTTCTTGCCAGTAGGGAATTGCACTGCGAAGTCTTGCGAGCCAAATACAGCGCCGAGCTCCTCTGCCGTGAAGAATTTTTCCTTCGCGGCCTTTTTCTTTTTGGGCGGTGTGATCACCAGGAACTGCGAGTAGTCTTTCGTGACGATGTCGTTCTCGATGCAGTACTTGAACGCGTTTTTGAAGATCGATTTCACCTTGCCCTGACTCTCCTCCGACATGTGATTCATGCCGTCGAGGATGTCCTGCATGTGGACCTTCTTGATGTCGGCCATCTGCATGTCGTAGAGCGGGGCGCAGCGCTTGTAGGCTGACCTGAGCCCGGCGGCGCTGCTCGGGTACTTCTTGAAGTGCGGCGGCGTCCAGATGTCCCAGACCTCAGCAAAGGTGAGCGTCTTTCTTGTGAGGTCGATTGGGTTCTGGTGGTACTCGGCCAAAGCGATCATCGCTTCTTTTCGGCTTGCGTAGTATCCAAGCGTGGACGTGAGCTGCTTTGCCTTTCCCGTCTCTTCGTTGATCTCCCATCCGGTTGTGATTCGTACCCAGAAGGGCCGTCGGCGATTGCCGCTTAATTTTGAAATGTTTCCATAGCCGTTTGGCGCTTTAATTGTCATCACCTTCTTTGAGGTGCTTGGTTTGATACTCCTTCAAGAAGTTCTCCATTCCAATGCGCTCGGTTTTCGATAGCTGCTTGAGGAAATCCGTCTGAACTGGCAGGCCTATCAGCAACGCAGGATTCACTCTCAGTTCGACGGCCATATCCCTGAGGATGTTTCGCTTGATGTTCGTGACCTTTCCGCTTTCCCATTTTTGGACCGCAGCGGCCTGCACACCAAGTCGCTCACCGAGTTCCGCCTGCGTCAGATTTCGAAGCATCCTCGCGCGTTTGATGATGTAGCCTATTTCTTTGTCGGATAAATACTCCATTAAACTCTCTCCCCTTGCTGTTATAAATATCTAATTTAGATATATATCTAATTTAGATCATTTAATTTATCAAAGCAAGAGAAACGATTAACTTCCAAAAATTCACTATTGAACTCAATTATCTTATTTCGTACTATTTTTTTGAAAGGCAGTGAGAGGCACCGTGCGATCATGCGCGATTTTTTTTAACCGCAACTGTCTAAAAAAGATGAAAAAGGAGATGTTTTCCATTGAGAAACCTAACGGTGAACGATGTCGCTAAGGCGCTCAATAAGTCGCCCCAGTACATACGAATCTGTCTGCAAAAGGGATTGCTTCCGTTTGGAACGGCTGCAAAGATGCCGGGGAGCAATCAGTGGTCTTATTGTATCTTCCCAAAGAAGTTCAAGGAATACGTTGGCGATGAAGCCGTTTGAGAGAGCTGCGTTGAAGAGGGCACGCAGGGAAGCGGGGTTCACGCAGGCGGAGCTGGCCGCGCTTGTCGGATGCGGACAGCAAACAGTCTCAAAACATGAGAGCGGTGCCGCGACACCGGCGCACTTCAAGACGTTGCGAGCGTATGAGGAAGTGCTCGGCGTTCCGGCTTGCGAGCTCTTTCCGGACGTTTTCGGGGCGGAGGAATGAAAAAGGCCCCGCCGTGACAGTTCGGCGAGGCTATCGAATGAAATGAGGGGAGGAATTCGCTATCTCTAGTATGACATCCCCCGAAGAAAAAGCAATAAGCCCAAACATGTCGGGCGTAAAGCACCATTTCAGCGTGTCGGTTGCCGTCGAGGTCGGCGTCAACGCAGCCGTCGTTTTGGAGAACATCGCGTTCTGGGTCCGAGCGAACAGGAAAGCAGGTCGTCACAAGCACGATGGCAAGCACTGGACCTATGGCAGCACGCGTCACTTTGCCGAGCTCTTCGACTATCTGAGCGAGAAGCAGGTGAGGGGCGCTCTGGATAAGTTGATAACCTGTGGATACGTGGAAACAGGGAACTTCAACCGATCGGCATATGACCGGACCAGGTGGTTCACTCTGACCGAAAAAGGCGAGCGCGCGACCCAGGAGCGGCAGTCCGAAAAGCCGACAAAGGCGAAAGGTGCAGCCGGTAATGGGCGACCTATACCAGATAAAAACAAGAAATCGAAAACGGGATATATGACAGATGCAACGCCCGGGCACTACCGCCGGGACCCGTTTGACTTTTGAGGGAAGGAATGAGAATGAATGGCTTTGAGTGAAGTCGATCTTTCGCACATTCGCAACGGGCGCACGAAGCCCGCAATCTGCACCACACATGGTGCATTTACGGACACGGGAGTAATGATCCGCGACCGGATCATCTGGATGGGCTGTGCGCAGTGTGCGCTTGAAGCCCGCGACCGTGAGAACGCCAGACTGGCGAAAGAGGCTACAAAGCGCAGCGAGGCGGTGAAGGCTTGTCGCATCATCGGTGACGCGGCCATACCGGCTCGATACAGAGGCCGCACGCTTGAAGGCTATGTCGTGTCGAACGGTGGCCAACGTGCCGCGCTTGAGGCTTCAAGGGAGTACTTGCAGACAATCTGCGAGAACGACGACAGTGGTGCAAACCTGCTTTTCTACGGCACGTCTGGAACGGGTAAGACGCACCTTGCCATAGGAATCGCGCAGGCGTTGATCGAGCACGGCGGCTCTGCGCTCTATACGCGAGCGTCTCGGATCGCTCAGCGAATCAAAGAGACCTACGGACGCCAGTCGGATCGAAACGAGCGCGAGGTGTACGAGTCCTTTGCTACGCCTGACCTTCTTGTCATAGATGAAGTCGGCAGGCAGTTCGGGACCGATGCCGAGAAGCTGATGCTTTTCGAGGTGATCAACTCACGCTACGAGGCGCTGAAGGCGACGATCGTCATCAGCAATCTCTCTGGTGAAGCCTTGATGGACTACTTGGGCGAGGCGGCGATGGACCGGCTTCGCGAAGGAGGCCGTTCTGTGCTCTTCGACTGGACGAGCTATCGACGCCGAGGATATTGAATTACACGAGACCCCTTCGCGGGTCTCTTTTTGCATGGAGGCTTCGATGAACTGGAAGCTTTTTGTGCCGCTCGGGCTGTTTGCTGCGGGCGCTGTCGGCGGGTACATGTACGCGTCGCACGAGTACGGCGAGGAGATCGCCAATGTCAAACTTCAGGCCGCGATTGTTCGCGCAAACGATGGGAGAAAGGCTTATGAAAAACTTGTTGCTGCGCAAAACGCGCTTGATGCTTCTCGGCGCGATGCTGTGCGCCTCTCTGACGACCTTGACCGGGTGCGGCGTGCCTACAAAGATCGTGAGCGACGAGCCTCTGCCGACGCCTGTCGAGTGGAACGAGCCGCAATTGCCAGGTGCGAGGGACTTCTCGGAGAAAGCACAGAGCTTCTTGCTGAAGGTTCAGACCTACTTCAAAGAAACGCCGGAGTTCACGACGCAACAGTAAGTCTGGAGAAATGAAAAACGCCGGGGATGCCCCCCGGCGCTCTGGCTTAATTATTTTCTACGAGATCTCTTAGTTCTCTTTTTAGATGATGAACTGGCGCGTGTCTGGCCGCCATAGACGTCTGGGTCGCAGATTTTCTGGCTTCTGCTGCCATGGCTTGGGATGAAAAGAAAGTCGTTGCTAGAAAGGTGGCAACAACGAAAACAGAAAATGTTTTTGCGCTCATAAAGCTAAAATCAAGAGATTACTTCTTGTCAATCGAAATGTCGTACTTGACTTCGGTGGGTTTGTGAGCTTTTACAGCGCTGGCAATGGCGTCGACATTAGCAACAGCCCCCAGAGCAATCAGCGGCGTGACGATTTCTTCGGGTTTCTTGTTGAGCTTTGTGGCAATTGCCTTCACGAGTGCAGGCTCATCAGTCGTACCGTCTGCTTTCAAGTGCTGGTTGCGCAAGCCTGCCCACAGGCGAACAATTTCTTGCTCATCCTTGGTTGTCGTGCGATCAGCGGCCATGACATCGTCCCAAGTCCACTTCTGTGAGCCATTGAATCCCTTGCCGTCCGTCGCATAGTTGCATCGAGCGACGGCGATCTGTGCGGCCTTGATGCCGATCACGCGGTCAATAAGCTGAACAGAGGCTATGTCCGTAAGATTATGTTCGGCAAAATACTTGGCAGCACCCATGCAGGTAGCGGCCAGGTTGGTTGAATTGACGGTTTGTGCCGGCTCGTTCAGACCGACGACAGCGTACGTAATGGTGCGAGTTCCTGCCTTAGTAGCTTTTTCTTCAGTGATGACGGCATAAGGGAGAAGTTCGAAGCTGACCTGTTCGACCGTTTTTTGCGCGGTTTTTTCTTCTTCTGACGTCTTTTCGACACAACCAGCCAAGACAGCGGCGGCGAGAGCGAGGGCAATGGCGATCTTTTTCATAAGTTCTCCAGGAGGAATAGGACAGCGAAACGACAAAAGCGCGGAGGTGATCCGCGCGTAGATTTTCAAATTGTAACTTGCTTTTAGGGAATGGCCTCGAGGCGGGCGGCAATTTCGTCGCGTTCGTCGCAAAGCGCCAGGAACGCCTTGACAAGGCTCCGCCATTCTACTTTTTTCCCGGCCGCGTAAGCGTCAGCAGCCTCGTCGCTCTTGAGATCGATGGCGAGTTCGAGCTGTTCGAGGGCTTTTTCGAGTTCGCGGCGGCTGGTGTTGTTCGTCATGATTGTCTCCGGTGTTTGTGTTTTGGTGTGCTCATGTTCGCTCTGTACCTCGGAGACAGCAAGTTGTAGTTAAACCTTCTTGCTGTGAATCATTCTTTCATGTCGGCAGGATCGCGTCTGCCCACTGCTGCATGACCGGGCGGCGTTGCTCAAGGAGGTCTGAGCGTTGGTAGGCCTGCACGACCTTGTCGCCCTTTACGTGAGCCAGAGCGCGCTCGGCAAGGGCCTCATGGATGAAGTTTTCCTCGCACCAGTCGCGGAACGTTGATCTGAAGCCGTGCATTGTGAAAGACTCGCCTGTCGCCTTCCGGATAAAAGCCCGAGGGCTGTCGATAACCATCTCTTTGTCTGATCGTGGCGCAGGAAAGACGAGCTCAGACTTTCGTTCGCAGCGTTCTAGGACTGCCAGTGCCTGACGTGAGAGCGGGACGCGGTGCTCAAGACCGCACTTCATCCTAGAGGCCGGGATCGTCCACGTCGCGCGCTGGATGTCGATCTCGTCCCATCGTGCGCAAAGGAACTCTTGCACGCGTGTAGCAGTGAGGATGCCGAAAAGGACGGCGCGAGACACGACAGAAGTCTTTTTCGCCGTCTCCGGTGCAAAACTTTTCAGAATTTCAAGAGGCATTGCCTCATGGTGCTTGACTTCGTGGACTTTTGAGATCGGCGGCAGGAAGAAAGCTAGCCCGTCTTTCCAAGTAGCAGGGTTTGTTTGTATGAGTTCTTCAGCGATTGCTTGAGAGAAGAGACTTTCGAGGCGGCCTCGTAGGCGGCTGGCTGTCTCTGGCTTTTCTGTCCAGATCGGTTTGAGGACTTCGAGGATGTCTCCTCGCGTGATGTCCTTTACGCGAAGAGCACCGAGAACCGGGACGGCATAGGTTTCGATTGTGGACACCCACTGAGATGCATGCTTTTCGTTTTTCCAGCGCTTGACGTTTTGAATGGTCGCGATTGCACCAGGATAGAACTCTTTGAAAGTGATGCTTTCTCGGGCGTCTTCTTCAGAAAGCTTTGATGATGACGGATCGATGCCGTCGGCCGCCATTGAGAGAATTTTTGCTGCCCGCGCTTTTGCAGACGTGATTGAAATGCGCGAGGCGCCACCGATCGACAAGTCTTTCCGTGTCCCCGCGAATCGGTAGCGGACAACCCACTGCCGGGAAGACTCGGAACGCACGAGAAGCATCAACCCACCGCCGAGCGAGTACCGGCCGGGTGGCAGCGTCATGAAATTTTTCGACGTGACTTGATCTTTCATATCTACCTTTGGGCGGTGAATCGCGTAAGACCCACCAGAGACCCACCGAAAAAAGACCCACCAAAAGACCCACCTCCACAGTCTATCGCATGGCGTGATATGTCGCAATCTGGCGGATTTTGGCGGAATCGACGAAAGTAGAATTCTGGAATGTGTCTGGCACTCAAGGTAAATAAAGAAAAACCCCGGAGCCTGAGAGGCTTCGGGGTCTGTGTTCTGGCGGAAGGGGAGGGATTCGAACCCTCGATACGGAATTTCCGTATGCCGCCTTTCCAGGGCGGTACATTCAACCACTCTGCCACCCTTCCAAGATGGAGCGAGCTGACGGTTTCGTCAGAGAGCGCAATTGTACAGTATATTTTTAAAGTCGTGTGAACTTTTTTCGGCTCCTGCCTCAAGGGCGTGCGGGAGGACGGTGATGGGAATCAAGATCTGCAACCTGTGCTGCGGTCACGGACATGTGTTCGAGGGATGGTTTCGCTCCGATGAGGAGCTGGAGGCGGACCTGAAGGAAGGCCGCATCGAGTGTCCCGTGTGCGGAGATCCGTGCGTTGCCAAGCGCCCGAGCGCTCCCAACTTTGTCAGAGTGCAGGGGACGACGAGGACGGACGTTGCGGCCGACGTCGCCGCCCGCGGCTGGGAGAGGGCCCGCGAAATGCAGGCGGACGCCATGAAGGTGCTGCGTGAGGCCGCCGCGATGGCCGAGGACGTCGGCGAGCGCTTTCCCGAAACTGTGAGAGACATTCATGACGGGCGCGCCGAGAGGCGCCTGGTGAAGGGCACCTGTTCGGGCGAGGAGGCTCAGGCGTTGCATGAGGAGGGCATTCCCGTGATGCCTCTCCCTGATGCGGTCTCTAGGCGGCTCAACTGAGCTCCTTTTCTGTAGCGCAGCGCGGCGTTGTACAATGCCAATACCCTTTCAAAACACTCTTTGACTTCGGAGACAGACATGCCCCAGCAAGCCCGTGACGCTGAATTCGCGCCTCACGCCGCCATCGACCTTCGCGACCAGAACAGCATGTTCCTTGCGCTCGAGGAGCTCGGAATCGCCTGCATGCAGGACGCCTGGATCCGCAGCAACGACCCCGGCCACAAGGATGCGGCCGCCGTCCACGAGCAGGCCGAGGAATTCCTCGCCGACATCCTGATGCTTCTTTCGACGGGCGGTGACGAGTCCCGCATCGTGCAGAACGGCTGGGCGGGCGCCGAGCTTGCGAAGCACCTGCGCGCCTCGCTTCGTCAGGAACTTGCCGCCGAGACGGCCGCTCAGGGTCTTGAGGGCGGCACGGACGCCATGTCCGATGAGGTCGTGATCCGTCTTGCGCTCTCCTGCTATCTCAAGGACCTCGAGCTTCTGACGGCGCGCGATGCGCATGAGAAGATGCTCGGCCGCAAGATCGAGCCCAAGGAGTACATCGACTTCATGATCGGTTGGAGCGGTGTTTTCAGTGGTGCAAAGCCCTCTCTTGAGCTCCCGATGGCATTCATGATCTTCAAGGGTGCGCAAAAACACTGAGGAAAAAATCACGCGCACCATTTGCGCGCAAAACCTTGAAAACGATAGACTGACAGGCAGATCGGCGAGTTTGAGAGCGCCGGGCCCGTCAATATGGCCTGGGATCCGCACCTACCGGATCCTTCAGGCCATTTTTTCGTGTTCCGGAAAGACGCTTGAAGCCGACGAAATCCCCCCAAAGCCAACCCGGAGAAAAACATGGAAACAGGAACGGGAGTCAACGCACTGACAATCGTCTTTGCCGCGCTCTGTATCTTTGCCATTGCTTACCGCTTCTACGGTCTCTTCATCGCGACCAAGGTCCTCAGCCTCAATGAAGCCCGCAAGACGCCTGCCGTCAAGTACAGCGACGGGCAGGACTATGTCCCGACCAACAAGTACGTGCTCTTTGGCCACCATTTCGCAGCCATTGCGGCAGCCGGCCCGCTTCTCGGCCCAGTTCTCGCAGCGCAGTTCGGCTACATGCCGGGCCTGCTCTGGATTCTGATCGGCTGCGTGCTCGCAGGCGGCGTGCACGACATGGTCGTGCTCTTCTGCTCCGTGCGCCACCGCGGCCGCTCGCTCGCCTACATCGCGACGCAGGAGATCGACAGGACGACGGGCTTCGTCGCCTCGTGGGCCGTCCTCGCGATTCTGATCCTGACGCTCGCGGGCCT